>ERZ791858.172-NODE-172-length-74245-cov-42.976681_pt1 | contig 74245 bp, 68 predicted proteins | sample MGYA00510284_ERZ791858 | MGnify/ENA primary metagenome ERZ791858 (study PRJEB30046, sample SAMN00792077) | human gut metagenome | study: EMG produced TPA metagenomics assembly of the A metagenome-wide association study of gut microbiota in type 2... | reverse complement strand
GCTAATTCATCAACAGTGATTGTGTGCTTTGCTTCCCCGCCTGTAGCCCCGAGTGCGTAGCTGTACTTCGTGCCGTTTTCGGTGTAATCACCGGAGCTGACGAGGACGCGGCCTGGGTCCATCTTGACCCAGGTGGTGCCGGGCCAGAGTTTGTTCGGGTCGTCATTGGTCGTTGTTTCCCAGACCTCGCCGACGGGGTGCGCGTCACTGATGACCTGCTTTTTAAAGGCGGCCAGCACGGCGGCCAGCGCGGCAGGCGTGACGATAGTCTTGGTATCGGTGCCGGCTTTGGCCACGTCGTTTGTGGCAAAGTCTACGGTACGGTACATCATGGAGTAAGCGGCTGTGCCGTCCGATGTCGTACTGCCAACAGCACCCCAAGCTGGCTCTGCGCTCCCTGTGGTGCCAGCCGTGGCCACTCTGGCGCACGTATTTGCTGGCATATTCGGCGAGTAGATGACCTGACCGACGACGTAGGTCGCCGTTGGCTGCCATAGCGTGACGGCCACCATGTCGCTCATTACGCTTTGATGGTTTTTGAGATATTCCTGGAATTGCTGTTCGGTTGTACCTTTACTGGTATCCTCGGCTGATGGATAGTCCAGCATACCGTCCAGCGTTTGTAGTTTTAAAACGTCGGCCATATTAGCCCTCCTTTACATCGTTTCATTGACGAACCCCTGCCAAGTAATATCTACGGTCCCTGCGACCTGATTGCCAGACGAATCAAGCAAGGCAATCCTACAAGGCGTCCGTGACAAGATTTTCGGATACCGCTGTACGTCTCCGCTCTGCACCGAATCAATATGTACTGCCGTTGTGTAGTAGTTCGGCGTCGTAATTGGCAGCTCTAATCCAGTTGCTGGTACTTCGAGGTCCTCGAAATGTTCCTGCCGATCTGGCACGTCGATATAAGCGTGCAAGCCCTTGATGATGGTTTCCTGCGTGGACGAGTTCAATGCATGTACCTTGACCTGCAGATGGGAGCCAGCAACAATATCAACTTTGTCGGACCACTGTTTCCATAGGTCGCTGAATACGTACCATACATTGGCGGTCATGTCGGCCCAATAGGGCTCTGTCCACTTGTTGGCGTCCCACATTACCGTGGATAAGTTGTGGCGGTAGTAGACCGCAGCAGGTCCACTGATTTCTGTAGTAAGCCAGAACTGTCCACTTGCAGGAGCCGTGAATTCAGATGTTGCAACGTAAGGCAGGAAGTTACTGGCCCACATCTTATTGGTGGCTTTACTCCAGAATTTAAATCCCTTGTGTGACCACATCTTGGTCAAGTTCTTGGCATGGATATAGCCATCCGACAAGACGTCGCCTGTATGGCCCATGCTCGCCCACTTGTTTTCAGAAAAGTCCTTGTCAAACAAGACGTTTTCTTGCAGCAGGTCGCCCATCTCGAGTAAGCAGTAAGCAAAGTTTTTCGATTCATTCCCGTTGCTGTCAACGGCTTTAATCATGACGGCGTGCGTGCCCTGGCGAATGGTTTGCGTTTCATAGGGCTGCGTTGTGATGAGCCCTTCCTGGACAGCGATGCCCGTTTCCCAATTCAACTCCTTGCCCTGGGTGTACTTTAGGATGAAACCTTGGACGTCGTTTGGTTCAGGATAGGTATATTTCCACCAGTACCGACGAATCGACGAGCTCATCTTTTCAACGTTCAGGATTTCAACATCTGGTGGCAGAATCTGCACGGATTTCGGTTTGAAAGAATAGGCCTGAACGTCAGCAAGGCTTTGTTCCTGGCCGCCAAAAGTATTGAACGCCGTCAATTTGAAATAAATCGTATGGCCTACATAGGTATTGCTTAGCCCCGATTTCAAGAAAGCTTCGTCGCAGCGGGCAATCTGTTCACCTGCTGCGTGATAGACCGCTTCACTGCCAAACTGACCACGAATGAGCCCTGACAGCTTCCAATCCCCGTTATTAAGAAGTGTCGCCGTCTGGTAAGACATGGCTTCACCTTCGATATAAAGAACCGTATCGCCGTTTTTAGCACTCTGCAGGTCGACAGACGTAAATGTCCCATAACCAATCTTTATTTCAGCTTCCGTGCCGTCAGCGTATAACGTAGATACTAGTGTGCCGTAACGAGCCCTGTAATCGATAGTGCCTAGTAATTGGTAGTATTCATTAGTATCGGATACCCAGACATTGCAGCCGCCCCAGTTTTCGCTCTTGCCATAAGTACCAATCCAGACTTCATTGTCAGCGTTGGTCATAAGTGCTGGCGGTTGAAAGATCATTGGCGGTTCGCAGGTCCCCGGATCCGGATTAAAGTCAATCAGCGGGCGTTCATTGGCATGAACGTCATATTCTGCCTGACTGTATACGCCTTTTGCCCGTGAGATGGCTGTGAATGTCAGCACGCCGTCAGACCCTTCCGTAACACTGTCAATCATGGCCGGCTGGTCCGAAATACCCATCAACGGATCATTGAGCATAACTAGGTCCCCCGGCTCAAGCCGACAAAACGCCCAGTCCAGTTTGAACGTGTACTTGACTCGTTCATACTTATTCTTGCGACAGAGCTCTTCGGCAAGCTTTACGGCTCTCGTCTTGGTATAGATGTAATGGGCCGATACTGTGGAGGCCTGCCGGACGCCGAATTCTTTAATATCATCGTTGTCCTGGTAATTAACGATTTCCTTTTCATAACCGTTTGAGCGGTTCAGAAATTCGATGGAAACACGGTTATAGATTTCCGACGAGTCTTTCCGACTGTAGCTGATGCAGACGCCGTTACTTTGTGGAATGAAATCATCCGGAGTCAGGGTATATCGGATTTGTTTATCTGGCTGCCAATTTCCCACAGCCCGGTCAGCCCGGGGAATGATTTTAAAGCTGTCATTGGACCAGAAGACATAAGCATTCGTCAAATCAGCGATATCGTTGATGATGTCACGGGCACTCTTGGCGTCCGTACTGTCAGACGGCGTAGAAATAAGCATATCCGCTTCTTCGCAATACGCCCGGTAATTATCAATACCTTTGATGGTGACATTGCCCAGGCCGATTTTATCGAGGATATACAGGATATAGTCAGCCGGATTGACGTCGACGCCATCGCCAGTACTAAGCAGTTTCCCCTTGACTTCGAAGTTATATGAAGCCATGCTGCTGCTGTCGCCAAGATCGATGACACCGGCCATGTAAGCAAGTCCTGGGTACGCCATCGCCTTGTTGGGATGTTTCCCGGTAACGTATGCCCAGGCTTGCTGATCATCTGTTCCAGAAAAAAGCGTCAGACCGACACTGTCGTTCGGATAAGTAAAGACATTTTTGTCTTTCCAAATCTTACCGATGCCAGCAATAGGTCCTTCACAAAGTGCCAGGATGACGGCAACCGTATAGGTATAGGTGATGGACACGGACTTACTGCGGCCGCCTTTGCCGCTCTTCTGGCTCTTCCGGTGTTCATGGGCCGTAAAGTCATCGTAATAGATGACGTTCGGCGATATACGCGTCGTGCCAAGGATTTCCGGGACTGAGGACCCATATTCAGCTGTTGAGACGGAAAAGCTTGAAATCTTATCCGCTCGTGTCGTTGTGGTATGTCCACGAAACAGCCCCATCAGCCGTCAGCCCCTTTCCGGAATCGATATACACCATGAAGCCGGCTCTGCCCCTTGGCATCAAGAAACATGACATCATTCAGGTCTGACATGATGACGCCCTGGTCCACTAACGCATGAATAACATGCCCATCACCTACATAGATAGCCCCGTGAGACACGCAGCGGCCGAATTTATAAAGCAGGAAATCGCCTTCCTGCAGGTCATCGAGTGACACCTGTTCACACCAATGTTCGACGATGTGCAGGAACCATTCTGCCGAGTGGTGCAAATGCCATTCGTTAGAATACGGCTCTACGACAATCTCGCCCGGTTTCACGCAGCCAGCACCTTCCAGGCAGGCAATGAGCAGCATCCCACAGTCTACGCCTTTCCCTTTGACCTTGGCCTGATTGACGTGAGGCGTGCCGAGCCAAGTATAAGCCTCTTTTGCAATTGGATTCATCATAAAAGCACTTCCTTCAATGGCACAAATGGAGCAATGACTGTGCCGGAGTCTTCTGTCGAGCTGGCGCTTACGGTGCCGCCGCTTGAAACAAATGTACCTTGCGGGTAAAAGCGCCGCCTGGGGAATTCCTGGGATAACCCCTGGACTTTACTCTTGACGGTCAACTTCATCTGCAGGCCGCCGCAGCTTTTGACTTCCGTCGTCCCGGAAAAGAGGTCAATGGCCCCCATAATATTCCCATCTTCGTCGAAGAAACACCGGGACAGGGACAATGTGCCGCGGTCCAATAACCCGTCATGGGCCGCCTGGAATATTGGTTTATCCCCTAATTTATCATCAATCGTAGCGTAGATACTGACGGTCATGGAGTCGACGGAGATGGTATTATTTATCTTCGTTTGTTCCCGTTTCAGCAATAACGCATCATGCTGATACGTATGACCACCATAAGTCACGTCATGATCTGCATCAGTATAATAAAAAGTGCTGCCGGAATAGAGCGACAGCACATAAAGATCACACGCCTGCATTTCTTTTTTCGTATTGAGATACGTTGCAAGTGTATCCGAAACGTCTTTCATTTATCGCACCACCTTCAAAGAAAGCGACACGGAAAAAGCATTCTTGAAAAGCTGTTTGACGGTCAGCTTGTTTTTATTAAATACAACCTTCCAATAATATTCGTAGGAGGCCGTTACAATTGCTGTGGATGCGGGCGCCGTAGTAAATTTAACGGCACCTCGGTCCAGGCTGTAGGAGGACGCTGACTGTTCTTTCCCGTCAACATAAATAGTTAGTTTGTCAGCATACTCGACGGGCTCCTGCTGGCCGTGCATGTTCGCGACCAGCTGATACGTCCCGTCTTCATTCTTGATAAGCTGCAGGTTTTCAACTTTATAATTTTCTGCGTCTTTATAGAAAAACGGCACGAGCTGGCCCTTTACTCTTGTATAAAACGCAAAGAGCTGGTCTTTCTCGGCCGCTGTTAAATAGGGAAATTCAATACTGAAGGCCCACGACGGCAATGACTGGTACGAAATCGCCCGCCGCTTGCCACTCGCAGAGACCTGTTCGTTGACTTCCCAGGACTGGCCCACGCTGGACGACCATTTCACCTTACGAGCGTCCAGTGGAAAGATTAAGCTTGCCATTACCATACCCCCGCTTCAGTAGTGAAGTCACGACTACTATCAAAGAGCATCTGCTTAATGGCATCGGCGCCGCCGTTCCGGAGGAAGTCCGTAAAGCTCGACGCGTCCATCGCCGAGACGTTCAACGTCAGGTGCTGAGAAGCACCGGCATCCTGTACCGTACCGCCGACCTGGCCAACGTCCCCGCCGTCTGCATAATGCGGCAAACGTCCCTGATTGATGGCATTGAGCGCAGGGCGGCCAATAGCTGCGGCGGCGTCCGCATTAATGACGTACTCCCCATTAGAGAGCATTGTCGGGATGCTGTCGCTTGTCGATGTGCCGGCACCGATAACCGGGCCGCCACTTGCGAAGGCCAGGGAGGCCGCTTTGGCCGCTGCCATCTGTCCTTTGACGATACCGGCCGCGCCCCAGGCCATCCACGGATTGGCTGCAATGAAGGCTGCCGTCGCATTAGCCGCGAGGACGCCGGACTTGACGCGTTCCGCTGCGGCCGTCGTATGTGCATTAGCCGCTTCCTGCTTCGCATTCGACGATGACAAGGCGTTAATAATGCCCCACTGGCTTATCCATTTCTGCATGACATTCTTGATGAGCGTCGTCAGGAGACTGGTGGCCAGGTCACCTAAGGTGGTGGCTAAGTCTTTGCCTTTCATGAGACAATCTGTCAGCCCCGATGCCAGACCAGACTGCAGGTTCGTCGCCAGGTCCGTCATGACTGTCTGCATATACGTGCCCCAGCTTGCCGCGTTGATCATCATCTGTTCATGCCATGCCTGCCGCTGCGTGTTGAGTTGTTCTTCGTTGGCCAGCATAGTGGCATAGGATTCATTATAGATGGCATCCTTTTCGTTCATGATGCTTGTGAACTGCGCTAAATCTTCCGCGTTCGAGGCTTCTTTCAATTTCCGCTTCGCTTCTTCGATGGCTGTCTGATGGGACAGCATCTTCTTCTGGGCATCTTCCGTAATGGCGACGACAGCGTCAGCAGCCTGTTTTTCGATTGCCTGTTTGTTATCTGCGACTTCCTGGGCGGCTTTAATGGCAGCCGCCTTTTCTGCGTCATAAGTCTTCTGGGCCTGTGCCAGGTCGTCCTTCATCTTGTCGAGTTTCGTCTGATCCGCAGCCGTAGCCGTACCGGATGCAATCTTACTCTGCAGGTTGGCAATTTTTTCGTTCGACTGGGCAATCTTATCTTTGAGAGCCAGTGTCTTTTCGCCATCGTCAGCGTATTTGGCAGCTTCATCCGTCGCCTTCTTTTCATAGTCATAGAAGGATTTCAAGGCCTGGCCGACAGCTTCTGCCCGGCTCTGGGCTTTTTCAAGGACCTTTGTATAAGCCGACAATTCGCCAGTATCGACCTGTGCCTTGATTTTCGACGTGATTTCACTCAAGCCTTTGGTGGTAGACTTGCCCTTGCTGTAGGCATTGGCCACACCTTCACCGATTTTGGCAAGAATCATATCTTTCAAGGGGATGACGGCTTCCGGGCCAGCTTCGCCAACAATAGCCGGTGTGCCGTGCTTGAGCTGGCCGCCATTTGCCAGGGCAGGGATACGACCGCCAACGAGGCCACCTTTCGCCAGCCTCATCGGGCCGCCGTTGATGCCGCCCTTAGCTTCTGCAGCAGCGCCGCCACCGCCATCTCCGCCGCCACCGCCGAGACCCGTGATAGACGCGCCGAGCGAACGGAGGGAATTGAATTTGTCACGGATAGGACCGATGACGTTGGACTCGAACCAACCTGCCAATCCGCTAAAGATACCCGTAACGGCGTTATAGGCCGCTTCGAAGGCTCCGGAAATAGCGGATTCGACACTGCTGACAGCTGAACTGATAGGTCCCCAGACGGAGCCCTGGAACCAGCCGACAGCAGCGCCCCAAATAGCCGTGACGCCATTCCAGGCTTCACTGATGACGTCCGTAATGGCCGACCAGGCGGCGCTGGCCGCGGACTGAATGGATTCCCACAGTGATTCGAAGAAGGAAACGGCACTGTTCCAGGCATCTGTCACAGCACTACATGCTTCGGAAGCGTATTCTGTAACGACGTCCCAGGCGGCACTGCAGGCACTGCTGATTTCATCCCAGAGGGACGAGAAGAAGGCCGTCACGCCGTCCCAGGCGCTCTGTACCTCTTCAGCGGCTGCAGATGCCTCTTCCGACGCCGTGGATGCGGCCGAGGAAAGTGCTTCTCCTACCGGCTGCGCGACGTTCGAGCTAAACCACGAGGCAACACTCGAAAAGGCACTGGTAAGCCCCTGATAAGCCGACGAGGCGGCCGAGCTGATGCCCTGCCAGGCCGCGGAGGCACCTTCCGAAATCGGCGTCCACACATTCGAGATGAACCAGGAAGCCACGGAGCTGAACACGGAATAAATCCCGGAGGCAACCGTGGCAAAGATGCCAACGATGACATTCAAAACGGCAATGGCAGCCGTTGCGATAGGCGTCCAGACATTCGCTGAGAACCACGCCGCAACAGCACTGAACGCCGCCTGAATCTGCGTGATGACGCCCGTAACCGTGGTTACGATGCCATCCCACACGGAAGACAGCGTTTCTCCAATGCTGGAGAAGACTTCCCCGATGGACTCGGCAATCCCCGACACGATGCCAGATACCGTTTCAAAGGCCCCGCTGACAGTGTCCCCGATAGACTGCCATACACTGGAAACGGTTTCCACGATGCTGTCAAAAGTGCTTGAAATCCAATCAGCGGCACTGCCTAAGGCGCTGCTGATGGTTTCCATGACACTGAGGACAGCTGCTTTAACCGTGTCCCAGTTCATGACAAGGAGGGCAATGGCCGCAATGATTGCTGCGATAGCCAGAACAATCGGGTTTGCCGTGAAAATAGCAAATAATGCCTGAGCTCCGACGCCAAGAACCTTGATAGCTACCGAGGCAAACGTAATGCCGGATTTCAAGGCCGTGAAGGCCGCAATCACTTTTGTAATGCCCATATAAGCGCCAGCAAAGGACCCAACAGCAACGACAAGGTTCTTAATGAGGTCCTGGTTTTCGACGATGATGTTTTTAACGGCCGTAAACGCTGCGACGACGGTATTGGCCACAGCTCCCGCCACAGGGCTGATTCGTGTGATTTCATTCAGGATGGCATCGATAGGGGTGCCTCCGGAAGACATGACAGCATTGATATTTTCAAGATGAGCCTTGAACTGGTCCAGATATTCGCCGGCCGTTTCGAGGATACCAGAGACGTCAAAGGCCTTGCTGATGATGTCCCCGATGCTGGCCATACTGTTCTGCGCCGATTCTTCGAGATTCGTAAAGTGAGACATGAGCGTCCCCTGCATTTCTGCAGAGGCGCCAGCTGTTTTTGCGGCCAGACCGTCCCAGAGGGCATTGAGCGCGTCCCCAGTCAGCTGGCCCTTAGAAGCCATATCTCGCAACTGTTCAACCGGCAGGCCCATTGCATCCGACAGTAACTGCCAGGCAGGGATGCCGTCATTGGTCAACTGGTTCATGTTGCCGGCATCGACTTTACCGGCACCTGCCATCTGCGTCAGCGCCAGGGTACAGTTATTAATCTGTTCCTGCGTCAAACCATACGCAGACCCAGCATCGACGATTTTACCCATCTTCGAGATGGCCGTTTCGGCATTGTCACCGACGTTGACCCAGAGACGAGCCATTGGAATCAGAGCAGAACCGTCATAAGCGGATGTTTCGCCCAGTTCCTTCATCTTACTGATGAGTAAATCGGCCTGATCTGCTCCAAGCTGGAACGTCAGGCCTTTCTTTAATACTTCTGCTTTGGCCGAAGCGCCAAGGACAGCTTCACCGAAAGATTTGATAGAGCTGATAGCGAACGCGCCAACGACCATGCCTTTTAAACTGCTGAGCGTCGACTGCAGGGCTTTTGTCGCCGCATTTGTCTCATTGATGCTGCTTGTAGCACTGCGGGCCGCCGACTTGAGCCCAGCCAGCGGTTCACCGCCAACCTTTGTCGCTTTCAGGTTGTTCAGGGATGATTTGACCGACGCTGTTGCTTTATTTACGCCGGACGCATCCGCTGTGATTTTAATCTGAATGTCATGTTCTGCCATGCGCTCGCCTCCTTTCCATCTCTTCCGCATAAGCTATGATGTGCCGCTTTTCATCGACCGTGACGCCTTTCTTGAAGGCATCCGGGACCAGGCTTTCCGCCGTAACCGGCTTCTTCGGGCCCCGCATCCCGCTGTTGATGACCGGCGCCGTGACAAAGGACGCCATGAAGGCCTTCCGATTCTTCAGGCGCTTATCATAGCCTCGAATCCGTTGTTCGACTTCCCAGGGCGTCATGCGGGCGATTTCTTCGCCCGTCAGCCCTAATTCCGCATATAATACCGGCAAACACTCGGTTAGGTAGTCATTTACCGACCGTATCGAGCGCCCGCCGTCTACGCGTTTTTTTCGACGTTGTCCGTCGTTTCCAGCGGCTTCCCGTCTTTGTCTTCCAGGCCTACCTTCTGCAGGACGTCATGACGATAGGCAGCCCCAAGGATGCCAGAAATGGCCAGGAGGACCATGAAGACATTGGCCAAGTCAGCAAAACCATTTTCCGACTCATTGATAAAATCAGATGCCAGCTTCTTGCCTTCGTCACGCGTGAAGCGTTTACCATTGCCGCCGTCACGGAGGCCAATCCAGAAGGCATCCACCAGCATGGAAAGGCTCATCTGATCACCGCTTGCAAGCGAGGTGATAGGTTTGCCGGAACGGCTTTCCAATTCTTCCAGGCCGCCGAGATTCAGGGACAGGAGATATTCCTGCCCACCGATAGCCAGGTGAAGGCGGCGCGTTAAGCGATCATAAAACATATTTTAGCCTCCTTATTGAGTTACGGTTTAGCTGTGGTCGAAGATGTCGAAGACGTCGTTGTCGTTTCTGCACCGGATTTAACGCCGTCGACGGAGGTCAAACCTTTGTAGAACTTCGGTTTGCCGAGGCCATTGGCTTTAATCTTGAAAGTAGCGACGTCGTCATGCGGCGTTTCATCGGAGAGGTCCGTGATAGAATACCAGTTACGTTCTGCCGTGCCGTCTGCCTTGTAACGGCAGAGGTCGACGGATTCGCCAGCCAGGAAAGCATCCCGCAGTGCTTCATAGGCTTCATCCGATTTACAGAGGACGCCTTCAAAATCAAGTTCTGTCGATTTATTGCCGGCGTAAGTTTCGCCCCAGCCGTCAGATGTCTTATTCGTGGCATCGATGGAGTCGGCCGACATGTCGAGGTCCGCCGTTGTCTGACCGCCGATAAGCGCCCACACAGGAGCCGCTTCTGTAGCACCTTCACCATAGTTGATATAGAGCAGTACTTCTTTACCAAGCAGTTTGTCCTGCGTTGCATCACGTTTGACTCGTGTTTTTGCCATTATTTACTCACTCCTCATATTTCACAGTAAAATCAATCACAGCAATACCAATGTTCTGAGAACCTGCCGGCGTCCCGAAAACAATGGCTTGCACCGAACTATCTTCTGCCCAGCCGTCAAGCGTGCGCTCGGCACCGAGTGTTTCCCGGACCTTCATTGCATAGTTTTCAACGGCAGTGGCGTCTCCCTTCTGCGTATTCGGGCAAATGATCTGTATCGCAAAGTCTGCGACGGCGATATTGTCCGATTTCACAAAGGGATCATATTTGATTTCATTGCAGCAGATATAGCCGGTCAATGTCTTAGGGAAAACAGGTCCCAGGACGGCGTACTGCCATGGAATCTCTGGGACCTTATCTTCTAAAATAGCCTCGATGGCATCGGCGATGCGCCGTAATGTAACACTCATTATGCACGGGAGAGGCGGATTACTCCCACACCTCCCTTACCTGCCAGGCTGACGCCAGACTTGGCAAAATCCGCATATGATAACGAGCCTTCAATACTGGCCACCAAAGCTTTATATACGTTGTATTTCTGCAAATAGACGTCTTCGCCGCGGCTTCCGTCGGTCATGACGGTCGTATCGGAGCCGACCATGGACGCAGCGCATTGCATACACGCTACGGCGGCCCCGAGATTACGGACAGTCGGACTGCACGGGCTTGCCAGTTCATCATCAGCCAGACCAAAAGATTGCGCTTTTCGAAGTAAGTAGTCATTGGCATAGGTTACATCCTCCGTTCGACATACCAGGATATTGTCTTGGATATCGTCCAGTGTAATAAAATCCATGCTATCACTCCAATCCGTCAATAATCGCATCGAATCGCGATTTGATGGCGCCTGCCTCGGCATCGGCCGCGTTAAAGATGAACGGGTCCTTTTTAATGCCGGGATGCTGAACCCGTTTTGCGAAGACGAAGTCCCCGCCGGCCGCCCAGCGTAACGCTTTCTTAGTACGCGGCTCGATGATGTGAGCCGGCGTCCCCTGATGCAAGTAAATCGTAATCAGGCGCGTTGTTCCAACAACCCCGACCACAGAGTCACCCGAACCAGAAACCTGCTTATCAATACTGCGTTCAGCATCTCCATTTCGCGTAATAAAGCGGTGATTGTCTCGAGCCCGTTCCTGGATATCCCGGACGGAAATCTCCATAGCTTCTTGTAAGCGGCTGCGGAGAGTGCTCTGGATCTTATCCATCCGGGCAACGACCGCATTCGCGCCGCTTACACTAACGTGCCAGCTCATTTGAAGTTAGCCGTCATGCAGGCCAGGGCTTTCGGCTGAACTACGGCAGCCCCATAGACCAGCTGGCCGCGAATCATGTCGGAAAATGCTTTTTCCATGCGGAGTGCTTCCGTGCTCGTGACCTGCTGGGCGAAGCTGATGGCCGCACGCGTACCGGCAAGGATTTTATATTTTGCGCCTTCCGTGTTCGGGACGTTGTTCGACTGGTAAATCTGGAAACCCGCAGCTGTGCCGATGTAGCCGTTTGCAAGGACGGTATCCGTCTTAGTGGTGCCGGCCGATACGAAGCGGGCATCCTTCAACATGTAGCCGTAGAACTGCGACGGAACAACGACGAAGCGGCCGTCTGCCGGAACGTTGGCGTCATCGAGTGCGCCTTTGAGGTCTACGAGAGACTCATAGGCTTTCGTTGCACTCGTGATAGAGAGCGGCGTCGTGTCATCACCAAGTCCTTCCGTTACGCCAGCATTTTTGTAAAAACCTGCAATGTACTGGTCTACGACATCACGCATACCATAAGAAGCTCTGGCCATCGCAGCGTCGACCAGATTTACATTGGCCTGAGCGGCATCTACGTCTTCGACTTTAAAAGCAAAGTACTTATTCTGACTGATGGTCAATGTGGTCGGCGTACCGTCGACGTCATCGATTTCAATGTCAGTACCCTTCTTATAGTCTTTAATGGTGATATCAGCAATCTGGTTAATCTTTACCGTGTCGCCCTGCTGACGGATATCGCCTTCATAGTCACGGTTGACCAGGTTGCCATAAATAAGCGCTTTGTCGAGATGAGCAAGCAAACGCGCTTCCCAAATCGTAGGAATGAATGTTGCAATTGCCATTATTTGTCAACTCCCTTACTGATTTCGTCCCAGTGTTCGTTAATTTCGTCACGGGACATATTCTTCAGATCATCAAAACTGTATTTCTTTTCCGGCGGATTGGAACCACCGCCACCGGCCCCCGTCTGCACATCTGCTTTCACAGCCCAGGGGTTCGCCTTGAGCCAGCCAGCTACGCCGTCAGCGATAGTCATTTCTTTATCGCCGTCTTTGTAGACGAGGCTGCCGTCGTCTTTTGCGCTGATATTTCCAAGCAATACCTGCGTGAAGACGTCGGGTTTGACCGCTTTGCCGTCCGTCAGGGCCGCCAGGACCTGGGACTTCATCGCCGTCTGGATGCGCTTTTCTTTTTCTTCAGCTGCAAGCTTTTCACTAGCCGTGTATTTTTCCGTCAATTCCTTGACCTGTTTCCGCAAGTCGTCAACCTGCGTGCCAAGTTTCGACGGATCGCCGCCGGCTGCCTGCAAGGCCGTCAGTGTCGCTACGATGTTCTGGAGGTTCCCGTCCGGGTCGCCTCCGCTACGAAGGTTGAGAGCATCGAGGATCTTATTCTTTTCGATACGGCTCTTGGCCGCTTCATCGCGAGTGCTGCGGATGACATCCTGCAGGTCCGCGACCATCGTGCCGCCGTTCTCGATTTTTCCAAGTGCTTCGTAAATCTGTTCCAATGTGTAAGCCATTTTGTACCTCCCGGGTATAAAAAAAGAGCCGTTCTTTTACGTCTGCGGTCCGCGTCTGGCGGCGAAAAGACAAAGTATTATGTATCCTCACGGTCTGCATGAGGTTTTTCCAGTTTCTCGTCAGAATAGTTTCGGGCCAGCCCCGTCCAGTCAGCGCCTTTATCAAATTGCTTATTGCCGGCAACGCCAAGGATTTGTTGGCGATGCATCAATGTCTGCCGTTCGAGCCAGTCACGGCCGGCGCTTTCAAAATTGTCAATCGGTACGCGGCCCTTTAATTCACTGGCATAAATCGGCGCCAAATGGCAAAGACAATGCGGATGTACTGGAAGACGCGGCGTGGCGTCCTTCGGATAAATGCCGCGACCAAGTCCGTAAAGATTCGCCTCTGCATACAAATCGCAGATGTCGAACTTCGGATGACGGGATGCCAATTTCCATTGAAAAGCAACGACCCTTTCGTTATCCATATACCTCTCGGCAAAACCGTCGGCCCATGCCCTGGCTGATTCCGTCCGGGCAATGCGTTCAGCAACGTAACGGCTATTTTCTTCGACGGCCGTATGTACGGCCCGCGTCAATGCGTTTTCGCTGCCATCAACAACGGCGTCGAGCAATTTGCTGTATGCCGTTTTGAGCGCCTGATTCGGCGCCCCGTGTTCTCCTAAGCGAGCGACCTGTTTACGAGCTCTGCGGACCGCTCGCAGTACATCAGCCTGACTTTCTACGGACATATCTGAACGACGAGCGAAGTCGACGACTTTCTGCAGGTATTTGGGGATTGACTGCTGTCGTGTGACCCGCTGGCCGCTGTTATAGCCATCGTAGAGCACACGGGCCGCCTGCAGGGAGTGCCGGTTCAGTTTCAACTGCTCCCGAATAGTCGAGACTATCCGGCCCCTCATCTCCTGATCAGCGCCATGAATCTTCGCCGAGAGCGTCATGCCGGAATCGTCCCAAGCTTCCTCAAGGAACGACGGAAGAAGCGGGATTGACTGGCCGCTTCCGATTTCATAGGCCTCAAGAATCGCCTGCCGGACCTTCTCGTCAAACGCCTCATAGATGCGGGCGGCGACCCAGGCCTGTTCAATCGATTCTTTCAACGGGCTGTTTTCATCCAGATTATTCAGGATATCAATAGTCATCCCGTTCAGGATTGCCCGGAATTCCTCACTGAAATTTGCCAGGACCTTTTCAATAGGGCTGCTCATAGCCTCACCGCCTATTCATCGTCCGGATTCGGCGGCGTCGGAGGTTCCGGAGTTTCCGAAGGTGTCGGCGGCGCTGGGTCGCTGTACGTCTTATCGAGGTCCTCAAGGCTTGCCATCAGTTCGTCTACGCGTTCATCCGTGACATCCGGGCAATACGCTGCCAGGACCTTCTTGAGGACTTCCTGTTTGAGTTCCGGCGTCAGATTGAGGTCAAGGACTTCCTGCGCTTCCTGGAGTTCACCTTCGACGTCAACGATGCCGAAGTCGTCCGGATAGCTGACAGTGTACTCAATGGAGCTGTTGAGCCAGGCCGCAACGATTTGCAAAACCTGTTCTTCCGCTCGCTTGCAGTTTGCCGCGAAGTTGGCCAACTGCTGGTTGGTACGCTCGAATTCCCACTGTCTCGATACGCCGCTGGACTGGTCTGCCGTCGATGCCGACTGCATGAAAGACAGGCTTGCCATGCGGTACATTTCTTTGATGAGCGTCGTGATCTGCGTTTGCAAAACGCTGGCCGGGTCCGACGGCGGTGCAATGAAGTCCGGCGAATGGGCCGTGTTCGGGTCGTAGCCCAGGGCGTTATTATTGCCGATTGTCATTTCTTTGGCATCGAGCGACGGGATCGTCAGAAGCGGGAACGTCTGGTTCCGGAGAATCTCATCGAGCCAGGAGCAATGATTATATAGCGCCTTTGCTGTGGCCGCAATCGGTTCCATATCCGGCATCGGCTTTAAAGTCTTCTGTTCGAGCAGGCGGCTAAAGAGCGGAACAACTGGCACGCCGCCAAGGTTGTACGTTCCCGATACTGTCTCAATTTCATCATCACCGGTAATCTGCCAGCCGTCTCTGTCATATCTCAAATAACGATACGACGTAGCGCCGCTGTCGATGCTGTCGATTTCCTGGAAGACAACGTAAGAGAGACGGCCGTTCTTATCAAGGCCATACTCTAAAAGATCATCCGGTCCCATCAGCCGAAGATACGGATACTGCCTGCCGGCAATTAGTTCGGCCAAATTAGAAGCCGTCTTTTCCCGCGGCATATCCACCACGACGAAAGAGACACCGTAGACCTTGGCCATGATGGCCGCCCGCTTCATAAATGTATCGATGCTCGTGTTATTGCCGTCGACGTTCTGCAGGAATTCCTGGACAACGTCTTCACACTGACCGTGATAATCCCGCAGCGGCTTACGCTTGAAAATCGGGTCGACCAGGGCATTGACGATAGGCGCGAAATAATTGAGATAGTAAGCGTTATTGCAGCGGAAACGGTAGTCCTCATCGGACTCACGTTTGTGCCGCGTCAGATAGCCGCCTGACAAAAAGCCGCCAGAGCCGAAATAGGCATCTTTCAATAAAGTATAATTCACTCGTTCTCACCACCTTAATAATTAACGCGCCGGGCCACAATCTTATCACGGCTCATGACTTCTGAGAGCCCGTAACGCACGGCATCAATGCTGTGGTTGTTGGCATCCGGATATGCACTCACGAACTGGCCGTCTTTGTTGTGCTCGTACTCATACGTTATAAACTCTTTGTACGTGTTCGGGCATCGCCGCTTATCGATGTAGATACGGTTCCGGCCCTGCAGCCATTTCATCCCATAATCGATACTGTCAGGCCCTTTCCGTGCACCGGAGATGCGGAGGCCCAGCGCCGCCATTTCGGCGATGCTTTTCGGGTCCGCCGAGTCGGCCAGGATACGGCCGTGATTAGACCGTGTCGTTATCAATTCAGCCGCCTGGCCGTTCGTCATCTTCTGCTGGTAAATCTCATCGAAGATGTATAAGTCTTCGTGCTTGGCGTCGTAGTACATGGCAACAAATGCCAATGGATCCACAGCAAAGCCGAAGTCGAGGCCGTAATAGCGGCGGTCGAATGTCCGGACGAGTTTGTCGCTCATCGTCATTTCTTCGACATTCTCGAAGACCGCACCGCCGGTCCCCGTGACTTCGCCGAGATACTCATGCCGGTATGCCGTTTCATTGCGTGCTTTGAGCTTTTCCGCGTCCTCAAAGAAGCGGTCCCCGAGCCATTCCTTTGGCACGCCCAAATACGTCGAATGATGCACCAGTCTGTCCGGGTCGTCGAAGAGTTTCTCTTCGTTCACCCAGTTATTCTGTGACTTCGGCGGATTGAAGGAGCAGAATTCCCAGAAACGAGGGCCGCCGCGAAGAAGCGACTGGTTCAGGTTACGGATTTCTTCCATGCCACTGAACTGATCCAATTCCTCGCACCAGACTATCCCGACGTAGCCAAAAGGCAGCTTGATGGACTTGATTTTCTGCGGATCATCGACGCCAAAGAAAAGGATTTTCTGGCCCGTCTTCTTGTACGTGATTTCATGAGGCGATGTCTTGAACCGGAACTTACTGGTCAGCCCCAGGGCATCGATACCCCACTGCATTTGTGGATACACCGAGTTCTTTATGGTATTGCCGATTTTCCGCAGCACCACGGCATGGCATTCAGGATTCATGATTAAAAGCTGCGGGATCTCCACGCTGATGTCGGATGACTTCGTGCTGCCGCGGCCGCCCTCAAGCCAGTAATACGTGTGCCTGTGGCGTTTGATATCGCGGTGCAGCCCCCAGAAGTGCGGCGCTATGATGTTACTGAGTCGTACTTTCTTCATCGTCTTCATCTCCCAGGTCATCGATGATCATCACGTCATCGGCCTCATCCTGCGCGGCTTCCTTCAATTCCTGTTCGAGTTTCGCCAGCCGCAGTTTCTGCTCTTTCGAATCCATTTCTGTCGGGTATCGCTTGAGCAGGTTCTTCGCCGCTTCAATGCGGTCCCGGACGGACGGGCCGGTCTCAATGACTTTCGCTTCACTGCATCCATCGCCAGTGCCTTCCACGATGACATGCGGTTCCGTGACCTGGCTGCGCAGCGTCGCCGTCAGGAACTTCAGGACCTCGTCCGCTTTTGCGATGCGGCTGTCCTCCAGTTCCTTGAGTCTGGCATCGATAGCGGCTTTAATCTGAGGTTTTCTTAGGTTTTCAGCGCCCGTCGCGTACGCGGCTTTTGACGCATATCCTGCTTTTCTGGCCGCCTCTGTTGCGTTCCCCGTCTCGATATAAAAATCAATGAACCGTTTCTGTTTCTCCGTCAGACTCATCTACATACTCACCACCCGCCCTTACAGACAATAAAAAAAGGAACCCCTGTCCAGTCCTTCTTCCGGCAAGACCTGCAGCTAAGTTCCTTATACGCATTATTCGTTTTTGTGGCAGGAGCGGAAGGACTTGAACCTTCAACACATGGTTTTGGAGACCATCGCTCTACCTGTTGCGCTACGCTCCCATGCATCCTGCCCGTGATGAGCAGGAAGGAAGGCCGGGGCCGGACTCGAACCGGCATGATAGAGGTTTGGAAGCTTCTGGCTCTGCCATTGAGCTACCCAGCCATGAAGCCCCGCCGAAGCAGGGCACCACATCTATTTTACAAGGAGGCGTGCCTGAAATGAGACAGTGTGTGGAGCCGGGACGCAGTACATAACCGGTGTAACTTCGCGTCCCTTGGCTCCCCCTCTCTCATGGTTTTATTATATCGCATGTATTCGCCCTTTTCATTCGCGGAATATTTCCCAAATAAAAGTTATCCACAATTTATCCACAGAACATTTAGTCGATAAAAACGAACCGTGTCTGAATCGGCATCGCCTTTAGCCCGAAGAACCTAGTCGCCATTTCCTGAACGGCAGCCTTTCCGCGTTTGAAGCAGAATGTGGTGCTGGCGTTCACCATCTTCGCCGTCCATTCCCAACTTTTTGCGTTATCGATGTAATAGATCTCCAGAATCTTCTGATCCGTTTCATCGAGCGCGTGGAAGCATTCCGTCAGCCGGTCTACGAGGTCCTTGACTTTCTTTACGTCCTGCTCCAGGCGCTTCTTTTCATCTTTGAGCTGCTCGTGCCGGAGATAGTCCTGTTCCTGCGGGCTGGTCCCGTCTCCGCCGCCACAGCCGCCGGCACCGGAAAGCCCCGGCACTCGTGGAGCCGGGTTTTCTTCAAGCATCCATTCGATATCCTGGATACGCATTTCCGTGTCTTTGATGTATTGTGTGAACGCCGTGTAATGCAGCAAATAGTCTTTGATAGTCGAAACATAGCCATTGTATTCATGAACGTCATATATTGGCATTGCACTACCTCCCTTTGTATGCCCGCCGGAATGCGTCTTCTGCCGCTCTCCTGCGGTGCGCCGAACAATCCCGCTCATTCTTGCATTTCCGGACAAACTGCCCATACTCGTCAGGGAACCAGTAATAATCCCCTTCGTCCAAAAGCCGCCCGCAGAATGCGCAGCGGCTCCGGACTTTTGGAGTGACAGGTTCGCGTGCCCAGGGCGGCATCGGCGGTTTATGCTTTCGACGCCTGTTTTTTCGCCCCATGAGCGTCTCTCCCTTCGTCTTACTTTCTTAGGTGTAATTTATCGTGTTCCACATAAAAGCCACTTACAGGTAAAACTAAAACGTACTACTAGGCTTCCGTTTAAACTTTGCAATCTTGCATTGGTGTTTTCCCCATTGATGGTATTCAATTTCCCGGTTGCCGGCTTTCGTCCGCCATGGATACCGGAATTTCTCTGCCCGCTGCCGTTCATAGAAGTCGCGTTCCGCCTCTGTCATCTGGCGTACGTGAACGTGACCCGGCTTATACCAATTATCAACGTTGTTTTTCACGTTTCAGCCGCCTCCTGATTTTCTCGATGATCCTTGCCTGATAATCAAGGACATCACTATACTCTTTCCAGTCCGGTTTAGGTTTCGGCGGCCGCGGATCCGGTTCGACCCGCGTCACCTTCACTTCGCCCGGTTTATACCAGTTCGTCATGTAATCACCTCGTGATCATCCACAACATCACAGCAAAAGCAATCCAAAAAGCCGTGGCATAAATGATAAGCCCTATCCATGCGGTTCGTTTCGTCATTCGATAACACCTTCTCTCTTCTGTACCATATACATCCCGTAGCTGAGTCCCAGTTTCCGCGCTTCGGCGATATCGGCGTCCAGGCAATTATTCTTTTTCGGATGCCGTTTCATCCGAGTCGGTTCATGTGTCTTCACGTATTTCCGTTTAGTGACGCCCCGGCGCACTGTCCGCCATTTATCAGTTACGGCATAAAGGATGTGAGCGCATCGGATACTGCACGCAAGTTTACTGTTGTACGCCTTCCGGTCGATGACCTTGCCGCAGACTATACAAGTCTCGCGGCGTGTTGTATCTTCATTTTCGATGCGTTTCGCATACTCTTTTTTGATGCGGTCCTTGCAGTCATTGCAATACTTCTGGCAATTCGACGACGGAACAAACGTTTCCCCACATATTCCGCAAGAAATTGGTTTCCTTTCAATCTTTTTCATGTCGGCCTCCTTATAGCCGGCCCTGCTGCATTTCCTGCTGCGGAACGACGTGACCTTTCTGATCTTCTTCCCGCAGCCGTTTCAACAGAGGCAATAATAAATTTACATAATCGTTCAGCGGCTCCTTCGTTTCGTTATACTGGTCGATACTATTCCAGCCATGACCGCCGATGATGGGCCGGATGACATAGCCATAGTCGTCATCCTTGACCAGCTCGCAACCATTGGCCCGCAGCGCACAAAGGATCGTCGCGAAGTCGCTGTCCAGGAAGGCCGCCTGTAAAAGCAGCCAGGCCCATTGCCACCGGTCCGACGGATGGTATTTCTCGAAGTCGTCGGGATATTCCTCGACGGGCCAGTTTTCCGGCTTCCTGGCATTTTCCACATGCTGCACGATGTTTTCAACCAGCCCTTTGATGTCCGGATCCCGCTGCAAGAGCTGGGCATGAGGGGTTTCCATGGCTTCCAGGACTTCACGGAACACGGACCGGGCCCGGGCAATCATTTCATTCCGTCCCATAGGCGCCTCCTAATCGTCGTCCAGCGGTTCGATCTGGACGTAGATGCCGGATAAAGATTGAGAAACATAAAACTTTTGGATACATTCCGACGCGACCTGGGCATCATCCCGCCAGAAGCCAAGCGACGTCAGGACGTCCTTGAGCATCTTAACCAGGTTATCCGTATCGGGCTTAGTCGCTTTCCACGTTCCTTCCGGGTGCAGCTTCGTTGGCGGGTACATCCATTTCGTCGTCAAGGCCACGGGCCCCATAATCGGCTGGGCTGGGCGGAACTTCGTAAAGCTGGCCATGAACAACGCCCGTGTTTCCTTGACGGCCGGCGGCTCATACGTATGGGGCTTGCCATCACGCCCGACGACGAGCTTCTTCATCTGATGCGTCGCCGACGGAATCCGCTGCATGGGTACGAAGAAATGAATTATGTCTTTATCTGCCATTATTCCCTACTCCTTTCCTTGTCTTCCAGTTTTTGAGCGTGGCGACGTCTCCGCCGTCTACGCCCAACAAATTGCACAAATAATTTGACGATGTGCCGCCATCATATCCCGTGTTGAATAAAATTAAGGAAGACACAACTTGTGAAAATGTTGTATGCCGTAAGCTATGGAAGTTCAGGAAGTTTTCCATAATCCGCTCGGCCTTTTTTACATCGAAACCTTTCGGCAAAATACGACAGCCAGCCGAATCTAAATATTCAATTTCTTGATTCATCATTTTTTCTACTCCTTTCGTCGCCGCATGGTCCTGTAAGGGGAAATAGTACGTTAAAAGAAAATGGTGGCTTTCAGCACCATTTTTTTAGTACTATTTTCCCCAGGACCCACACGGATTTTATGCAGAAGGAAATCTCTTATATATATAACGGATTTCCTTCACGATTTCCGGATTTTTATGCGGAAATTCGTACCATTTTCCGTTTAATTATTTAGCACTATACATAATAGGGAAATCGGGAAAACCGTACGGATTTCACTGTTGTTTTTTTTCAACAATACTATTTTTTACTTCAAAGTCAGGCCTTTCTTTTATGTAAGCCCTGATAGTTCTTTCAGTCTTGTCCATATATTCTGCCAAATCACTAATCGTAACTTGACCATTAATCAGACAAGCATTATAGGCGCTTTCAAGCTGAGCTTTCTGCGCTTCTTTTCTTCTCGTTTGCGTTTCCCGTCCTTTTTGCCGCGGGTCTTTGTCGCAGTCTGGCGTGAGGTTTTCCAGTTCGCCGCTGTCGTCGACGCGATGGATGGGATACTCGAACCACACGTTTAAGGGCTTGAAGGGTTCGAACTCTCGGAGCGTCCCTTCGATGCGCCAGGCCGTGCCAGGCAAGCCGACCTGGTCTGACGTGTTCAGCTGAATCATGTCCAGCAGGGCGTCGGCATCGCGGGCGAAGACGCCGGAGCCGCTGGCCCGGTCCATGGACCGCTTGCTTCCCTGGGCGCCCTTGCTGTGATGGTGGCAGTAGATGACAGCGCAGTTGAGCTCGGTGCAGACCTTGTCGAACTGGTTGCAGAAGTGCGCCATCTGGTCGGCGCTGTTTTCATCGCCCGTGATGATCTTATAAATCGGGTCGATGATGATGGCCGTGTAATTCTTCTTGGCAGCCCGGCGGATGAGTTTCGGCGCCAGTTTGTCCATGGGAATGGACTTACCGCGCAGTTCCCAGATGTCGATGTTCTCGATGTTGTTGGCCGGCCAGCCCAGAGCTGTGTAGACGTCTTTGAAACGGTGCAGACAGCTCGGCCGGTCCAGTTCCAGGTTGACGTAGAGGACGCGCCCCTGGGAGCAGTACCAGTTGAGCCACTTCCGCCCCTCGGCGATGGCAATGGCCATTTCGATGAGGGCAAAGGACTTACCTGCCTTGCTCGGCCCGGCCAGCATCATCTTATGTCCCTTGCGCAGGACGCCCTCGATGAGGGATGGTGCTAGGGGCGGCAGGTCATTCCAGACATCTTTCAGGTTTTCCTGGTCCGGCAGGTCGTCGTTGACGGCCTCGATCCATTCACGCCATTCGGTAAAGCTGGCCTTGCCGAGGTTCGTGTCGATGAGGTACTGTTTCTTTCCCTTGCGCAGTACGCCCGGCATCCGGGACAGTCTTGACGGGTTGCGGTTCTGTTGGTCGATGTCCAGGCCGTTCTTTTTGCAGATGGCATAGAGATAATCAACGCGCTTCCGATATTCTTCATAGTTGCCGGCGTCGATGTGGACAATGGCATGGACGCTTTTGCCGCCGCTGTAGACCAGGCAGGCCACAGGCAGCTCCAGCTGCCGGATGATTTCGTTCTGTTTTTCCAGCTCCATGCTGTCCGATTCAACGAGAGCAAAGCGGAAGTCTGTCACATTTTCGTTGCGAACGCCTTTGCCGTCGAGGGGGTTGAAGCGGATCCACGCACCGACTTCCGGCTTGTAGTCGCCCAGGACGGCACCGATGTCGCCGTCGCAGACCGTCAGTTCCTCGATGAGTTCGCCAGCAGTCCGTTTGTAGTTGCCTTTGCTGGGCAGGAACTTGCCGTCTTTCTCCCACGATTCCGTGACATAGCCGACGTAGTCCGTGCTGTCAAAGAGCGTGGACAGGTACTTGATGAGGTCATTGGCCGGGTTCCAGTCATCGCCCGGGTCGACGAGTTCCTCCCCTTCGACCCAGTTCTTATCGACAATGACTTGTTCGTCCCGTTCCGGGATCTCATCATCCCAGTCGAAGGCGATATCCGGACCTGTGGACGGCGTCCAGCCGCCGCGCTTTGCCATATCGACGATAGTGGCACCCGTGACAGGCGTGGACGTCTTTCCGTCGAAGGTCCGCCATTTTTTTTCACATTCACCGGCATGATAGCGGCCGGCATCCCGAAGGCTCCAGGCATCCCAATCGTCCGCGCTGTACCCTTCGAGTTTGAGCGCCATGCCGACGTTTACCCACTCCTGATACGTGCAGAAAGCAGGGTCGATGTAGTCCAGGAGCGGGATTAGATTCATATTTTCCATCTACGCCGCCCTCCTTATTCCGGCTGGTACTGTGCCGGGATGATACCCTTGGGCATCCGCCAGCCTGCTGCTGCGATGCGCCCGATGAGTTTGGACGCGGCTTCAAAGGACCATGTACCGACGTGCTGGAAGCCGCGGGCTTCGAGCAGTCTGATTTGCCGTGCCGTTGCCAGTCCCAGCTCCTTGCGCTTGATCAGCTTGTCCAGGATGATTTTGGCCTTGCCGGCACTTTCGATTTCATCCGGGAAGATGCCAAACTTTTCCAGTGCGTGCAGCTGTTTTTCCGTCGGCGGCATCATTTCCCAGCCAAACGACGGAACATAGCTGGCCAGGTCTTCCGCCTGAATGGAGAGTTCGAACTGGAGCGGGTCGACGAGTTTGCGCTTGCGTTTCTTCATGGCTGCCAACTGGTCTGCCAGGGCTCTTTCACGGTCGTCGACGACGTCGTCTGCCGCTTCCTTGGCCAGCGCTTCCAGGTCTTCCGGTTCGCCTGATTCGTTGAGCTTCTCGGTCATCTTGTTCGAGACTTCTTCCGTTTCAGCGATGAGGCACGCCGGCCGGCACAGTTCGTGCTTTTCCGTGTTCCATAAAAAGTCCAGGAGCAGGACTTCCTTCTTGCCAGGGTAGAGCCGCGTGCCGCGACCTACCATCTGACTGTAGAGGCTGCGGCTCTTGGTAGCTCTGAGGACGATGACACAGTCTACGCTCGGGCAGTCCCAACCCTCCGTCAGGAGCATCGAGTTGCAGAGGACGTTGTACTTCCCTTCGTCGAAGTCTTTGAGGACCTGCGCCCGGTCGTCACTGTTGCCGTTCACTTCGGCAGCTTTGAAACCTGCAGTATTGAGGATGTCGCAAAACTTCTGGCTCGTCTTGACGAGCGGCAGGAAGACGACGGTCTTGCGGCCCTGGCAATAGTGCTGCATCTCTTTGGCGATAGAATCCAGATATGGATCCAATGCCGTTCCCAGTTCGCCGACTTTATAGTCGCCAGCCGAAAAACCGACGTTTGAAATATCAATCTGCAGGGGGATCGTCTGGGCAACGATGCGGCAAAGGTAGCCGTCTTTGATGGCCTGGACTAAGCTGTATTCATAGGCCAGACTGTCATAATAGCTTCCCAGGTTGCGCATATCGGCCCTGTCAGGCGTCGCCGTGACGCCTAAGACCTTGGCATCTGCGAAGTACTGCAAAACATGCTGGTAGCTGTCTGAGACGCTGTGATGCGCTTCGTCGATGATGATGGTGTCGAAGTAATCGGGGTTGAATTGCCGCAGCCGTTTATCTCTCGTCAATGTCTGTACACTGCCGACGACGATGCGGCGCCAGGAACCGATGCAGGTCTGTTCAGCTTTTTCGACGGCACTTTTCAGGCCCGTCGCTTTCAAGATTTTATCGCTTGCTTGTTCCAGGAGTTCGCCGCGGTGCGCCATGATCAGCACGCGTTCGCCGACGCGGACCCGGTCTTCGGCGATTTTCGCGAAGACGATAGTCTTCCCTGTGCCTGTAGGTAAGACTAAGAGTGTTTTTGTGTGGCCGCTGTCCCATTCATGCAGGACGGCCTGTTCGGCCGCCTGCTGATAGGGACGCAGCGAAATGCTGCTGCTCATTTAGAACGCCCCCTGTGTGTAGGTCGGGCGCTGTGCTTCTGGCCCCTGTACACGCTGCGGGGCCGGCTGAGCCTGCGGAGCTTTGTCATAGAACTTCTTGACTTCGTTGTAATCCTTGCCTTTGTACGAGCGGATACTGACCTGCATCCGGCCGGTGGCACCGACGAGCTGGCTCCATTTTATGTGGAACGTGCCGTCACCGCGGGTCATCATACCGACAGCGCAGGCGAAGTTGGTCAGCATCCAAAGACTTTTCGTGTGCAGGAAAAGGTTCTGACGGATACGGCCTGTTTTGCCGTCCGGCGTTTTGACTTCATAGGTAATCTTGGCCATTTTGCACGGCGGCATTTTGTCACTGCCGTCGAACTGGGCCCGTTCGAAGTCGACAATCGTGAAATCATAATCTCCGGGAGGGACAATCTGAAAAGAATCCTCTACTTCGGTATATTCGTCATCCCAGTTAAATGCGCGTTCTTCTGTCATAATGTTTTACCTCCTAAAACGGAACTGCTTTCAATTCTTTGATAACTTCCAGCATCTGCGGGAAGGCTGCCACCAGGCACCCCATGACAAAATCTTGCGGGTAGTCCTTGAGCGGCATGTCGGCCGGGAAATAACCTTTATGAGCGACGGCCTGTTGGATATCCTGCGCTGTGACGTGGTTGGCTGCCATCAGGTCGGCCAGTTCTTTTGGAATACCGTCATCTTGAGCAGGTGCAGGTGCAGGCTTTTCTTCCGGCTGTACTTCTTTGCGGACTGTCGTTTCTAAACCTGCAGGTTTTGGTGTTTCTACAGGTGCCGGCTGCGGCTGTACAGCTTTTCCCATGGCAGGGATGCAGTGTGCAATCTGCAGGTAGTCAAACGGTAGCTCTTCCGGCAGGCTGTGACGGTTTTTAGCATCCCAGCACGGGTTGTGCAGGGTGTACATGACACGCTGGCCGCCGCTGACTTTCTTCTTGCCGTCTTTGGACGTGACGACGATTTCCTTGTAATTTGCAAAGAGAACCATGTCGGCCCATTCTTTGGCCAGGGCAGCGCACTGGTTGCCGGCTTTGTTGCCAAGCTTCAGTTCATAGCGGTCATAAGCACCCGTTTCCTCGGGGAGCTCGAATTTCCGGATGATGCTGTGCGCCGTCAGGACGACGTTCAGGCCGACGTCAATCAGATCTGAAAGGCTATCGAGGAGCCGGCCGAACTCTTCCTTGACGTAGGTATAGCCCTTGCCATAGCCGAAATCTTCAATGCCCTGCTTTCCGTGCTGCTGGCAGATGGAGTCTTCGCAGAGCCGTTCTGCCCAGTCCGCCGTGTCAATGACCAGCGACTGGTAGCCCATGGGGTCGGCCTTGATGTCTTTGATGTCCTGCCGCAGCATCTGCCACGACGTAGGACGTTCCAGGCGGTCGACTTCCAGATGACTTGTGCTTCCTTCGGTATCGATGAACAGCGGGCGCGGGAACTGCGAGGCAAATGTAGACTTGCCGATGCCTTCCGGGCCGTAGATGATGACTTTCTGAGGCTTAATGATTTTCCCTGAAATAATCTTCATAATAGTTTCCCCTTTCTAGAAGGTGCCGGGCGTCCATTTCGGCGCCGGCGCTTCTTCTTTTTCTGTCGTTTGCGGCTGTGCTTCATGCTTCACATAGCCGTCTTCAATGATGATGCTGCAGGTGTCGTCCGTGCCGACGCGGGTGGCAATAACCTGCAGGTTTTCTTTTTCCAGCCAGGCGCCGAAGTCCCGCAGCGTTTCCGGGTCCATCTGTTCCAGCTTATCCATGAGGACGAAGCCGCAGTCCGGGTTGAGCTTGCGAATGATGGCTGTCGCAACCTGCAGTTGTTCGGACCCGCTCATGCAGTCCCATTTCTGGCCCTTATAGGTAAGTTCGCCGTCATCGACGCTGAGGTCAGGGAGCGGCATGTCCGCCGCATCAAGCAAGGCCATGCGCTTGTCCTGGACGTCTTTAATCTGTTCCGACAGATCTGTATACTGGCCGCTGAGTTCGTCGGCTTCAGCCTGGACGCGCTGTTTTTCCGCATTAGCCCGGACCTTCGTGTTGATGGCGTCGATGTTGGCAATGTCTTCTTCGATTTCGGCCGTGCTTTCATCCTGCCAGTTGGCCGAGGCCGCTTCTGCGCCGTTAATGTCGGCAGTCACGGCAGTCAGTTCGTTGATCAGTGCTTTCTTTTCGGATTCCAGTTCATTGAGTCGTTCGTCGATTTTGGCCTGCTGAATCTTCAAGCGTTCCAACATTTGCCGGTTCTTCTGATTCTCGATGTTCTTGGCCAGGATAGCCTGCTGGCGGCTGATGAGTTCCGCAGCGCTTACAGGTTCCGTCGGTGCATCCGGATACCAGGGCAGTTCGCCGGCGTGTTTCTTCTTGCGGTCGGCAATGCGGCCGACTTCCAGGCGCTGGTTATATAATGACTTTTCCTGCTTGTCGAGGATAGCCAGCTGGTCGCCGACGCCGATGATCTGCAGGAGCGTTTCGGCTTTTTCCTTCGTGCTGGCTTCCATGAACTTCGGCAGGTCGAGGGCTAGTTTTTCGATGAAGCTGTCTAAAAGCTGCTGGCCGGCTTTCTGTCCTGAGGGGTCGATGACATGGAGCGCGGAAGACTTTCCTTTGCGTTCTACGACGAGTCCGTTGCTTAATTCGATGTGGATCGACGGCGGTGCCGCGCTCCCTCTGCGCTGCGAATCAGACGGCTTCATCTTATTGCCGCCCAGTGCCCAGGCGATGGCATCCAGTACGGACGTTTTGCCCTGGCCGTTGCGGCCGCCGATGACGGTCAGGCCGTTTTCCGTCGGCGTCATGGTGACGGCCTTGACGCGCTTGACGTTTTCAATTTCGAGTTCTCTGATTTTTACTGACATAGTTGCCTCCATTTGATATAATGTAAATGAATGTTTTTGTGTGCGCCCGTTCCGGATAGCCTCTCCGGGGCGGGCTTTTTTAATAGCGGATAATGAGCCGTTGGCCCGGCTTCAAATTGCAGTTCTGGTCCAGCTCGTTATTTACTTCGAGCTGATAGACAACTTCGCGGATGTCTTGCCCCTGGGCGTCCGCTATCGGGCGGGCGATGTCCCAGAGGGTTTCGCCCTGCTGGACAACGTGAACCTGTGCCGTGTCAGCCTTGACCGTTGAAGCCGTGGCAATCTGCACGCCCGTGTAAAGGCCGATGCCGCAGCCGAGGCACATCAGGCAGATAGTGGCGCCTGTCGTAAGCAGGCGGCCAGCCCTGCGTTTGACGACCCGTTTCTTCGGGGCTGTCTGATCAGTAACTTTGATGCCCTTCATGTTCTCGCTCCCTTTCTTCGTATTCGAATTGGTTCATGTTCAGCGACAGGCTGCTGATGAAAGCCCGGTAGCGCCGCAGTTCTTGCTGGGTCGCTTCCAGTTCCTTCTTGAGCCGCCGCCATTCGAACGGACTGTGTTCCATGTCCTTGGCATCAATGTTTTCGATGTCGAGGACGTTTTTCATACTGAAGTAAATCCCCGGAATGCGAAGACGCTTCAAAGCGCCGTCGCGTTCCATTTTGTTGATGGATCCACGGCTAACTCCCCAGCGAGCCATGAGATCCACGAGTGAGATGACGGTTTTCATTGCGTCCTCCCTTGGGTCATTTCTCTCTCTCATTACGGCCTCTTCAAAAATAATTTGTATTACAGAATCCAGTCACCGGCTTGCTTGAGGATGTCCAGTATCATGGCCGGAACGTTGTCGCAGGCGATATTGACCTTGCGCTTGCAGCCGCTCTCCAGATCTTCGACTTCGACTATTTCTCCATCTTCCAACAGTGTGAAATCGAAGTGTTTGCCTCCAAAGTCGAGAGCTTTCATGAAGCATGTGAGTGCGTTAAGTTTCGCAATATTTTCGTTCTGCATAGTAATTTTCAGACGTTCTTCCAAACTCATGCCTTTGACCGTATCCTTTTGGACTTTTTCCCGGTCATTGGCTCCGGCTGCATAGGCCCGCGCCAGTTCTTTCGACCGGAACGTCGGTTTGGCGTATTCGCGGTTGCCCGAGTGATCCACGCGGGTAACGTCAATCTGGCGATAGACTTCGTAATAGGCCCCGTTGTAGGTGACTTTCCATTTGCTTTTCATAGCGTTCTCCTTATCCTTTCTTGTTAGTATCTTCTAAAGATACTTCATTGGTAAAAAAAATTTCTTCAATACTCTTGCCTAAAATGGCCGAGACTTTTTGGGCATCATCAAGCGAAAACTTAGTATTCCCGTTTTCTTTCTTGCTGTACGCGCTTTTTGTTTCAAGGCCAAGGGCTTCGGCCATCGCTTCACAGGTTAGGCCTTTCTCTTTTCGAAGTTCCCTAAGTCTTTCGAACATCTTATCACCTCCTTTAGAATGTTTCCTTATCGGATACCCATAGTATACAGCCCTTTTAGTATCTTGTCAAGATACTTTTAAAATAAAATTTCCAATTAGGAAACACTTATTGAGTATCTCGAATGGAAACATTATAATTTATGTAGAATCGTTTTCGGATACTTCATATAAAGGTCGGGTGATAAATCCATGAACAGAGTCAAAGAATTACGGAAGCAAAAGCATATTACACAGGAAGAATTAGGCAAAGTACTTGATATTCAAAAAGCCGCTATTTCAAAATACGAGAACGGCAGAGCTGAACCAAGCACTGAAGTATTAAAGAAGATGTCTGCTTTTTTCGGGGTTTCCATTGACTATCTGCTTGGAAATTCACCTGTTAAAGTGTCTAATCAGACGAGCTCTGACAGCCAAGGTGTCCGCATCCCTGTCCTCGGCCGCGTTGTCGCCGGCATCCCGCTGGACGCAATCGAGGAGATTATCGACTACGAGGAGATTCCGAAGAGCATGGCTGCGACGGGGGAGTTCTTCGCCCTGCAGGTTAAGGGGGACTCGATGCTTCCCACACTCAAAGACGGTGACGTCGTCATCGTGAAAAAGCAGCCGACAGTCGACAGCGGCGACATCGCTATCATCCTCGTCAATGGGAATGAGGCGACCGTCAAAGAGGTAAAAGAATCTCCTGCCGGCATCACCCTCATCGGCCACAACGTAGCCGTCTACACCCCGCAGTTCTATTCCAACGAGGAAATAAAAAGCCTCCCCGTGCAGGTGCTCGGGAAGGTTGTCGAAATGCGTCGTAAATTTTGATATTCAGCAATGGCGGGACGGAAGGAGTGATTATCTATGAAGAACGCACGTTTGATTATCGGTATTGTATCCTTCATCCTTTTCTTTATTATCCTGTTCCAGTCCTGTGCAGCCGGCGTCGTCAATTCGATGGCCGGAAGCTCTGATGTCGGCGGCAGTGCCGGCCTGATCGTCGCTTTCATGGTCGTCATCGCCGGGATCATCGCCATCGTGTGCCGGAAGAACGCGACCGGCTCCATTATTGCCGGCGTCGTTTATGCCTTATCGGGCATCGTTGGGCTCTCCAACTCGAATGTCTATAAAGACCTTTCTATCTGGGGCGTCCTCTTTATCATTTTCGCTGTCTTCTATATCATTTCCGGCATCAAACAGAAGAAGAGCAGCAAGACCTTATAGTTTGTCTTGTCCCGCCATTGCTGATATATAAATAATTAAATTTTTCTCTCTCACTACGGCCTCTTCCAAACAAGGAGGTCATCATGTTTACCTATCGTTTTTCCTACCGCGAACGCAGCGGCGCCTGGCAGGTCATCCTCTCTTACAAGGATCAGACGGGCCGCTGGCGTCAGAAGTCGAAACAGGGCCTGACTACGAAGAAGGCTGCCAGGGCGGCCGGCGAAAAGCTCTTGGAAGCGGTGAAGGCTGCCATGAACGCCCAGCCGATTGACCCGGAACTTGCCGACATTACCCTGAAAGAGTTTTCCGAATACGTCTTCCAGAACCGCCATCTGGCGTATAATTCCATCCTTGCTTATCGCTATGCCCTGAACAATTACGGACCGAAGCTTCTTTCCATGCCGGTCCGGAAGATCACCTATCTCGACGTGCAGCGTGCGATGAAAGACTGGGACTGCTCTTTGGCCAGCCATCGCCTGTACCTGTCCTGCCTCAAGCTCATCCTGAGCCAGGCCGTCGAGCCCTATCATATCCGCCAGGACAATCCCGCCAAAGCCATCAAGCCGCCCAGGGCCGGCCGCAAGCACAAGGTCCGGGCGCTGACGCTCGACGAATTCAGGGGCCTCCTGATGCACCTGGAAGCGCATAGGCCTATGAAGTACTACGTCACCTGCGCGCTTGCCGGATATGCCGGTCTTCGTATCGGCGAGATTGACGCCCTCACCTGGGATGATATCGATTTTGCGGCCCAGGAACTGCGTGTCAATAAGCAGTACAGCCGCATCAGCCACGGCAAAAAGGGAATTAAGCGTCTGAAGAACGGCGCGGCCGGCTGCCGTACACTCCCCATACCGCCGCCGCTTTTGAAGATTCTGAAGCAATGGCGGCAAGCGCAACCGCTCACGTTCAGCCGCTCTCTCTGGGATACGATCCCCTACTCGTCTACCATGGCCCGCTACATCCACGAGGTCATCCCTGACGCCTCGATCCACAGCCTGCGGCATACGTATGCCACGATGCTCCTGGCCCACGGTGAAGATATAAAAACGGTGTCCGCCCTGTTGGGTGACACCGTGAATACCGTCCTCACTGTCTACGTGGACTATACAGATGACATGCGGAAACATGCCGCCGACGCCGTCAAAGAAATCTTTGCGTAGGATTTTTCAGAGAAATTTTTGTCATATTTTTGTCATTTGCAGAAAGAACCGCACAACCATGCGGTTCTTTCGCCTATATAGTATTAATTATACATTATACCGTGATTGCCGCCTATTTTGCAACCGTTTCAAAGGGATTTAAGAAAATATACACGTATTCCTTTGGGAAAGAACAGGTATTTTCCCATATACAACGCCGCATGAATATGCTAAAATAATTTTATTATTTATTTATCCACCACGTGAAAGGGGTTTTATCATTATGATGCAATATGATGTGTCCATATTGACAGCTTTTGCCCTCTATTTGTTGGCAATGCTGGCGATTGGCGTCTATTATTCCCGGTCCCAGCAGCGGCTGAGCGATTACATCCTCGGCGGGCGCAGCCTGGGTCCGTGGATTACTTCCATGAGTGCCGAAGCGTCGGACATGAGCGGCTGGATGCTCATGGGCGTACCGGGCTTCGCCTATTCTACAGGTATCTCTGCCGCCTGGATTGCCATTGGCATCGCCATCGGCACGTATCTCAACTGGCAGTTCGTCTCCCAGCGGCTGCGTAACTATACAGAAGTGGCCAATAACAGCCTGACCATGCCGGACTATTTGAAGAACCGCTTCCACGATGAAAAAAATATCATCCGCATCATCTCGGCTATTTTCATCCTTATATTTTTCCTTATATACACGTCATCGGGCTTCGTCTCCGGCGGCAAGCTCTTTGAATCGGTTTTCGGCATGGACTACTTCTCGGCCCTCCTGCTCAGTGCCGGCGTCGTCGTCATCTACACCTTCCTGGGCGGCTTCATGGCCGTCTGCTGGACCGACTTCATCCAGGGCTGCATGATGTTCCTGGCCATCGTCCTGGTCCCCTTGGTCGGCATGATCGCCTTTGGCGGCTGTGACGCCGTCATGACCCGATTGGCTACGACGGCACCGAACCTGCTGGAAATGGCTCCGGACACGTCGACGACAGGCATCATCGGCATCATCTCCGCCCTGGCCTGGGGCATTGGCTACTTCGGCCAGCCGCACATCCTGGTCCGCTTCATGGCCATCGGCGACCCGACGGAACTGAAGAAATCGAAACACATCGCCATGACCTGGGTCGTCATCTCCCTGGCCGCTGCCGTCCTGGTCGGCCTGGTAGGCAAAGTCATCATCCCGACCCCCTTAGTCGGCGCCGATTCGGAAAAAGTCTTCCTGGTCATGAGCCGCCAGCTCTTCCCGCCCTTTGCATCGGGCCTCATCTTGTCCGCCGTCCTGGCTGCTATCATGAGTACCGCTTCGTCCCAGCTCCTGGTCACGGCATCGGCCATTTCCAAGGACTTTTACCACACCTTCGTCCGCAAGAACGCCAGCGATAAAGAGTTGATCTACGTCAGCCGCCTGACGGTCCTCGTCGTCGCCGCCCTGGCTATCGTCCTGGCCCTCAACCCGAACAGTTACATCCTGACCATGGTCTCCTATGCCTGGGCTGGCTTCGGTGCCGCCTTCGGCCCGACCATCCTCCTGTCCCTGTACTGGAAGAACATGACCAAGAACGGCGCCCTGGCCGGCATCATCGTCGGCGGCCTGACCGTCCTCATCTGGAAACAGTTCGCCTGGTTCGGCCTCTATGAAATCGTACCGGGCTTCCTCTTCTCGCTCATCGCCATCTACATCGTCAGCAAACTCGACGGCGGACCGAGCCAGGAAATCCAGGACGAATTTGAACAAGCCATCCACCATACCCCCAAAATCAGCGTCCTCCATAATGAGGAAGAGTAGGGGCTCGCACGTGTCGAGCTCGCAGGTCGCAGTCGCAGACCGCCATTATTTGCCTCTCCTGCAAACTTAATACTTAAAAAAGCTGTCGCATTATGCATTCCTGCTTAATGCGACAGCTTTTTTTATTCACTAGTTGCTAACTGCTAGCTTGCTAACGGCTAGCCCCTAATATTCCGGTTCGATGAGGCCGTATTTCCCGTGTTTCCGTTTATAGACGACATTAATCGTATCGGTCTTGGAATTGAGGAAGACGAAGAAGTCGTGGCCTACGAGGTTCATCTGCAAGATAGCTTCTTCGACGTCCATCGGACGAGCGGCGAATTTCTTGACGCGGGCGACTTCAAAGGTTTCTTCCGGAACAGCCGGCCCTTCGACGAGAGCGTCATTGAAAGCGCCTTTCTTCATGCGGCGGGCGATTTTTGTTTTGTATTTATGAATCTGGCGGACCAGTTTATCATAGACTAAATCGATAGCAGCATACATATCATCGTTGGCTTCGACGCCGCGGAGAACGACACCGTCGACTTTCAACGTGATTTCAGCGATTTTCCGATCTTTTTCTACAGAAAGCAGGGCCTGGACATTGACTTCGTTATCAAAGTATTTCGTAACTTTCTTTTCCTGTTTTTCAACGTGATCTTTCAGAGCCGGTGTAATTTCTAAATTTTTACCTCTAACGATGGTTGCCATAAAACATCCCTTCCTTTCGTGGGGAGATCCTGTCTAAAGAATGTATGGCTTTCATTCCTTGTGGTCTCTTCCCTTATATGTATAGTATTCAACACGGAGATGCAAATTCCTTCTAAAAAAACAAAAAAATTTGAATTTTTTTTATTTTGGAGCCGACGGCCAAGTGTAAAGCCGTTCATCGTAGGTCGTAGTTCATTCATCGAATTTGGGGCCTAACGGCCCCGCAGGGCGCCGTTCGCAGGCCGCTGGCCGTGTATTTTTTTGCGGCCTGCGCTCATTTCCATCGCCTGTATGCGATACCGTAGGGGACGACCCGGAGGATGTTCCGGAGGGCGTCCCGCCGCGAATCCTGTGAACAGCCGGAATTTATGACAGGTGGCACACGTTCGTAACCCAATCCTGAGTCTGTCACAGCTCGGCTGCATCGTAGGGGCCGCCCAAAACCTTCTATCCCATCAGGTACAGAACGGTTACCCAAACGAATAGCAACGGCGGGCGGGCCGCTACGCGCTGAGGGTTTCCCGAAGCGTCGTTGTCAGTTTGAGTCTGTCGCGGCGTAGCCGCATCTGAGTCCGAGGAAAAACCATGGCTCGTGGTTCGTAAAAAGTCTACCAGTATACTCAAATGGGCTGTGGTCAAATCTCTCTAGCGGGCTTCCCACGTGGAAGCCCCTACAGACTTACTATTATACAGAATAGGCTGTGGCTGAATATCGCAGCGGACTGCCCAGACACAGCTGTCCGTTTTGGCAGCCGTCCTGCGCCTTCCGTCGGTCGGCACCTGACGGGCCAAAAAGGCTTGGGACAGCCCCTACGCACAAGGCCATAGGCCGTGTTTTTGCGGCCTGCCACCTGCGGCCTGCGTCTTTTTATTTTTGTGCAAAAAAAGACCACCCATTTCTGAGTGGTCTTTGTAATCTTCCTGTGAAAGGAGAGATTAGAATACGAATACGAACTGAGCACGTGTTTCTTCGCCCGGATCAGCATCGCCGTCTTTTGCACTGGTTGCGAAGGACTGCATGATCTGGAACTGAGCGTTCTTAGCGAAGGTGTAGTCGACGCCAACGCCCCAAGATTTAACGTTGTTCAAGAGGCTATCGTTTCTCCAGCCATAAGTAGAACCGATGAAGTAGCCATCTTTATCAGCAAAGCCGTTGTCGGCATTGAGGTATTCGACCCAAGCATCCCAGGACTTCGGCGTAGCCATGTTAGCAGCACCATAAGTCAGGCGGCCAACCCATACTTCCGGATCGTCAGCTTTGCTATCAGTGCTGTTGTATTTTTCATAGTTAGCCAAGGCGTTCCATTTACCGAAGTTGACGCTGGCATAAGCACCCCAGGAATCATCAAAACGGAAGGAATCTTTATCTGTACGAACAGAACCACCGCCTACTGTGTAATCGTTGTAGTAAACACCGACTGCCGAACCAGCTGCACGGCCGCCGCCGAAGAAGCCGTCTAATTCGCCGTAACCAGTTTTGACACCATCATGAATAGTGTTACCGTCTTTATCAAGTTCACCAGCCATGTCACTTACTTTAAATTTACCATAACCAGCGGTAGCAGCGAATTTGTCGTTCTGGTATTTCAACTGAGCGCCGTCGAAGGTATCGCCATAGAGGAAGCCATAGCCGTGGCCATTGCCCATGTCGTATTCATAGCGGCCTACGAGGAGATCCCAGTTATTGCCGCCGAAGTTGTAGTCGACGTTAGCGAGATCCGTGTAGATATCGTGCTTTTCGTCGCTAGCCTGAGCGTTGTCAGAGAAAGTTTTGTTATCTGAGCTGATACCGTAGGTTACTTTCGTGCGGTCGTTGACCTGGGCATTGGCGCGGACGCGGACACGATAGGACCAGGAATCATCATTCTTTGTAGCATCATTTACACGGCCTGTATCTTTAAAGGTCGGCTGTTTAGCCGTATCTTTTACACGGTCACCTTCGCTCTGATGGATGTAACGAATACGAGCGTCACCGGTGAGTTTTACGTTGCCAACGCGGTTTTCCAGAGCGCTTACGCGAACGCCGAGGTTATTGAGTTCGTCAGCATATTCGTCAGCGAGTTTGTTGATGAGGGCGCGCTGTTCGACAGAAGCTTTGTCCATGTGAGCCATAGCTTTGGCGACCATTTCAGCAGCTTCGTAACGGGTGATGTTACGGTTGCCCTGGAAATACTGGCCGTCAACACCCTGGATGATACCAGCGTCAGCCAATTCTACGACGGATTTGTAAGCCCAGCTGTCAGACGGTACGTCGACGAACGGGTTAGCTGCGAAAGCACAGGTTGCGCCAACAGCCATAGTTGCTGCGAGAGCTGCTAATACTTTTGTTTTCATGAGGATTACCCCTTTTCCAATAAAAATAAGTTTCCTAAAGTCTTACTCCGTTACAAGCGAGAGACAGAAACATATTTTCTGAGGGTTCATTGGCGAGTTGTCCTAGTTTCCTCTCTTTTACTGCCTCAGACCGTCTGTTTCTTCGTACCTCTTTTCACTAGTATACCTGCAATGCACTACACTAGTTCTTTTTCACTATACCGTATTTTGTAACTTTTGTCAAAATTTCGTAAATACAAGTTCATCAAAAATGGTCATTAAATCGCTTAAATAAGCCATCTTTCGCTAATTATACCAATTTAGCATATGCAAAAAAGCTATGCCATTTATATTCGCTCTATTAGGGTTGTCCATATCGATTGCACATATCGCTAAACATTTCATAGAAAATTAGCATTGCACTTTATTCATCAAAAAAAAGACCACCCATTTCTGAGTGGTCTTTGGTAATCTGTCCGTACAGGGAAAGATTAGAATACGAATACGAACTGAGCGCGTGTCTGTTCTTCCGGATCTTTTGCGTTGCCGTCTTTGGTGTTGGTGCCGAAGGACTGCATAACCTGGAACATGGCGTTCTTAGCGAAGGTGTAATCTGCACCGACGCCCCAGGATTCGATGTTGTCCATATGGCTGTCGAATCTCCAGGAATTGGAGTTGCCGCCGAGGAAAGCACCGTCTTCAGCGTTGATGTATTCAACCCAAGCATCCCAGGACTTCGGCGTAGCGAAGTTGGCTTTGCCATAAGACAATTTGCCAATCCAGACGTCAGCCGTGTCGTCACCATTAATGTTCTTGACACCATCGTTCAAGGAGACATGTTCGTAGTTGGCGAGAGCGCTCCATTTGCCAAGGTTGCCTTTCAGATATGCACCCCAGAGGTCATCAGCGCTGAATTTGCCATCATTTGTGCCATTAGCGTTGGTGAAGTCATTGTAGTAAACGCCTACAGCCGAACCAGCTGCACGGCCGCCGCCGAAGAAGCCTTCTAATTCGCCATAACCAGTCTTAACACCTGCGATACCTTCGGATTCAGTCGGTTTAAGAGCAACCTGGCCATAATCTAAATCAGTACCATTAGTCTTAAATTTACCATAACCAGCGGTGGCAGCGAATTTATCGTTTTTATACTTCAATTCAGCGCGGTCGAAGACATCGCCATAGTTATAACCATAAGCATTGCCGAGGACATAAGCATCGGTACGGCCAACACTGAGGTTCCAGTTATTGCCGCCGAAGTTGTAGTCGACTTTAGCGATATCCGTGTAGATATCGTTCTTTTCATCGCTAGCCTGGGCATTGTCAGCAAAGTTCTTATTATCCGAGCTGATGCCGTAAGTAACTTTCGTGCGGTCGTTGACCTGAGCATTAGCGCGAACGCGGACACGATAATCCCAAGAGCTATCGTTTTCTTTAGTACCATCCTGGTAACGATAACGGATACGAGCGTCACCAGTGAGTTTTACGTTACCAACGCGGTTTTCCAAAGCGCTTACGCGAACGCCGAGGTTGTTGAGTTCGTCAGCATATTCGTCAGCCAGTTTGTTGATGAGGGCGCGCTGTTCGACAGAAGCTTTGTCCATGTGAGCCATAGCTTTTGCGACCATTTCAGCGGCTTCATAACGAGTGATGTTACGGTTGCCCTGGAAGTAAGAACCATCAACACCCTGGATGATGCCGGCGTCAGCCAATTCTACGACGGATTTGTAAGCCCAGCTGTCGGACGGTACATCGACGAACGGGTTAGCTGCAAATGCGCAGGTTGCGCCAACAGCCATAGTTGCTACGAGAGCTGCTAATACTTTGGATTTCATGAGAATTACCCCTTTTCCAATAAAATAAGTTTCGTAAAGTCTTACACCATTACTAGCGAGCGCCGAAACGTATTTTTCCAAGGGTTCATTGGCGAGTTGTCCTAGTTTCCTCTCTTTTACTGCCTTGAAAAAGGTACTGTTTTTTTGCTCTTTCCGCAGGTGTTGCCTGCATCCGCACCACACCTGTTGCGATTATTATACAGCTTTTTCTGAAGCTTGTCAAAACTCCATATCTGTAACTCAGTTTTAGCAAAATAAAGATTGGCTTAACAACGCCATTCAGCTTCCATTTCTTTAATCTTATTTTTTGATTCCCTAAAGCTTATTTTTGCATAAAAATTTTGTAAATGGTTATTTATGCATCTCTTGTTGTTTTATATGTCGTTATTGTTATAATTGTTATTGACTCTCATTCTTCTATTTTCTAGCCATTGCGACCACGACTGGCTCCATCCCTGTTTCGCCTGGTCCTGTACATACTGATAAAATAATGACACCATTTCGTGTTTTTCATGATAATACTGTCCTTTCCAATCGCCCCGTTTGGGATGGGGCACGTCGTGAGGCGTGTAGTTGCCGCCGATTTCATACTGGCGATAGACGATATCCCGGTAAGACACGTCGGGATTCTTTATCATATCGTACATGACCATATAAGCCGTCGTCCGGCCGGCTCCGGCTTCGCAATGGAAATGGAGCCAGGCATCGTCTGGCAAAGTGCGGACGAAAACCAGGAAGGCGTCGATTTCGCCCGGCGTCGGCCAGAGATGGTCCGTATTGGCCATGCGGACGTAGTGGACGCCCTTGCTTTCTGCCAATTCCTGTTCCGTCTGGACGCGTCGTACGGTCATAATCTGAGGATGAACGGGCAAATCGCCTTTCCCCTGGTCGTAGACCGTGACGTCTGTCCCCAAAGCGGCCTGCAAGCGCTGCTGTTCATCGATGAGAACCTCGGCTTGGGACTTTCCTATATTTCCCCAATCGTGACGGCCATACCAGCTGACGGCCGTACCGTCAAAAAAGCCGTGTGACTCCTGGCGCAAGTCGACGTCATAAATAGGACCCTTGGTCTTTTTCCGCAGCTCATGGACGAGGGCGTCGAACTGGCGAGCCGAAAACTGGCCGGACCCGGAAATACGCAGGTCATCCAAGCCCTTCCGGGACGGAACATAAGACGCATCGACTTCCGATGCATATTTATGTTCTACCGCATGAAAAGGCGATTGACAAGTGCGAAAATTACGAGGCAGCGAGGCATCATTTTCCGCATCTATACGCCAGAAATGACCGCGATACGCTGCCGGTGCCAAAGCCGGCAAAGACGCGTGTACATTCGTAGAAAGCGCGATGCTATCGCCATTTCCCTGACCTTGAACAGCCATCCCCATAGCCGAAAAAACGGCCAAGATGACTGCGATTTTTTTATACCCAATCATAAAATTACCTCCTGTAGTAATTATTTATTTTCATGCATTATGTGTGTTTAGTAAAACGTGTTAGGGAATATATATAAGGGGCCTAACGGCCCCGCCGGTCGCCGTTCGCAGACCGCCGCATTTTTTCGTTCATCGTAGGTCGTTCGTCGTTCATCGAATTCTGGGCCTGACGGCCCCACTGGCCACCTTGGACTCAAGGCAACAAATTCAAATTGAATACATCATCTCGAGTGACCCTCGGCTCGTGAAAAAATAGTGGCTCGTGGCTCGTCGTTCGTGGCTCGTAAAAAGTCTGCTATTATACTCAAATAGGCTGTGGTCAAATCTCTCTAGCGGGCTTCCCACGTGGAAGCCCCTACAGACTTACCTATTATACCAGGATAGGCTGTGGCTGAATATTGCAGCGGGCTACCCAGCCACAGCTGTCCGTTTGGGCAGCCGTCCTGCGCCTCCTATTAGTCGGCACCTGACGGGCCAAAAAGGCTTGGGACAGCCCCTACGCACAAGGCCGCTGGCCGTGTATTTTTTTGCGGCCTGCACTCATTCCCATCGCCTGTATGCGATTCTGTAGGGGCTCGCACGTGGCGAGCCCGCCGTGAATCCTGGGAAGAGCAAAAAGAAAACCTCTCCTATTGGGAGAGGCCTTCTTTCAAGGCCTCGATTTCTTTAGCCAGTCGTTTTTCTTCTTCCTCATTGCGTTCGATGGTGATAGTGAAGGCCATGCCTTCATCGGCGCCGTCTGGCAAGAGTTCCAGTGGGAACTGGAGTTCGTATTCATCGTCGTTGAGGATGATGTAGGCTGTCTGTTCGGTTATGCGGTCGATGCTGCCGACGAGTTCTTTTTTCATATCAATGCTCCTTTTCGATGCTATATGACGAGCCGTCGGTGGTAATGGTGATGACGCCGTTGCGGTCGGTACGATAGACTTCGACGTTGTATTTCTGCAAGGTCTTCAGCGTCGGTTCGTGCGGGAACTTGTACTGGTTGCCGGCGGCGCAGGAAATGGTTGCCGCTTTCGGGGCTATGGCTTTGACGAAGGCGTCGGACGACGAGGTCTTGCTGCCGTGATGGCCGACTTTGAGGACGTCCGATTTGAGGTCAGCTGGTTTATAGTCCTTGAGGATCTTTTCTTCGACTTCTTTCTGGGCATCGCCAGTGAACATCATGGAGAACTGGCCATAGGTCATCTTGCAGACGATGGAATTGTCATTGGTCAGGCCGCTTTCAGAAACGCCCTGGGTATTTTCTTTAGTGAAAGGCTTGCCCGGCGACAGGACGGTAAAGGTAACGTCATCGCCCAGTGTGAAGGTATCGCCCTTTTTCAAGGTCTTATAAGCAATATTCTTGGCCTTGATGTTCTTCAGGTAATTGCGGTACATGGCCGTATTGGCACTCTGGCCATTGTCATAGATCTGCTTGATTTTGAAGTCCTTGAACAGTTCCGCCATGCCGCCCAGGTGGTCGCCGTGGGGATGAGTGATGACGATGATGTCGATATCCTTGACCTTGCGTTCCTTGAGCTGTTTGACCAAATCGGCCCGGCTGTCGACTTCGCCTGTATCGATGAGCATATTCTTGCCTTTATACTGGATGAGCGTCGCATCGGCCTGACCGACGTTGAGGACGGATATGCGCAGGTCCTTGTCAGAGGCACTCAGGGACTGGACGGCCTTGGCCCCACCAGACGAGCTGGACGACGCGCTGTTGCCACAGCCGGCCAGGACGAGCATGAAGCTCATGACCAGGGCCAGGGCGGCGGTAAAGAGTTTTCTTTTTTTCAATTTATTTTCCTCCAATCAAGGGCTGCTGCAAAATGGGCAGGGCCAAATCTTCTTCTAAAGAAGCCAGGACGCCGGGAAGGGCATCGGCTGTTTCCATGGGCGTAAAGCCATAGGGGCCACAGGCTTTGCGGCAGGCATCGCCGGCTGATCCGTGGAGATAGACACCGGCACAGGCGGCACTGCACAAATCGCTCATGCCCTGATGGGCCGTCATGGCGGCAATCATGCCGGTCAGGACGTCCCCCATGCCGCCACAGGCCATGCCGGCATTGCCCGTGGAGTTGATGTAGACGTTCCCCGTCCGGGCCGAAACGATGAGCGTCGGCGCCCCTTTGAGGACGAGGTTGACTTTCCATTCCGAGGCAAAATGACGGGCTGCCACGATGGGGTCCGCTTTGATTTCCGTCATGGACAGGCCGCTGAGGCGAGAAAATTCGGCCAAGTGCGGCGTCATGATGATCCGGCTGCCCCGTGAAGCGATAAGGGCCTTTTCTCCGGCCAGCAGGTTGAGGGCATCGGCATCGAGGACGACGGGGCAATCCACAGCGGCCAGGACTTTCAGGAGAAATTCTTTCGTCCCGGCGTCGCGGCCCATGCCGGGGCCCATGGCCAGGACGGACCAATTCTTGCCTTCAGCAATGATTTCATCGGCATCAGCAGCAGTGAAGTGGTCGCCAGTACCGACGCCGCGGACCATGATTTCCGGCTGGGCGCCGATGCAGTACGGCGCCGTCGCACCGGGCACGCGGAGGAAGACCTTGCCAGCCCCGCTGCGGACTGCTCCATGCGCAGCCATGAGGGCGGCTCCGGCCATCTGGCTGCTGCCAGTGACGATAGCGATGGTACCGTGGGTCCCTTTATGGCTGTCCGGGCTGCGGGGCACGACGATTTCAGCGATATCCGATTCCTGCAACAAATAAGCCGGGTCTTCTTCGAGCTGCATGAGCAGCGGACCAGGCATGCCAATGGGGTCGACTTCAACGTGGCCGGCACAAGCCCGGCCGGGATAGAGGACCAGGCCCCGTTTGAGGGCACCAAAGGTGACGGTCATATCGGCAAAGAGCGGGCCGTCTTCATCGTCGTCACCGTTGCTGACAGCACCCGTATCGGAGTTGACGCCAGTCGGCATATCGACGGCGATGACCGTGACGGCACCGGCGGCGGCAGCGGCGTTGACTTCCGCTACGATAGAGGCAATGGGCTGGCGCAGGCTGCCGTGGAAGCCCGTCCCCAGCATGGCGTCGATGACAACAGAAGAGGCGAGGAGCCGTTTTTGCAGGACCTGCCAGTCAGCGTCCGACTGCGGCGCCGGCAAGAGCAGGCACGTTTCATCATCGGCCAGCTGCTGCAGCGTATGCAAATGCTGACGCGCTTCATCGCTATAGTCGGCTTCTTCCCCGAGGACATAGACATAGGCCCTGGCCCCGGCGGCTAAGATGTGGCGGGCAATGACGAAGCCGTCGCCGCCGTTATTGCCTTTGCCGCAAAAGAGGACGACATCCTTGCCATCCCAGCCTTCCAGCCAGGCACCGGCCCGTTCGGCAACGGCATGGCCGGCATTTTCCATGAGGACAGCCGGCGCAATGGCATATATGCCATGCATAGCTATCCGATCCATATTCCGCATCTGAGCGGCAGTAGTAACTTTTTGCATAGTAATTCTCTCCTATTTTTATTGAAAAGGGCGCGTGTAAAGGGGCCTGACGGCCCCGCAGGCCGTGTTTTCGTTCATCGTAGGTCGCATTCATCGTTCATCGAGTTTTTGGGGCCTAACCGGCCCCGCCATCTCAGGCCGCCATGGACTCAGATGCCGCTGCGCGGCGTCAAACTCAAAGAGACGACATCGCCTCGGGAACACCTCGACTTGTGGAAAAATCGTGGATCGTGGTTCGTGGCTCGTAAAACCCCGCCATTAAACAAGAAAGGGCTATGGTTGAACCTCACAGCGGCACTATCTGACAGCAACTCAACCTCTCAGTCAGCTTCGCTGACAGCTCCCCTATCAGGGGAGCCATTGCGGCCGGCCATCTGCGGTCTGCGGACTGCGTTTTTTTCATAAGTTTGTCGCGGCAGAACTTCGCATCTGAGTCCGAGCGGACGGCGATACTATTTGACAGAAAATCAACCTCTCAGTCAGCTTTGCTGACAGCTCCCCTATCAGGGGAGTCATTGCGGCCGGCCATCTGCGGCCTGCGAACTGCGTTTTTTCTACCCTAACACGGTGAAGGCGATGGCGTAATCGCCGTCGTGGGCGATGGACAGGGACGGCAGCTGGCTATCCTGGCCCACGGCCTGGGCGTAATAGCCATGGAGCTGATAATACGGGGCTCCCAACGAGTCATGGCAGACTTCGACGTCCGTCCATTTTCCCTGGCGGAAACCGGTCCCCAAGGCCTTGAACAAAGCCTCTTTGGCAGCAAAGATACCGGCCAGCGATTCGGCCCGCCAGGTACCATCGTTCCGCTGGCAATAAGCCAGTTCCTGTTCCGTGAAAAAGCGGCCCAGGGAACGGCCGTGACGGGCGGCCATGTCCGCTATACGGCTGATTTGTACGATATCGGTTCCGCAATGCATCGCGTTTCCCCTCCTTTTTGGACCTGACGGCCCACGTTATCGTTCGTCGAGTTTTTGGGGCTTGACGGCTCCTACGCATGCCTCTCAACCTCTCAGTCAGCTTCGCTGACAGCTCCCCTATCAGGGGAGCCATTGCGGCCGGCCATCTGCGGCCTGCGAACGGCGTTTCCCCTCCTTCACCACAAAAAGGAGGCTGCCGCATTGGCGACAACCCCCTCTGTATTTCACTACCACTTCTGCATTCGGATACAAACGCCCAATCCTTCCAGGATGACCCGGAAAGTCATAAAGGATACGGTCATATCGTCATGAAGGCCGTGGGCTACTTTATAGGAAATGGTGACGGTCTGATGTTGATAGTCGTAACGGAAGCCGTGCAGATTGGTCTCAAAGGTGTATTTGGGAGCCGGAATGGCAAACTGCGGCGGCTTTTCTACTTCCAGGCCATGGGTCAGGCGTTCGAGGATGACCCGTTTGGGCAGTTCAGACTGCAACATCTCTTCTGTAAAGCTATCCAAAACAGACATGTATCCCCCTCAGTCTTCGTCGAAGAAGTGCGCGTGGATAGCTTTGACGGCTTTGTCGATGACATCTTCTGCAATCAGGCAGGTGATGCTGATTTCCGAAGTGGAAATGATTTCGATATTGATGCCGTTATCGCCGAGGACACCGAACATGCCGGCAGCGATGCCCGGATGACCAGCCATGCCAGCACCGACGACAGAAACTTTAGCCATCTTATCATCGATGAGGATATCTTCGACAGGCATTTCCTTGCGCAGATTGGCAAAGACAGCTTTGGCCTGTTCCAGGTCCGTACGGGCAATGGTAAAGGTAATATCCGTTACGCCTTCGTTGGCAATGCGGACACTCTGGACGATCATGTCGACGTCGACGTGTTTTTCTGCCAATTCAGCGAAAACGCGATAAGCGAAGCCCGGTTTATTGGGAATCCCTAAAACGGTGATTTTTGCAACATTTTTATCCGAAGCGACGCCGCGGATGAGATACTGTTTGACTTCCATAGAGCAATCCTCCTGTATCATAGTTCCTTCATCTTCAGAAAAAGTCGAGCGTACATGGATGGGGACGCCGAAGCGGCTGCCCATTTCGACGGCACGGGGCTGCATGACACCGGCGCCGAGTTTCGCCATTTCCAGCATTTCGCCGTATGTAATCTGTTCGATTTTCCTTGCATTGGGAACGACACGGGGATCGGACGTGTATACGCCGTCAACGTCGGTATAGATTTCACAAACATCAGCATGGATGGCACCGGCAATGGCAACGGCTGTCGTATCGGAACCGCCGCGGCCCAGCGTCGTGATATCGCCATGGCCCGTAATGCCCTGGAAGCCAGCGACGACGACGATATTGCCCTGATCCAGCGCTTTCATGATGCGGCCCGGTTTCAATGCCAAGATACGGCCTTTGTTAAAGGCATCGCTGGTCTTGATGCCGGCCTGAGCACCGGTAAAGGAAATAGCCTTCTGGCCGGCTTCCTGGAAAGCCATAGCCATGAGGGCGATGGAGACCTGTTCGCCCGTCGTCAGGAGCATATCCATTTCACGGCCGTAAGTCTTAGAGGTAATCTGCTTTGCTAATGTCACTAAATCGTCGGTAGTATCCCCCATTGCCGAAACAACGATGACGATTTTGTCTTCAGGCTTTTTGCCTTTTAAGACTCGTTGTACAATAGCCCGCATTTTGTCCGGTGTCGCAACGGAGCTGCCGCCGAACTTCTTAACGATTAATGCCAACTTAAATCCCTCGCTTTTGTTTGTTTAAGTATTCATTATCATGGTAATTCATTATTATGGTTTATTACCATCTGAAACCACTTATTGAAATGATATCATGGACAAGGGGAAATGTAAAGGGCTTGTAGGGCCTAAAGGCCCGCAGGCCGCAGTTCGCCGTTCGCCGTTCGCAGGCCGCCATTCCGTTCATCGTGATGAAATGGCCGTTTTCAAACATAAAAAAAGGACTGTCCACGATGGCCTATGCCTTCGTGTAACAGTCCTTTTAGATTCACAAGGTGATGAGTAATCAGTAAGCCGAGTTTTGTTCTGCTTGCGCAGCAGCAATCATCTATCTAGACATACCGTTGCCGGCATGTTCAAGCGACACAACCCGGAAGATCAGCGGGCCGCTTCATCCCTCCCCTATTCGGTCTTGCTCCAGATGGGGTTTACCTAGCCGATGCATTACTGCACCGCTGGTGCGCTCTTACCGCACCGTTCCACCCTTACCACTTGCGTGGCGGTACACATTTCTGTGGCACTATCCCTAAAGTCACCTTCGCCGGCCGTTAGCCGGCATCTTGCCCTACGGAGCTCGGACTTTCCTCTAATGCAAAAGCACTAGCGATTGCTTTTCATACTCATCATTCGTATAGGATACCATATTTGATGATGAGAGTCAAGGGCCTGACGGGCCCGCAGGCCGATTCCGTTCATCGAAGCAGGGGCCTGATGGCTCCGCAGGTCGCAGGCCGCCGTTCGCAGGTCGCAGGTCGCCATGGACTCAGCTGCCGCTGCGCGGCGTCAGTTTCACATGGACGACATCGCCTCGAGTAACCCTCGGCTCGTAAAATTTCCCCATCCGGGACTATCGTAGGGGCCGTCCCAAAGGGCAGCCCGCCGTGAATCTTGGGCACAGCCGGAATTTATGACAGGTAACACACGGTCGTAATACAATCATGAGTCTGTCGCGGCAGAACTTCGCATCTGAGTCCGAGCGGACGGCGATACTATTTGACAGAAAATCAACCTCTCAGTCAGCTTCGCTGACAGCTCCCCTATCAGGGGAGCCATTGCGGACGGCCATCTGCGGACGGCGAACGGCCCGCTACGCGCTGAGGGTTTCCCGAAGCGTCGTTGTCAGTTTGAGTCTATTGCGGCGAAGCCGCATTTGAGTCCGAGCGGACGGCGGTCTGCGAACTGCGACCGGCGCTATAAGCTCTATTCGCTTATAGCTAACGCAAGGTCCGGCGGATTTCTTCTACGGCGCCTTTGATGTCTTTTTGGCCTACGATGGCGGAAATCATGGCAAAGGAACGGAAGCCTTCGTCGTAGAGGCTGCGGATGTTAGCCAGGCTGATGCCGCCGATGGTGACGACGGGCAGGTCGAATTTAAGGGCATATTCCTTGGCTTCAGGCGTTACGACTTCGTCGGCGTCTTTCTTGGACTGTGTCGGGAACATGGGACCGAAGCCGACGTAATCGGCTCCGTCAGCCAGGGCCTGTTTCATTTCATCGACGGTATTGGTCGATACACCGATGAAGACGTCCGGGCCGGCGAGCTGACGGACGATCTGGGCCGGTGCATCATCCTGGCCGACGTGGATGCCGTCGGCGCCGCAGGCGATGGCCAGGTCTGTCGAGTCGTTCATGATGAAGGTCACGTCGTGGTCGTGGCAGAGCTGGGCAATGGCTTTGGCTTCTTCGTACTTGGCGCGCCATTTCTTATGTTTTTCGCGGTACTGGATAATCGTGACGCCAGCCGCGATCAATTCCTTGGCGACGTCCATATTGCTACGACCCAGGCAGAGTTCCTCGTTGCCCATAATGGCATATACCGGGTCTTCTAATAAATGTCTTACATGTTCTTCTTTAGTCATGATACGTTTCCTTTCTATGGGAATTAATGGGGCCTGACGGCCCCGCAGGCCGCAGTTCGCTGGTCGCCTTGGAAAAGGCCGTGGCTCGTTGTTCGTGGCTCGTAAAACCTCGCCATTGGACAAGGATGGGCTGTGGTTGAATTTCACAGCGGCACTATCTGACAGAAAATCAACCTCTCAGTCAGCTTCGCTGACAGCTCCCCTATCAGGGGAGCCATGGCGGCCTGCCATCTGCGACCTGCGAACGGCGTTTATTTCATGAGTCTGTCGCAGTGAACTGCCGCATCTAAATCCGAGGAAAGAGCCGTGGCTCGTGGTTCGTAGTTCGTGGCTCGTAAAACCTCGCCATTGGACAAGGATAGGCTGTGGTTGAATTTCACAGCGGCACTACCTGACAGGAAATCAACCTCTCAGTCAGCTTCGCTGACAGCTCCCCTATCAGGGGAGCCGCGGCCTGCGACCTGCGAACGGCGCGCCGTGAGGCGCTTTACATATAATGCAGCATGTCCTTACTGGTCGGGTCGGTTTCGCAGGTGATGTGCCATTGCTGTTCTTCGGCAGCCTGTTCCAAGCGTCGGCAGAGGTCGGCGACGACAGGCGATTCGGTGCCGAAGTGGCCGCCGTCGGCGACGACGATGCCCTGGCGGATGGCTTCCTGGGCGTCGTGGTATTTGACGTCACCTGTGAGGTAGAGCTGGGCACCGGCGTCTTTCGCCAGTTTGATGAAGCCAGCTCCGCCGCCTCCGAGAAGGGCGACGCGGCGGACGATGACGTCCGTATCGCCGGCATAGGACAAGGCATCGCGATGAAGGAGGCCTTTGATTTTCTTCAAGACGTCCATAGCCGGTTCCGGTGTCGGCCAGGTCCCAACGCGGCCCATCATGAAGGGATGACCGGCATTTTTCAGCGGATACAGGTCATACGCCGGTTCCTCATAGGGATGAGCGGCCAGCATGGCCTGTACGGTCTGACGGAGCTTGCTTTCGGGGACTATGGTTTCGATCCGTTCTTCTGCCGTTTTTTCGACTTGCCCGATTTCACCGATAAAGGGATGCGTCCCTTCATGGGCTTTGAAACGGCCTTCGCCTTTGGCCGTAAAGGAACAGTCGCTGTAGTTGCCGATATAGCCGGCACCGGCGTCGGCCAAGGCCTGGCGGACGGCGTCACCATGGCTTTCCGGGACGTAGACGGCGATTTTATAGAGTTTGTCTTCGGCGACGGGAACGAGTCCCTTCAAATCCGTCAAGCCCAGGAGGCGGGCCAGGACGTCGTTGACGCCGCCATCGGCACTATCCAGGTTGGTATGGGCGCTGTAGACGGAAATGTGATGGGCCAGGAGTTTTTGGTACATGCGACCGCTGTACGTGTCGGTCCGCAGGGATTTCAAACCATCGAAAATGACCGGGTGATGGCTGACGATCATCTGGATGCCGTGTTCGATGGCATAATCGACGGTCCCCATCATGACGTCCAGGGTGACCATGAGTTTATCGACCGGTTCGTCAGGGCTGCCGATGAGCAAACCCGGATTATCCCACGATTCTTTGAGCGACAACGGCGCCCAAGCTTTCAATACTTTGACGATTTCACCTACTGTAGTTGCCATTTCAATTCCCTCCAGAAGCGCAATTCGCTTTCTATTTTTTCCATCCGTTGGTGCACATCTTTGCGGCTCTTCTTCAGGCCTTCCAGGATGTGCCCTTTTGTTTCCATGAGAATATCTATCTTGCGGCTGAGCAGCGGGTCGCGGCGCTGCCAGTTCACGGGACCGATATCATAGATCCAGTCCGGCAGGGCCCCGGCCTGTCCCGGCACGGCCCGCATCAGTTCGTAAAGGCGGCCGTCGTCGATGACCAGCCGTTCGTCTTCGATGTGCCAGCCATGCTCATACAGGTAGCGGCGCAAGGCACCGGCATCGCTCTGGGGCTGCAAGACGACAAATTTCAAAGACTGCCAGACCGCATAGGAAGTCTGGAGTATCCGCACCATCAGCGGGCCGCCCATGCCACAGATGACAGCGCCATCGACTTCCCCCGCCTTGACGCAGGTCAGGCCGTCACCCAGGCGGCAGTCGATGCGGTCGGTCAAGCCGGCACCGCGGACGTGGGCCACGGCCGCTGCCAGCGGTCCCGGAACGATATCGGCGGCAATGGCCGACGGACAGTGGCCTCTCTCACAGACGGAGACCGGGATATAGGCGTGGTCGGTCCCGATGTCGGCAATGACGGCCCCCTGTGGAATGAGGGATACAGCCGCAGCCAGGCGGTCCGTTAATTTCATGATATAAGCACTTCCTTTATAAACAGAATCTAATTGCACTCCCTATTATAACAGACGGGACGAGAATTGAAAGGGGTTAGGGGTTAGGGACTAGGGACTAGTGGCTCGTGGTTCGTGGTTCGTGGTTAGGGACTAGGGGTTAGCGGTTAGAGTCGCAGGTCACAAATCGTTCGTCGTAGGTCGTTCATCGTTCGTCGAAAAAAAGGGGCTGTCGCATATGCGACAGCCCCTTTTAAAACCATCTTTTCCAAACTACAAACTCCGTACTACAAACTTTAAAGAGCAACCTCTCAGTCAGCTTCGCTGACAGCTCTCCTATAAGGAGAGCCATGAACCACTGGCCACTATTATTCCCACTCACTTCGTCAAGGCGATGATGGTGGCGACGGCGGCCACGCCGATGGCGATGTTGGCCTTACGGTTGGCTTTGTCGACATCTTTCTGGGTCGATGTCTTATGGTTCTTTTTCCAGTCTTTCCGTTCTTTTTCCCAGTTGCGGTCATCATGACGATAGTCGCGGTCATCGCGCTGTTCCCAGCGCTGTGGATAATCTCTGGGGCCTGCGGCCTGGGCCGTCAGGGCGGCGCCGCTGAAGGTCATAAAGGTAACGACCAAAACCAGCATCATGCGTACTATATAGTTGAACTTCTTCATAAGTATCACTCTCCTTATTTAGGTTACTCATAGTATACTCATGAGCCGTTACAATTCAGTCACAAGGCCATTTCAGGAGAGCTACAAATCGGCTTCTTTTTGGTATATGGCCCAAACGCCTTTCTGGGTGCGCCATTTCCAGTTCCCCGGTACTTCCTGGAGGAAGTGGGCTTCATCGCGGTCGCGGACGACGGCCAGGACTTTAGGATGGTTCGGCAGGTCTTCGATAGCCATGAAGGGCATGACGTTCTTGGCATTCCAGCTGATGCCGCCAGGCAGTTTATTGGCAATGTCATCAGCCTGTTCCAGGCGATAAGCCGGATGATTGGAATAATAGGTCAGGGATACAGGGTAGCGGCCGCCATAGGTGACGACGGCCGTTTCATTATCAGCCAGGACGCTGACGACCTGGGCGGCATCATAAGCCGAAGCCTGCTGACACTGAGGCACGATGACCGTACACGTAGCGGCTACGTAAATGGCCAGGACAATGCCGGCCATGTTGAGGACCAGGTGGTCATATTTCTTCAAATACGACGCAAAACCGATGGCCAGGGGAATCATATACGGGAAGGTATAGGTCATGTATTTCGTCGCCATGAGCTGATAGGTCACGAAAATCGTAGCCGCCCAGACGATGAGGAACTGGGTTTTCATGGACAAGGCAGGCAGGCGCAGCCGTTTTTCCCGCCAGGCCGCTGCGATTTTCCGGGTCAGGCCATAGTCGCGCCAGGCTAGGGGCAGGGTGAAGACCCAGGGTATGAAGCCGGCCAGGAAGATGGCGCTGTAATAATACCAGACATTGAACTGAGGATGTTCGGAAACGGTAGCCCGCAGGACGTTATGGACGCCGATGAACTGACTGACGAAGTCGCTGCCATGCATGGCGTACATTGGACCATACCAGATGAGGGTGATGGCCAGGAACAGGATCAGGCCGGAAAAGAGCTTGATGTGCAGCAGGGCCTTGAGGTCCCGGCGCCATACGAGGAAAAGCAGGATGATCAGCCCGGGCTGGAAGAAGCCGATAGGCCCTTTGGTCAGGACGGCCAGGCCGGCAAAGGCGTAAGCCAGGTAGTACCAGCGCGGCTTGCCTTCGCTGTAGGCGATGTAAAAGGCCATGAGGCAGGCCGAATAAAAGACGAAGAGGGTCATATCCGTAATGATGGCCTTGGAGAGGTAAAAATATTCTACCGTCGTCAGCAAGATGAGGCCGGTCAGAAATCCCGTCTTCTTATCGTAGAGGCGGGCCGTGAAGCCATAGGCCAGGAGGATGCCGGCCATACCGAATAGGGCCGGGAAAAAGCGGGCCGAGAAATTACTGATGCCGAAGAGCTTGAAGGCGGCAATGAGTTCCCAATAGAAGAAAATCGGTTTATCGTACCAATAATTGCCGAAGATGCGTGGTGAGAAGTAGTCGCCAGAAGCGAGCATTTCCTTAGCCGTCAGAACATAGTTCGATTCGACAGGGTCCGTGACGACCAGCAGATGGTTGGCCACAAAACAGAGGATGGCTGCTAGGACCAGGAGGATGACAGCAGGCGAAGCCATGATTTTCTGCCACAGGCGCTGCCATACCGACAGGGCCACGTCTTCCTGTTTTGCACGAAATTCATACATAATAAAAACTCCCCTTCCTATTCGTTACCGTTTTGATGGTATCAGTATAGGAAGGGAAGTTAAATAAAAGATAAACAGAACAATAACAAAACAAGAAAGGACCGTAAAAAATTCCGTCAGGCTAACCCCGGAAGCGGTAGCCGGCGCCCCAGACCGTTTCGATGTAGCGGGGGTTGGCCGTATCCTCTTCGATTTTTTCGCGGATGCGGTTGACGTGGACCGACACGGTCGCCGTTTCCCCCAGGGCTTCGCTGCCCCAGACGCGGTCGAAGAGGGTCTCCTTGCTGAAGACGATGCCCGGATTCTTGGCAAAGAACAAGAGGAGCTCGAATTCCTTATTGGGCAGGGTCACTTCTTTCTCCTTGACGAAGACGCGGTGGCCGCTCTCATCGATTTCCAAATCGCCGTAGTGCAGGACGTCGCGATGGACTTCGCGGGACGTGAGCTGTTCATACCGGGCCAGGTGGCCTTTGACGCGGGCTACGAGCTCATTGGGACTGAAGGGCTTGACGATGTAGTCATCGGCGCCCAAGCCGAGGCCGCGGATCTTGTCGATGTCTTCCTGCCGGGCCGATACCATGAGGATCGGGATGTCCTTGGCTTCGCGGATAGTCCGGCAAATCTGGAAGCCATCGCGGCCGGGCAGCATGATGTCCAGCAGGATGAGGTCATAGGCGTCTTCCAGGGCTTTCTTTTCCCCTGTCTTGCCATCGACCGCGATGTCGGCACTGAAGCCATTGGCTTCCAAGTAGTCCCTTTCCAATTCGGCAATGCCCTGGTCGTCTTCAATAATCAAGATACGTTTCATGTATGTGATTCCCCTTTCGGTAACGAAATGCAAATGGTCAATCCCTTAGGCACTGTCGCCTGGGCCCAGATTTTTCCCTTCATGGCATGGACAATCTGCTGGACCACGGCCAGTCCCAAACCGCTTCCCTTGGCCACATTGGTCCGGGCCTTGTCGGTGCGGTAGAAACTTTCAAAGAGCTTCGGCAGTTCCTCCTCTTCGACGCCGCAGCCGTCATCGGCAAAGGAAAGGAGATATGCCCCTTCCCCGCCATCGGTCAGGATAATGGACAGATGGCCGACGGCCTGGTCTTTATATTTCAGGCTGTTGCCCAGGATATTTTCAATGACCCGCTGGAACTGCTGACGGTCCATAGAAATGACGGCCTTGTCCAGGGAGGACTGGAAGGTCACGTCCAGCCCTTGCTGGTGGAAATGGTCGGCCTGTTCGCCGATATAATCCTTTAAGTAGGCCGCCACGTCGACGTCTTCCCAATGGAAGGGCACCTGACCCAGGTCGAGCTTGGAAAAGAGGAAGAGCGTCCGGACCAGGCTGGCCATGTGGCGCGACGTATCGACGATCATGCCCAGGTAGTGCCGTTCTTTTTCCGGCGTATTGGCTATGCCGTCGAGGATGCCGCTGGCATAGCCTTCGATTTTCGTCAAAGGCGTCGACAAATCATGGGAAATGCCGGCCAGGAGTTCCTTGCGGTTCTTGTCGTATTTTTCCCGCGTATCCCGGGCAGCCCGCAGCTGGAGGCGCATCTTTTCAAAGGCCTGACAGGTGTCGCCGATTTCGTCACGCGACAAAATCGGGACGGGATGGTCCAAATCGCCCTGGCTGATGGCATCGGCCATATTGCGCAGCCTTTCGACGGGGCCGACGATCTGGCCGGCCATCCAGCGCGACAGTTTCAGGCCGACGAGGATGGTCAGCAAGATAGTCAGAATAGCCAGGACGTAAAAGGCGACCTTCAAGATGTCCTTCGACGACAAGTCGATGTACTCGTTTTCGGGATAACTCGGCACGGCACCGGCGACGGCCAAATGGATGTCCGTATGAGGCGAGACGTAGTAAAAGCGCAGGCCTTCGCCAGTCCAGGTAAAGTCGGCATGGCCCTGACGATGACCGGCCATGACCTGCTGGCGCAGGTACACCTTGTCGATGCCATCCGTATCGTAGAGGTCTTCCTTATCGCGCCAAATGGATACATTGAGGCCCTGGTCCTCCAAATGATCGGCGGCCTGGAGGAGACGGTCCATGTTGCCATTATACTGGTCGGCCCGGACACGGAGGCGGCTCAGCTCGAACTGGATGGACATGTTCTGACCGCTCTCAGGCCAGATAAAGGAAATGATACTGGCCCGGTTGATGTTGCCGAATTGCAGGGCCAAAAAGATGGCGATGCTGACGACGGCCGTAAACAGGACGGGAATGAAAATCATGATGAAGTTGGAAAAAAGGAGGCGCTTGCGCAGCGGCCAGTCCCGGAGTTGCATAGTCCTCACCTGGTTTCTCTAAAATTTCTTCTAGTATACATACTAAGGTTAAACAAAAATATAACAAAAAGCAAATTTTCTGGTGAATCTTTTGCCCTCTTTAAAAAAGTCTGTTATAATAGGGTACAAATCTAGTATAGTTTTGGATTAAATAAGGGGTGTTTATGAAATGACTCAAATCACAAAAGAAACAAAGGAAGAAATCAGCCGCCGCTTCCCGCAGTTCGTCGAAGCGACGCAGGCTTTTTACGCTAAGGAACTGCCGCCGGCCAAATATAAGGGTACGTCGGGCAAGTTCGGCTGCTATGGCGAACGGGGGGCCCATAGCACCATGCTGCGCCTGCGCTTTTCCGGCGGTGCCATCGAACCGGCACACATCGCTTTCCTGAAGGACGTCCTCGACCGCTACGATATCGACCTCGTCCACTTCACGACAGGTGAGGCCCTGCAGCTCCATCATTTGGGCGAAAAAGAAGTCCTCGCCCTCTATCAGGAATGTTTCGACCACGGCGTCTACTGCGTCGGCGCCGGCAGCGACAACCCGCGCAACATCACGGCCAGCCCGCTCCACGGTGTCGCTCCGGGCGAATACTTCGACATGACGCCGTACATCAAGGCAGCAGCCAACTTCGTCATCAACTGCATTCCCAAATTCAACTTGCCGCGTAAATATAAAATCAGCTTCTCCAGCGGCCTGGACAACGAAGGCCATGCGACCTTCAAGGACCTGGGCTTCGTCGCCCGGCCGGACCACAAATTCGACGTCTATGCCGGCGGCGGCTTCGGACTCAACGGCTCGCGCTTCGGCATCCTCATCGACGAAGGCGTCGATCCGCTGGATATTTCCTATTACATCCTAGGCTATGGCCGGGACGTCTACATGAAATACGGCGACTATGAACACCGCGGCCAGAACCGTTCGCGTTTCATCCTCACCAAGCTCGGCGACGATGCCTTCCGCCAGGCCGTCCGCGATGCCGTCGCCAAAGCCAAGGCCGAAGGCGATTACCGCCTGACCATCGAAGAAGAAACGCCGTTAGCTAAGAGCGGCGCCGATGACAGTGTCCTCGAAGACGGCCGCATTGGCAAACAGAAACAGGCCGGCCTCTATTACGTCGAATACAAGCCGTTAGGCGGCACGCCGAAACTCTCCGTCTTCCGCGAACTGCTCAAGACCCTCCAGACCATGGAAGGCGCAGAAATCCGCCTCAATGCCGACGAAACGGCTTACATCATCAACCTCACGGCAGACGAAGCCCGTAAAGTCGCTGCCCTCACGGCGGACGACACGGCGACGACGGCCTTTGAACATTCCGTCAGCTGTATCGGCGCTACGGTCTGCCAGCAGGGCCTGCGCGATTCTCACGGCACCTTCGTCAAACTGGCCCAGCTCTTCAAAGACCGCGGCATCGACAGCCACTTCCTGCCGAAATGCCACTTCTCTGGCTGTCCGTCGAACTGCACGGTCCAGCAGCTGGCTCCTCTGGGCCTGCGCGGCGCCAGCAAAAAAGTCGGCGACAAGATGGAACCGGCCTTCAACATCTACGCCGGCGGCAACTACGCCATCGGTAAAGGCGTCATGGGCGAACAAATCGGTGTCATCACCATCGAGCACCTGCCCGACTTCTTCCTGGCCCTCAACCAGACCCTTCTCGATGCCAACCAGTCCTACAACGAATGGTATCCCCAGCATAAAGAAAAACTCATAGAATTAGTCAATCAGTTTGAATAGGAAAAAGGGCTTGTCGCATGTGCGACAAGCCCTTTTAAGTTGTTAGTGGCTAGCAGTTAGTGGTTAGCGGATGGCTTTAACTTTAAAACCATCTTCTACAAACTACAAACTCCGGACTACAAGCTATAAAGCGAAAGGAACCTCACATGATGGCAGAAGCCTTCGTGCGACAATCGCCTTAACGGCCTTTGGCCTTCATGGTGTGCATGACCCAGAAATAGGAACCGCCTGTAAATAAGCAGGCCAGGACCCAGCAGATAGGGCTGGCACAGCAGATGCCGAAATAGCCCCACATGGCGGCCAGGACCAGGGCCGATACACTGCGGCCGCCCAGTTCCAGGATGCTGCTGATGAGGGGCACGCTGGAAATGCCCATGCCCTGCAATGCGTTGCGGTAGACGAAAATCTGGCCCAGGAAGAGATAGAACGGGACGGACATCTTCAGATAGAGGAAAGCCTGTTCCATGAGGACATCGTCGTGGTCCGTCGTGAAGACGCTGATGAGTTCCTGGCCATAGCTGTACATGGCCACGGCTGCGGCCAGGCAGAATACCAGGGACACGAGGGAGCACTGACGGACGCCCTGGCGGATGCGGCCATACTGGCTGGCACCGTAGTTCTGTGCCGAATAGACAGCCATGGCGATGCCGAAGGAAATCATGGGCTGCAAGGCCAGCTGTTCGATTTTCGTCGCCGATACGAAGCCGGCAATCGTTTCAGGACCAAAGGTATTGCAGACCGACTGCAGGACCAGGATGCCCATGGAAATGATAAGGAACTGGACGGCCATGGGCAGGCCCAGGCGCAAATGCTGCCAGGCAAAGGGCCAGTCAAAGTTCCAGTCGGCTCGGGTCAGGCGCAGCATGGGAAAGCGGCGGCGCATGAAACACAGGCAGAGCACGGCCGATACGGCCTGGGCGATGACCAGGGCGATGGCCGAACCGGGGACGCCCCAGCCAAAGGCGACGATGAACAACAGGGCCAGGGCGATATTCAAGAGAGACGACACGATGAGGAAATAAAGCGGCGTCCGGCTGTCGCCGAGGGCCCGGCAGATGCAGGACAGGAGATTATAGCTCATCATGGCTACCAGGCCGAGGACGACGATGAGCATGTAATGATAGGCGTCGTCGTAGAGGACATCTGAAATGTTCATGAGCCGCATGATGAGCGGCATGGCCAGGCTCACGCAGGCCGTCAGCATCAGCGTGATGACCAGGGCCAGCATGGCCGACGTCGCCACAGACCGGCGCACGCCGTCCATGTCTTCGGCACCGAAGCGCTGACCCGTGATGACGGAAAAACCGGAAGACAAACCGATCGTCAGGCCGAAGACGGCCATGAAGACGGGTGCCACGGCGCCGACAGCGGCCAGGGCATTGACGCCGATAGTGCGGCCGACGATGATGATGTCGGCGATATTATAGAATTGCTGGAAAACATTGCCGATTAAAAGGGGCACCGTAAAAGCCAGGATGAGGCGGATGGGATTGCCCGAAGTCATACTGCGAACCATGGAATCGTCCTTTCTCTAATAACGAGGAGTGAAATAGTTTTATTATAGCATGATAGGGCACAAAAACAAGTTTTAATCATTTTTTAATCAAGGCCCCTGATTTTTTAATGTCCCTTTCATATTTCCAGGGTACAATAGGCGTAACACGCATCTTGTTTTAAACGTTTTGTTTTTTTTCGGAGGTGTTGCCCATGTATCACAGACCGTTTTTCTCCCTTCCTGCATGGCGGGAACCCTTCTCTACCGTTCCCCGGTGCCAGCTCATCACCTTTTGTACGTATCAAAAAGAAGAGACACTGGGGAAAGTCCTGCGCTATCAGGGACAGCACATCTGGCGGCCGACCGCCTGGGGCATGGCGGCGACGCGGGCCCTCAAGGCTATGCAGCGGAACAACCAGATTGCCATCATCAAAGAGTTCACGGTCATGCCCAATCACATCCACTTGTTCATCTTCTACAAGAAATTCCACCCCCGCCTGCCGGAATGGTTCATCGAAAAGACCAGGGAATTCCTGCTCTATTACATCGAACCGCCCCGCGACTGGCCTGTCCCCATCTGGGAAGAATCCGTAGATACGCAAATGGTCTACACTGATACGGCCCAATACGCCGTCGCCGAAAGTTTAAAAGAATACGCCCATCATTGGAAATACGACCCGCTGCATAAGCGGTGAGGGGGCAAAAAGAGGCTGCCGCATGCGCGACAGCCTCTTTTTTGTAGGGGCGTCCACGTGGGGCGCCCGCTCTGAAATATGTACGATTTCCCGACCAGTCTGCTAGAAGAATCACACAAATCCCTAACGGGTCGCCCACATGGCGACCCCTACGAAACACGAACTATTTAAAAGAGCAACCTCTCAGTCAGCTTTGCTGACAGCTCTCCTATCAAGAGAGCCAGGCGGGCCGCCCCTACGATCCGCGAGCCACGAGCCACTAACCACTAGCCACGAGCCACTAATAATTCCGGTGTCTTCATCTGGCGTTCGCTGCACTGGTTGACGTAGTTGTAGAGCAGGGCTTCCAGGAATTTCAGGTCGGCCATGCGCAGGTTCACGGTTTCTTGGGTTCCCCAGGGATAGTGGACCAGGGTCTTCCAGGTCTGGCGTACAGACGGCGTCAGGGGCAGTTCTTTCATGTTTTCCGGCCTTTCATCGTCGATGTAATAGACGGGCTGCCGGCAGTAGCCCTGGCCCTGACAGAAGACGCGGGCCGTGTCGATGTCCGGCAGGAAGCCCGTCAGGGCCATGAGCTGCCAGCCGGCGATGATGGTGACGATGCGGATGTCCTTGAGTTCGATGGCCCGGCCATAGAGGCGGACCAGATTGTACAGGACTTCATCGGCTCCGCCGCCGGCCATAAAGAGGACCATTTCGACGAAGATCTGCGAATAGATATAGCCGTCCCAGGTCAGCTCGCGGAGGCGCTGGTTGCTGCGGCAGTCGTATTCCGTCAGCGTATAGACGCCGTCTTTTTCAAAGACGTCAAAGGTCATCTCGGCCAGAGGCGTCAAGGCGCCGTAGCCCATCTTGCCCTGAGTGCTGCGGCGGGCCAGGACGTGGAGGATGCCGGCCTGCCGGGTCAGGACCGTGACGACGAGCTGTTTGGCACTGGTCTTGCGGACGGTGAGGATGATGCCTTCATAGGACCGCGACGGTTTGCGGCCATAGTAGCCGCTACGATTCATGAGTCTTATCTTCTTCATCCCCGCTGTCTTCCCCAGGGGCAGCCGCTCCCGGCAGGGGTACGGCTTTCAGGCGGACGATGCGGAAGCGCTGCATTTCCAGGACTGTAAAGCAGTAGGCGCCGATAGTGACTTCGTCATGGACTTTCGGCGTATGGCCCAGGGCATTGAAGACGTAGCCGCCGATGGTATCGGTATCGACATCGTCTTCGACGGGGATGTGCAGCAGCTCTTCGACGTCGTCGAGGAGGACTGTCCCGGCAAATTCATAGGCGCCGTCAGGCAGGGGCTGGATTTCTTCTTTTTCCTGGGTGTGTTCGTTCTGGATCGTGCCGACCAGTTCTTCCAGAATGTCTTCCAGGCCGATGAGGCCGACGGTGCTGCCGTATTCATCAACGACCATGGCCAGGTAGGTCCGGCGCATGCGCATGAGCTGGAGGAGCTTCGATGCCGGCATGATTTCCGGGACCATGAGGATTGGCCGCTTGATGAGGTTCAAGTTGCTGCGCTTGTGGATATAGAGGTCCATGATGTCCTTGATGTGGACCAGGCCCAGGACGTGGTCCTTATCGTCTTCGCAGAGGGGATAGCGCGTATGCCGCGACTGGCGGATGGTCTGCAAATGCTGGTTCATCGTATCTTCCGTATAGAGGCAGACGATGTCCTGGCGGGGCACCATGATTTCCTTGGCCAGGCGGTCGGCGAAATCGAAGACGTTGCCGATGAGTTCGCTTTCGACCTGGTCGATTTTCCCTTCCTTGTGACTGGCCGTGACCAGCATGCGGATTTCATCTTCCGAATGGGCCATATCGATTTCGTTGGTCACATCGAGGTTGCGGTCTGCCAGGATAGCCCGGCCCAGCCAGTTCCCAAAGAGGATGAAGGGCATGAAGGGCCGGCTCCAGGGCTGGATGAAGCGGCGCAGGGCCTTGAGGCTCTTTTCCGGACACTGGAGGCCGATGGACTTGGGGATGAGCTCGCCAAAGACCCAGAGGATGAAGCAGAGGACGATACCGGCGCAGACTTCGATGAGCCAGATGAGCCACGTATGGCCGATATACGGAGCCAGCAGGCCGTAGAGGCCATAGAGGCCGCAGAATCCGGCAGCGCCGGCGATGAGGCCGGACAAGGCCATGCCGAGCTGGGCCGTCCCCAGAAAGACGATGGGCTTGTCGTAGAGGGACAAGAGCGGTTTCAGCGACGTATCGCCATCGCGGACGAGTTCTTCCAGATATTCCCGGCGCAGCTGGGCAAAGGCGAATTTACCGGTGACGCAGATGGCGCTGACGGCCAGGCAGATGAGGAAGACGAGCAGACATTGGACGATTGATTGTACTTCCATCATGCGGCCCCCTACTCGTTCTTATAGCCCAATTCGCTGAGGGCGCCCGACTTATTGCGCCAGTCCCGCTTGACTTTGACCCAGATGTCGAGGTAAACCGAAGAACCGAGGAGGTTTTCGATTTCCTGGCGGGCCAGGTTGCCTACTTCTTTGAGGACCGTGCCGTTCTTGCCGATGACGATGCGCTTCTGCGAATCCCGTTCGACATAGACCGTGACCCGGATATAGACCTTGTTGTGGCCGCGGTCCTTCATTTCTTCGACATAGACGGCGATGGCATGGGGCACTTCATCGCGGGTACAGCGGAAGAGCTTTTCCCTGACGATTTCAGCGACCAGGAGGCGTTCCGGCTGGTCCGTGATCATGTCGTCAGGGAAATACTTGGGCCCTTCCGGCAGGATCTTGCGCAGTTCGTCGACGACGGCATCGACGTTGTCCCCTTTCAGGGCGGAAATGGGGATGACCTGGGCGAAAGGATAGAGTTCGGCATATTCCGTAATCTTGTGCAGTATCTCTTCTTTCGTCATGAGGTCGACTTTGTTGATGATCAAGAAGACCGGAACGCCGACGTCTTTCAGCTTATCCAGGACGAAGAGGTCGCCAGGGCCCTTCTTTTCATTGCCCGAGATGAGGAACAGGACGGCGTCGATGTCGCGCAGGGACTGATAGGCCGCTTCATCCATGAATTCCCCCAGCTTATGTTTCGGCTTGTGGATGCCCGGCGTGTCGAGGAAGACGATCTGACATTCGTCGTCCGTATGGATGCAGAGGATGCGGTTGCGCGTCGTCTGGGCCTTATCGGAGACGATCGAGACTTTATGCTTGATGATGCGGTTGATGAGTGTCGACTTGCCGACATTCGGGCGGCCGACGACGGCGACGAAACCCGATTTAAATGATTCCATAGATATCGTAATTCCTCCCTTATAATTCTTCGCCTTCGCGGACATAGCCCAGGCGCTGTAAAATGAATTCTTCTTCTTTGCGCATTTCTGCTTTATCGTCCGGTTCCATGTGGTCATAGCCGAGGATATGCAGCATGCCGTGGATGGTCAGATAGGCCAGTTCCCGTTCAAAGGAATGACCGTATTCGTCGGCCTGTTCCTGGACTTTTTCCAGAGAAATGATGATATCCCCCAAGAGGGCCGTATCGGGGCCGTCATAGCCGTCTTCTTCCCCTTCGTTGAGGGCAAAGGACAGGACGTCCGTCGGCCGGTCGATGTTGCGGTACTGTTTGTTCAATGTATGGATATAGTCGTTATGGCACAGAAGGATGCTGATTTCAGCCTTCGGCCCCAGGCCGTAGACCAGGGCGGCTTCTTCACAGACGCGGTCGATGACTTTTTCATATTCATCGTTCTGGAACGACGGATCTTCGTAATTGATGTTGATATTCATGGCAATTCCCCCAATCTAGTGATCGTGATGATAATAAGTTTCGTAGGCCCTGATGATGCGGCCTACCATATCGTGACGGACGACGTCTTCATCGCTGAAGTAGACCATGCCGACGCCGCGGACGTCTTTGAGTATCTTTTCGGCTTCCGTCAGGCCCGACATGCGCCGGTCGACGAGGTCGATCTGGGTCGCATCGCCGTTGACGACGACCCGCGAGTGGTTGCCCATACGGGTGAGGAACATCTTCATCTGTTCCCGCGTCGTGTTCTGGGCTTCGTCGAGGATGATGAACGATTCTTCCAGGGTCCGGCCGCGCATGTAGGCCAGCGGCGCCACTTCGATGATGTTGCGGTCGATCATCTTCTGGAACTGGTCATAGCCGAACATGTCGGCCAGGGCGTCGTAGAGCGGGCGCAGGTACGGGTCGATCTTTTCCTGCAGGTCGCCGGGCAGGAAGCCCAGTTTTTCCCCGGCTTCGACAGCCGGCCGGGTCAGGATGATCCGTTCGACTTCGCGGTTCTTGAGATAAAAAGCCGCCAGGGCTACGGCCAGGTAGGTCTTGCCCGTCCCGGCCGGACCGATGCCGAAGGTGACCAGGTTCTTGCGGATAGAATCGACGTAGCGTTTCTGGCCCAGCGTCTTGGGCTTGATGAGGCGGCCCCGGGCAGAAATGCCGACCGTATCTTCATAGAGGTTGTGCAGGGCCTCCGATTGGCCTTCTTTGATGAGTCTGGCCGAATAGCGGACGTGCTGCGTCGTCAGATAGGTGTTTTCCCGGAACAAGTAGCGCAGGACGCGGAAGACTTCGGTCACATAGGCCACATCCTCTTCGCTGCCGACGATCATGGCCGTATCGCCGCGGACGGCAATGCGGCAGTCCGGGAATTCGCGCTGCATCGTCTTGAGGAATTCGTCTTTCATGCCCAGGACGGCCCGGGCTTCACGCAAATCGGAAAATTGCAGTTTCTTTTCTACCAAAGTGAGATACTCCTTTATTTCATGAATTTACGGACGGCCTTGCCGTGCAGGTAGTCACAGCGGGCTCCCTGGCAGGTGCCGCGTTTTTCCAGTTCTTCGTCGATCATATCGCGGATGCGCCACCATCCCATGCCCCAGTTGGCGAAGTCCGTCGCTTCCTTCGGCGCCCGGCCGATGAGGCGCTGGAAGACCGTATCGGGCCGGCTGTATTCGAGGAAGGCCACGACGCGGCGGACGTACTCTTCGCAGGTCCAGAGCTTGATCTTTCCCTGGGCATACCATTCGGCCATGGCCGTGTTCTTAATGATGTACAGGGCGTGGAGCTTGACTTCGTCAGAGCCGAGGGCGGCAATGATCTTGGCTGTCTCGACGGTGTCTTCCATGGTGTCCCAAGGCAGGTCGAGGATGACATGCGTACAGGTCCGGAAAGGATACGCCCGGAGCATGACCATGGCATCGATATATTCTGCAACGGTATGGCCGCGGTTGATCTTGGCCAAGGTCTTATAGTTGACGGTCTGCAGGCCCAGTTCGACGAGGATATCGACGCCGTACCTTTCTTTGACGTCAGCCATGATATCCAGATAGGTCTCGTTGAGACAGTCCGGCCGGGTCGCTACGGCCAGGGCCACGATATCGGGCTGGCAGGCAGCGGCGAGGTAATCCCGGAAACGCTCTGGCGGCAGGTAGGTATTGGTGAAATTCTGGAAATAGGCGATGAATTTATTGGCCTTGTACTTGGGCTTGATGTGGGCCATGTTCTGCTCGATCTGCTGGCCAATGGTCACCGTCGCCGGCAGGTTCTCGTAGCCGGCGCCGATGGAGCCGCAGAAGGCACAGCCCCGGACGCCCAGGGTCCCGTCGCGGTTGGGACAGGTATCGGGGATGCTGATAGGCAGTTTATAGACTTTTTCGCCATATGTTTCTTTTAAATACGTCGAGTAGACGCGGTAACGTTCGTTCACGATGGTTCTCCTTTGACCGGGATGACGCACCAGTCGGCCCGGTCTTTCTTTTTTTCAGCCAGCACATAGGCCGCACCTTCCGGGACGGGCCCGTAGCGGCGCAGTTCCCCTTTCAGGGCCGGGCTGGCAGGCCAGATGCGATAGTGCATCTTGATGTCGCGCCAGTTGGTGAAATGATAGTCCTTGGCAAATTGGCGGAGCCAGGCTTCGTCGCGGAAGATGGCGTCGGTCTGGCTGCGCGGCGCTTCGCACCAGCCGAGGAAATCGGGATGGAGGCGGAAGCGGAAAAAGGTCAGCATATCCAGGGCCAGCAGGTCTTTGGCCAAGCGCTGCTGGTCTTCTGTCAGGGGCAGGATATCTTCGATGCAGTGGCAGAGGAAATGACACAAGGACTCATCGGACAGGGCCTTTTGGTCATTATGCAGGACGAGCCACTCGTCTGTCAAGACCTCGTAGAGTTTCATATAATCCGGAGCATAGCGGCGGCCGAGCCAGTTGAAGAAATAAGTGAATTTTCCGGAATTATAAGTCCGCTCGAAGACGTCTTCCAGGACCTTCATATAGGCGACTTTTTCATAAGGCAGCCACGTCGTCGCCAGGACTTCATAGGGCCCCTGCGGGTCGTACCGGTAATCGTCAGGATAGTCGCGGCGGATGCCGGAGCCCTGGAGGAGCTTCAAGAAACCGATTTGCAATTTATGGGGGTGCAGGGCATAGATATCGTTGAAGGACTGGCGCAGATGGCCGTAGTCTTCATAAGGCAGGCCGACGATGAGGTCTAAATGGAGATGCATCGTCCCCAAGGCGACAAGGCGTTCCATGATATGCGTAATGCGCGGCCAGTCATTATGACGGTGGATGGCCTGGAGCGTCGGCTCATACGTCGTCTGGATGCCCATTTCCAGCTGGATCCGTCCTTTCGGTGCCTGGGCCAGGAGGTCGATGTCGTCATTGGTAAGGACGCCGGGCTCGATTTCCAGGTGGAAATTGATGGGCTTATCGACGGCAATCATGTACTCTATGAGCGGCCGGTGATGGGCCGGGCTGCAGTTGAAAGTGCGGTCGACGAATTTGACCTGATGGACGCCGGCATCGACGAAAGCCTGCAGTTCCTTCAGGACCAGCGGGACCGAGCGGAAGCGGACGCGGTCGTTCATGCCCGACAGGCAGTACTGGCAGTGGAAAGGACAGCCCCGGGAGCTTTCATAATACATGATGCGGTGGTCCAGTTCGCGGAAGTCCTGATGCTCGTAAGGAAAAGGCAGGCTGTCCAGGTCTTCTACTTCCTGGAAGGTCTCGTCGCCCTGGATGACGCCGCCGACGCGGCCGAGGACGCCGGGGACTTCTGTCCCATCGCGGCCGGCTGCCAGGGATTTCAAGAAAGCCGGTACCATCTCTTCCCCTTCACCTTGGAGGACGTAATCAATATGCTCATAATCTTCCAGTATCTGCCGGGCCGTATAGGATACTTCCGGGCCGCCGACGAAGACCTTGGTCTGGGGAAAGACCTGTTTCACCAGGTCGATGAGATGACAGGTCATTTCGATATTCCAGATATAGCAGGAAAAGCCGATGACGTCGGCCTCGAACGAGGCGATGTGGCGCAGGATGTCATAGCTGTTCTGATTGATCGTATATTCCGCTACGGACACGGCGACGCCCTGGTGGTCACACGCCGTCGACAGGCAGCGCAGGGCCAGGGACGATTGGATGAATTTGGAATTCAAGATGGTAAGCAGTGTTTTCATGAAAGCCTCTCTTTAAATTTTTATATGTATTAAGTATACCGCAAGGACGGCGTTCTGTCATGTCTTTTCCGCCCCTGGCCGGGGACAGCCTTTTCGCCTGCCCCTTTTTATGATAAGATGAGATAGTATATAGTTTTTCCCCTACGAAAAGGAGGCTTTTCCTTGTTTAAAATAGCACTTGCCCAGACAAATGTCCACCCTGGCAATCCACGGCAGAACACGGCCGTCATGAAAGAATGTATCGCCAAGGCCAAAGCAGCCGGCTGCGACCTCATCGTCTTCCCGGAACTCGCCATTCCGGGCTATCTCATCGGTGATATTTGGGACCAGCCCGACTACATCGACGACTGCGTCCGCTTCGGCGAAGAAATCAAGGCCCTGTCCGACGGCATGGCCATCATCTTCGGCAATGTCGCCAAAGAGACGGACCGGGTCAACCTCGACGGCCGGACGCGGAAGTACAACGCCATGTTCATCGCTTACAACGGCCGCTGGATTTCGCCGGCCCGCTCGCCCTACCCCTTCTACATCAAGACGCTCCTGCCCAACTACCGCGAATTCAGCGACATACGCTACTTCACGTCGCTCATCGAAGTCGCCCAGGAACGCCATGCCTTCCCGGAAGACTTCCTGTCGCCCGTCCAGATTCCCTTCGACGACGGCCGCAAGTTCCGCATGGGGCCGCTCATCTGCGAAGACAGCTGGGATGAAAACTATCCCTTCAAGCCCATGAGCTATTTAGGGAAAATGTACGACATCGACATGTTCATCAACATTTCCAACTCGCCTTTCACCCTGGGCAAGACCCAGCGGCGTCACCGCCTCTTCGGCCAGGCCATCGACAAAGTCCACTGCCCGGCCATCTACGTCAACTGCACGGGTATCCAGAACAACGGCAAGAACATCTACACCTTCGACGGCGCCAGCAGCACGTACCAGAAAGACGGTTCGCAGCACGTCGAATGTACGCCTTTTACGGAAGAAATGGTCATCGTCGACTTCGATGAAAAAGCCCAGCGTTTCGTCTCGCCGTCGCACTTGCAGCCGGAAAAGTCTCCCATCGAAGACATCTACGCCAGCCTGCACTACGGCCTGAAATCCTTCATGGATGCCATTGGCGTCCATAAAGTCGTCCTCGGCGTCTCCGGCGGCATCGACTCGGCCGTCAACGCCGCCCTCTATGCGACGGTACTGCCGCCGGAAAACATCCTGCTGGTCAACATGCCCAGCTGTTACAACTCGGACATGACCAAGAGCCTGGCCAAAGAACTGGCCGACAACATTGGCTGCCTGTACACGGTCGTCCCCGTCCAGGACAGCCTGGAACTGACGCGACACCAGTTTGAAGGCGCTAATCTCAGCCAGAAAGGCCAGGACAAGGGCCATCTGGAACTGACCAGTTTCATCGAAGAAAACATTCAGGCCCGCGACCGCTCCAGCCGTATCCTGTCCGCAGCGGCAGCTGCTTTTGGCGGCGTCTTCACGTGCAATGCCAATAAAGCCGAACTGTCCGTCGGCTATGCAACCCTTTACGGCGACAGCGCCGGCTACCTGGCTGCCACGGCAGACTTATGGAAGCATCAGGTCTACGACCTGGCCCGCTATCTCAATGAAAGCGTCTTCCACCGCGAAGTCGTCCCGCAAGGCAGTATCGACATCGTCCCCAGTGCCGAACTGTCGGACAAACAAGATATCACCAAAGGCCAGGGCGACCCGATCATCTATCCCTATCACGATTACCTCTTCGCCGCCTTCGTCGAACGCTGGCAGCGGGCGACGCCAGAATCGATTCTCGAATGGTACATCGACGGTACCCTGGAAAAGAACATCGGCTGCTCCGTCGACGTCCATCAGCTCTTCCCGACGGCCAAAGCCTTCATCGACGACCTGGAACGGTGGTGGCGCCTCATCGCCGGCTTCGCCGTCGCCAAGCGCATCCAGAGCCCGCCTATCCTCTCCATCAGCCGCCGCCCCTTCGGCAGCGACCTGCGCGAATCCCAGCTGACACCGTACTACACGACGCGCTACCTGGAAATGAAAGAACGCCTTTTGGCAAATGAAGCGTAAAAAAACGCCTGCTGTTTCTGCAGCAGGCGTTTTTTCGTGGTTCGTTTGGCGTTTGCCGTGGTTCGAAAGATTCACCCAAATCCAAAGAATAAGGCTGTACACAGGATTCGCACGGGCCGCCGATTAAGGCGGCCCCTACAGCTCGCGGACTGCGTCCGCTTCGATGAACGACCCACGACAAACGAACCACAAAAGGGGCTTGTCGCTTAAGGCGACAGCCCCTTTTTCACTACATATCTTTCAGTCTTCCGACTTCTTGTTTAGGACGGACGCGTTTGTGTCCGAATGTTTCTACGATGATGAACATCATGGGGATGAGGAAGACACCGAAGATGGTGGCGATGGACGTACCGAAAACGACGGTAATCCCCATAGTGACTCGCGACGCAGCACCGGCGCCGGTAGCGATGGCCAGCGGGACAGAGCCGACGACGAAGGCCAGGGACGTCATGATGATCGGGCGGAGACGGATCTTGGCCGCTTCGATTGCAGCCGATACGGGATCCATGCCGCGTTCATCGACACGGACTTTGGCGTATTCGATGATCAGGATGGCATTCTTGGCGGCCAGGCCGATGACGGCCAGCAGACCGATCTGGAAGTACAGGTTATTCTGCTGGTTCATGAGATAGGCAAAGACCGAAGCCCCGAAGACGCCTGCCGGCAGGCTGAACATGACGGCAAATGGTACTTTCCAGCTTTCATAGAGGGCAGCCAGGACGAGGAAGACGAAGAGGATAGCCAGGGCAAAGACGTAGACCGTCTTGTTACCGGCTTCGATTTCTTCACGGCTCATGCCACTCCATTCGTAGGCATAGCCTTCACCGAGGGTGTCCTTGGCGACTTCTTCCAGGGCTTTCAGAGCATCACCGGAGCTATAGCCATTGGCCGGAGCCCCTTGGATCTTGATGGCCGGATAGTCGTTGAAACGGTTGAGGATCGACGCCGAACCGATAGCTTTCGGCCGGACGAAGTTGGCCACCGGCACGAGCTGGTTGGCGCTGTTGCGGACGTAGATGTGGTTATTGGCATCGATGGTTTCACGAAATTCCGGAGCGGCCTGGACGACGACCTTGAAGTTACGGCCGAACATGGTGAAGTCGTTGACCTGATAGGAACCGTAGAAGGACTGGAGCGTCGAATAGAGGTCGCTCAGGGAAACGCCTTCTTTGGCGACTTTATCGCGGTCGATGTCGAGCTGATAGCCCGGCGTATCGGCAGCGAAGGCCGTGTAGACCGAACCGATTTCCGGACGTTTGCGGGCAGCAGCGATGAATTTCTGAGCCGTCGCCGACAGTTCTGCCGTCGTATGGCTGCCGCGGTTTTCCAGCTGCATCGTAAAGCCCGACGACGTGCCCATGCCGTCGATAGGCGGCGGGTTCATGGCGATGACCGTAGCCTGGGGAATCTGATTGCCCATGGCCATGATCTTGCCGACCAGGGCATCGACGGACAGGGATTTATCTTTACGCTGATCCCAGTCGCTCATGCCGATGAAGGACGTAGACCCGTTCGATTTCGGCCCATCGGCCAGGATACTGAAGCCGACGACGTTCATGACATTGGTTACGCCGGGCTGCTGTTCCAGCCAATTACTAATCTTTTCGCTGACTTGTTTCGTTTCCGTCTGGGAAATGCCTTCAGGCAAGGTGACGTTCATCATGACGAAGGCGTTATCTTCTGACGGGACGAAGCCCGTCGGCATGACTTTGAAGACGCCTGCCGTAAGGGCGCTGATGATGACCAGGAAGGCCACGCACCATTTAAGGTGGAGCTGCAAGTGAGCCAGGCGCAGGCCATACCAGGCGATGAGTCTGTCGAAGGCATCATTGAATTTCTGGAAGAACTTGTAAATGCCCTTGGGATTGTCATTGGGTTTGTGAACATTCAAAATAGACGCACACATGGCCGGTGTCAGGGTCAGCGCGACGAAGGCCGAAATGAGGACCGACACGGCAATGGTCAGGGCGAACTGGCGGTAGAGGATACCACTCATGCCGCTGATGAAGCCGACAGGAACGAAGACGGCGGCCAGAACGCAGGCGACACCGATAACCGGGTTCTGTACGTTCTGCATGGCAATGATCGTCGCCTCCCGCGGACTTCGGGCGTTATACTTGATTTCATATTCGACGGCTTCGATGACGACGATGGCATCGTCGACGAGGAGGCCGATGGCCAGTACCATAGCGAACAGGGTCAAGGTGTTGATGGAGAAATCGAGGACCTTGAAGCAGGCAAAGGTACCCAGCAGGGATACCGGGACGGCGATGAGCGGAATCAGCGTCGACCGGCCACTCTGAAGGAAGAGGTAAACGATGAGGGCGACCAGCAGCAGGGCTTCGATGAAGGTTTCAATAACTTCGTGGATCGACGCCGTAACGAAGGTCGTGCTATCGTAGACAACTTTATAATCTAAATCAGACGGGAAAGAAGCCTTTGCTTTTTCCAGGACTTTACGGGCACCGCTGACGGACTGCATGGCGTTGGCATCGGCCGTCAGGCTGATCATGAAGCCGGCTGCCTTGCCGCCGCCCAGATCACTGGTAACGGAATAATCCTTAGAGCCCAGACTGACGTCAGCAATATCGCCGACGCGGACCATGGTGCCGTCGGGATTGGTGCGGATGATGACGTTCTTGAACTGTTCTGCCGTCTGCAAGCGGCCGTCGGTACGCATGGTGTACTGATAGGTCTGGTTATTGGGCGACGGCTGGGAACCGATGGTGCCGACAGCGGCCTGTTTGTTCTGGGCGCTGATGGCCGAGATGACGTCGGTCGGCGTAATCTTCAAGATACTCATCTTCATCGGGTTGAGCCAGATACGCATGGCGTAGTCGGACCCAAATTCCTGGACATCGCCGATGCCCGGGACGGATTTCAATTCATCCATGAAGTACTGCGTGGCATAGTTCTTCATGAACGTCGCATCGTAAGAACCATTGGGCGACACGAGGGCGAAGACCATGGCCATGGAACTCGTCGATTTCTGGACAGTGACGCCGGTCTGAGTGACTTCCGACGGCAGCGTCGACTGGACCTGGCTGACGCGGTTCTGGGTGTTGACCGTATCCATATCGCCATCACTTCCGGACTTGAACTGGACCGTCATGGAATAAGACCCGTTATCGTTCGTCGAACTTTCCATATTGACCAGGTTATCGACGCCGACGAGCTGGCGTTCGATGACACTGGCTACGGTCGTGCCGACGACTTCGGCGTTGGCGCCGATATAAGTAGCCGAAACGAGGACCTGCGGCGGCGTGACCTGCGGATACTTGGCGACTGGCAGGGTCGCAATCGCCAACAAGCCGAAAATGGAAATCAGCAGGGAAATGACGATGGCGAAAATAGGCCGGTCGATAAAGAACTTAGATATCACGGTCTCGCCTCCCTACTGATTGGCCGACGAGTCCGACGACGTATCGGAACTGTCGTTATCGATGTCTTCCTTGGTCAGCAAGTGCTGGTCCAGGGAAGCGCCTTTGGCCTTCTGATAGCCGTCGACGATGATCGTATCGCCGTCCTGGAGACCATCGTTGATGATCCAGAACTTGCCGACTTTCTGGCCCGGCGTGACTTCGCGGTTCTGGGCTTCGCCATTGCCGTCGATGACGGAGACGTAATATTTACCCAGCGTCTGCTGGACGGCGCGCTGCGGTACGGACAAGGCATTGCGCTGAATCTGTGTATCCGAGATGACCGTCGCATAGAGACCCGGGATGAGGAGATTGTCCGGGTTGTCGAAGACAGCCTTGACGACGATAGAACCGGAGTTGCCGTCCATGCCGTGGTTGACCTGGGTGACATGGCCTTCATAGGGATAGGTGGAACCATCGCTCAGGCGGAGCAGGAGATGGTCGCCCCAGCTGCTGCCGGTACTATCAGCGGCCTGTTTGGTCATCTGCAGGTATTCCGATTCACTGATGGAAAACTCTACGTAGACCGGGTTCGTCGAAGAAATGGTGACCAAGGCCGTCGAACCGGCTGTGGCAAAGGTGCCGACGGGGACGTCGTCGACGTTCAGTTTGCCGCTGAACGGCGCATAGACGATGGTATCGTCGACGTTATCCTGAGCGGCATCGACCTGGGCCGCATTGGCTGCGACGACGGCCTGCTGCTGCTGCGTAGCCGCTTCCTGGTCGGTAACGGTCTGCTGCGGGATGGCATCCTGGCTGGCCAGGGTCTGGTAACGGCGCAGGTTCAGCTGCTGATTGGCCAGGTTGGCTTCGGACTGGGCCTGGGTCGCTTTGGCCTGGGCCAGGGCAGCATCATAAGTCCGGCTGTCGAGGCGGAACAAAGGCTGGCCTTCCGTGACTTCCTGACCGCCCTGGACGTATTTCTCCACGACGCGGCCGGAAATCTTAGGCCGGACGGGCACTTTGTCCGTCGCCGTGACGGTACCGCTGTACTCGGCCTTGACCGGCGTGTCTGCGGCGACGACTTTATACGTGTTGACTGCAACGGGAGCCTTAGTCGGACTTTGGTTGGCCCCACAGCCGGCTAAGAGCGCGGCGATGGTGAGTACGGTGACGCTCATCGTCGCAAGTTTGCGTTTTTGTATCATCTTCACTTTCCTCCTATTTCTTTCGATTCCTGATTCTTAATGCCATAGAGCAAGACCTTGATGCAGCGCTTCATATAGTCACTAAAAGAGGAATCGTGATTGACATCATTAAAATAATCGATAATGTCGTCGGCTGCGCTATGCAAAAGGCGCAAGAACAGGAACTTATCAAAAGGCTTAAATTCGCCTGTCTCCTGAGCTTCATCGAGGAGCTGTTCCAAAAGGCGCCAGTCTTTTTCGTAGCGGGACTGCAGGCGGTTCCAGACATCGGGCATTTTCGTCAGAAGTTCCGATGCTTTCCGTACGGACAGGACCTGCCAGTTGTCACTGGGCACGTCGAAATAAGCGATGAGCTTGGCTTCGCAAGTCATGGTGCTGTCACTGACGATGCGCCGATGATAGGCATAGATTTTATTGGTAAAATCAGAGATAGCCTGCTCTATGATTTCTTGTTTCGACGAAAAATATTCGTACAAGGTCCGCTTGCTGATGCGCAGGTTACGGGCCAGATCGTCCATGTGGAAATCAGCACCATGGCGGTTGATTTCACAAAGGGCTTCTGCCAGAATCTTGGCGCGGATATTTTCTGTCATGTAAACACGTCCTACTTAAAAAAAATACAAGGTGCTGTCATTGAAACTCAAACTACAAAACTCAGTACCAATTTATAGTTTAATATACAGCACCTTATAAGTCAATAAACAAGTCGATATTATTATTTCTTTGTTACTTCTTCAATTCTTCGGCAAATTTCCGGATGGGCAGGATCTTGTACAAGACGGCACCGCAGGCTGCACCGATGCAGGTATTGGGCAGGAAGGCGACGACGAAGAACCACAGGGCGACGACTTTGGAATCGAGGACGAAAGCGGCGACGGGATAAGCGATGAGGCCGCCCAGGATCCCGGTCCCGACGATTTCTCCGACGACGGCGCCCCAGATGGAATTTGTCTTCTTATACAAAAGGCCGGACAAGGCGGCGCCGATCATGCTGCCGGGATAGGCCAGGACGGTACCGACGCCCATGGCGATGCGGATGGATGAAATACAGAAAGCACCGGCCGTCGAATAGCGCCAGCCCACGAGGACCGACAAGAGGACGTTGATGAGGTGCTGCAGCGGGAAGACCCGGGCACCTCCGAAGGGAAAGGACACGAAAGGCGCCAGGAGGACGCCGATGGCGATGAAAATCGCCGTCACTGTCATTTTCTTGAGTTCAGTATTATTCACGATGTACTACAACCTTTCCATATTTTTGTAAGATAGCATCATTTAATTGATAAAAGGCATCGAAGAGACGGGCGTGAAAGGTCCCCGGCCCATTCTTCCCCTCCCCTGCCAGGTCCAGCTCACCGCTGATGCCCATGGCCAGGATGCCGCCGGCTGCGGCTGTGAACGGGTCGGCCACGGCGGCAAAGGAGGCGATGAGGGATGTCGTCATGCAGCCCGTACCGGTCACATAGGTCAGCAGGGGACAGCCGTTGCGGATTTCGGCCGTCTGGCAGCCATCGGAAAGGACATCGACGGCGCCGGTGATGGCGACGGTCGTCCCGAGATGGCTGGCCAGGGACGAAGCCAGGGCCGGGTCGGCTGGGCCTAGACGGCTGTCGACGCCGAAATCCTGGCCGCTCTTATGGGCTGCCAGGCAGG
>ERZ791858.171-NODE-171-length-74684-cov-8.286805_pt1 | contig 74684 bp, 63 predicted proteins | sample MGYA00510284_ERZ791858 | MGnify/ENA primary metagenome ERZ791858 (study PRJEB30046, sample SAMN00792077) | human gut metagenome | study: EMG produced TPA metagenomics assembly of the A metagenome-wide association study of gut microbiota in type 2... | reverse complement strand
GCACGATACAGAACACGTTGCAGGCACAAGCCGCACACGCTGTAAACCTTGCCCTCACTTCCCGTAACTGGCTTATGGGTTGCTATATCGTGGAATTTGAGCAGAACGGAGAAGACCGTGCCGCATACGGTGAACAATTGTTGAAGAAACTGGAACAATCGGCTGAAAACAAAAGGTCTGAATGAACGTAGATTCCGTGAGTTTAGGCGGCTGTACCTTATTTATCCACAGCTAAAAGAACAAATATTGCATTGCATAATATCAGGAAATGAAATTCGGAACACACTGTCCGCCGAATTCACAGAACCAATTCGGCACACGATGTGTGCCAGATTAAATACAGCAGACAATCAGATTAATAACTGGAATATACCTGCCGAAAAGCTATTTAACAGGCTGCCATATTCTCACTTAAAATTTATATCCAAAATTGAAAACCCAGTCAAACGTGCTTTTTATGAAATGGAAGCAATGAGGGACTGTCGGTCTGCAAGAGAATTGGAACGACAAATAGTGTCTTTATTGAAATACAGGAGAACCCCAACCGTAGTAATATCGAACCAAAGTTAGATTACTCTATCAACCTGATTAACAATATAGATAGCTATATAAGAGATGCACCTGGTAGGAATTAAAATCAAGCTAATTAGTTCGATGTTTCCTGAAAAAATCAAATTTGATGGAAAAACATATCGAACCAATTCTTATAACAAAGTGCTTGATTTAATATATCAGCAAACCAATGAGTTACGAGGAGTAGAAAAGAAAAACGGAGAGAGTTTTTCAACTTTCTCCGCTTCAGTACCCTTAACCGTTCTGTTCTCGAACCAATTCCTACATGATTTGGATTTGATTTGGGAACTACGAGAGTTCATACCGTTATAAAAACCAAGCCTCAATATTGGATTTACATTACTTCAATTCTCCTTTCTGCACCGACAAAGGTAGAATATTTAATGAAAATAGGCAAGTACAGTAAATAATATATTAGATTCAAAATGAGTTTGTATTTACTTCTTATCTAGTTAATAAATAGAAGATAACATCGTAACTCGGCTCTCAGAATACCCCTTTTTAGTAGGTATGATTGATTAAAACAAACGGTTCTGTGAATAAAATTTTCTGGTCCAGATATTTTTTTCTGTGAAATCAACCTACTATTCTTTACATTCTTACTTCATTTGACTATTTATCTAGTATAAAATCAATTAATATGGATAATATAGGAAAGAGAATGTATCGCAATCTTGGAGACGATACCAAAGCAAAAATCAGTCAATCATTAAGAGGTAGAAGTAAGTCAGCTTCGCATATCCAAGCAATATCACAAGGTATGACTAATTATTGGAAGACTATACCAGTCAAACCAGATGATAATCCAAGTGATAAAACAGAAAAAGAGAGGCAGTAATCCCCTCTCTTTTCATAGTCCTTTGATATACTCCATTATCAAAGGGGGAAATTGTAGCCTACAGAGTACATTTCCCACAAGAATAAAAGAATAACTTTAATTTTTTAATGAAATCGCAATATGAAAAGAAACGATTAATCACTTTTGATAGAATTAAAATTAAATCCAACTATAAATATCTTCTTGCTACAAAAGTGAAGTTTAATGAAATGTTTCATTCACGTAGTGGAGAAAGAATAGGTATATTTTACAGTTCTAAAGGTGATATAAATATATCTTATAACCTTTATATAGCTGTCAGTTATGTAAAACAAACCTTAACTCTTGAATTTTCCAGTAAGATTTTGAAAGAAAAATATCCAGACTTAATTTCAAGAGATACAATTAAAGAATGTCTAACCAATATAAACCAACTAAATATTTGTGAGATTGACGTAGATAGTATCTTATTAAATGGGGCAATTACATCAGTAGATATAACTTATGACGCAAACCTTATTCTAAGTGACAATCTTCTGGACGTTCTTAATTCGCAAGTAAACAACTATAGACGCTTCAAGTGGGCACATTACGATAAAGAGGGCATCACTTTTACTAAAGATGTGAAATCCAAAGACTGTACGGAAACAATCACCTTATACAATAAGGAAAAAGAAATATGTACCAGCCACAATAAAGACTTTTTGAATAGCCTATCACAACCACAATCAGTAATAGACTATTTCAAAGGGAAAACCAGATTTGAAATCACATTAAACACAGTTAAAAAGATAATGAAGTATTTGAATTTGACCGATACCAAAATATTCAGTGTATTAAATTCCGATACAAACCCTATCCTTACTCAATTTGACAAGGTTTTCGGTAATTCTACAGCCAATATGCCAAACACAACATTTGATGATTACGAAAATTGGGCAATGAAAATCATTCTCGAAAGGTACAATGGTGATTTAAAACTACTGGAGCAAGATATTAGAAGCAAGTTCAACTCACGTAGTGGTGCAAGCAAACGAATGAAAAAGTTTGAAACGGTTTATCATGCAATGACATCAGCCTCAACCAGTGAAAACCCTATTGAAAAGATACGTAATCTGTTACTTTGATGAGGCTTGTGTATCAAAACAAAAAGTGTATCAATATAATCTATCAAAAGACCTATTGATACACTTCTTTTTGTGTCAATTTAATCTAAAAGATTATTGTGATTAATTCTTATGATAAAGAACTCTACCTTTTATCGTATATTCACCACCATTTTTTGTAAACTTAAAATCATCATAACGAAGCGTTATACTTTCAGAGGTAACATTATCCACAACGACTTTTCCACCTACCGTAGTATAAGTATAGCTAGAGCCTAAATCTGTATTTTTTACAAATTCTTTAACTTTAGCATTAAGTTCCATTCCGTTAGTTAGCTTATCTACACTAGCAGCATCATTACTTGCAATCGTAAAGTAACTTATATCTATAAGACTTTCTGGATTACTAAAGCCTGCCTCAAAACTAATAGACTGGCTATAAGAGTTGTACGACACAGATGCAGACTCATCATTAAGGTACTCTTTACCATTGATAATAATGGTATTTTCAACTTTTCCATTGTCATTGTCATCATCACTAGAACAAGACATAAACACACTAGTAGTTAAAAGAACTACAAACAAAATAAATACATTCTTTTTCATCTTATAAGAGTTTAATTAATTAAGAATTTATTAGTTATCATATATGATAACCAGTCTACAAAGATAAGCCCTTTCCTTTGTTATCACAAATGATAACTATAGAAAAAATGAATGAACAGCAACTTTTCATTAAAATAGGAGATAAAATAAAGGAAATAAGGCTTGAAAAAGGAATAAGCCAACAAGACTTGGCAGCTAAATGCAACTTTGAGAAAGCTAATATGTCACGGATTGAAGCAGGGCGCACCAATCTAACAATAAAAAACGCATACAAAATAAGTCTTGCTTTGGGAGTTAGACTAAAAGACCTATTAGATGTAGAATAACTATTTTACTTTTTAGGCATCGTTATCAAAAAACCTTTTCTTATAGTACACAGAGAGTTCTGGTATGGCTTTTCTTCTTTCAATCCATAATTTCTTAATGTCCCCAATGCGATACCCAGGTCTTTAGAACTGAATTTCGTATAAATTGCAGAGAGTGAGCCAAAATAGTAATGTTGTCCGTTATATTCAACGTGAATAACTGTTCTTTCTTGTTTATTATCCATATTGTGCATATTTTACTCTACAAAGGAATGATAAATATTTAATATTTACCATATTTCTAGCCTTATTTAACGCTGCAAATGATTTATATTAAATATACACCACTATCTTTGCATCATAAACAAGTAACACAATGAAAAAAGTAGTAATCTTTGCACGAGTATCAAGTACGAACGGAACACAAGACTATGAGCGTCAAATAAATGATTTGCAGGTATTAGCCTCAGCAAACAACTGGACTGTTGAGGCTGTATTTGCAGAAAAGGTATCTGGAGCAAAAAAGAACACAGAACGCACAGAGCTAATGAACATGATAGACTATATCAACTCACATGATATAAATAAAGTATTGGTAACTGAACTATCCAGACTTGGACGTGATACCCTGCAAGTTTTACAAGCTATAGAAATATTAAATCAGAATAAAGTTTCAGTATTCATCCAAAATTATAATATTGAAACGCTTACTCCAGAGGGAGAAATCAACCCTATGAGCCAGTTTCTTATTACTATACTTGCCGAAGTAGCACGAATGGAACGCAAGACTATTAGAGAACGTGTTGCAAGTGGTTACCAGAATTTCCGTAGCAATGGCGGTAAGGTAGGGCGAAAAGTTGGATATACGAAAAGCGATGAGGCTATGAGGGAAGAGTATGCAGAGGAATTAAGATTATTGAAAAGAGGGTACTCACTGCGAAATACCTCAAAACTGACGGGAACAAGTATCAACACTCTGCGAAAATTAACTAAATTAACATAATTTACACGTCAAAAGTGGTAATTGTATCTATAGGTCGTATATTTGCAATGTTGGTACATCAATTCACTTAAAAAAAATATCTTTTACTTCAAATAATGATATATGGGGCAAGAAGCACATTCATGCCTAGGCACTTCCTTGTCTTGTGGATTGATTGAATGTGTAAGAATAAGTTGCATCATACATTGCAACACAATAATACCAGTATCTAATGATACCATTGGAACAATGCGCAACGATACTCAATAAAGGTAAAGAAAAATACGATAATGAACAAGTAAAAATAGTGAGACAATATCTATACCTATTAGCAGAATTACAGATAGAGAATGAAAAAATAGCATTAACTAAAAAACAAGAATTATGAATGCAAATGTGATAATATATTGTAGAGTAAGTTCGGATGAACAAACATTAGGAGCCAGCTTAGACGTACAAGAAGAACGCCTACGGAAATATTGTAACCAAATGGGATATAACATCATTAACAATATCCCATACAGAGAGGATGAAAGTGCTAAAACATTTGAAAAACGTCCTGTCATACAAGGAATAATGAATTATATACGTAAAAACAAAGGTAGAGTAAACAAATTACTATTCCTGCGGTGGGATAGATATTCACGAGACATTATCAGTGCCAGTGAGAACCTAAAAGAATTACTTAAATTGGGAGTTGAACCAAATGCAATCGAAGCACCTTTAGACTTCAATTCTGACACTTGGCCCCTTTTATTGGGAGTACACATAGGCTCGGCACAATGCGACAACATCAAGAGGTCAAAAGCCACAATGGACGGTATTCATGGAACATTGGCAAAAGGGAAATGCGCTAATAAAGCACCAAGAGGATATCAGAATGTACGTATTAGCAAACATGAAACCCATGTAGAAATAGATACCAATACAGCACCATTTATACAAGCCATGTTTAAAGAAGTGGCTAAAGGTATTGAAACACCTTGCTATATCCGTAGGAAATTTGCAAGAAAAGGATATAATATACCCGAAAGTTCATTTCTTGAAATGTTGCGTAATAAATTCTACATTGGCAAAATACGTGTGCCAGCATACAAAGGAGAACCCGAATATTATGTAAACGGTGAACATGAAGCAATTATAGACGAAGAAACATTCTATAAAGTTCAAGAGATTTTGGACGGTAAAAGAAAGAAAACACCTAAACTATCCAAAGCCATAAATCCCGATTTGTATTTGCGGAAGTTTTTAATCTGCCCCGTATGTGGTTGTGCCTTAACTGGTGCGACAAGTTCGGGCAATGGCGGCAAATACACCTACTACTTTTGTTGTAACAATCAAAAACATATAAGGATGAGAGCAGAAAACGTAAACGAAGAGTTCGCTCGATACACAGCCCAATTAAAGCCTAATAAAACGGTATTGGACTTGTATAACAAAATTCTAAAGGATTTGCAAAGTGAACGCAAAGGAGAAAGTAAAAAAGAAGTAGCAGCACTGCAAAATGAACTTTCTACCATTCAAAAACGCATCAACAGCATTGAGGATAAATACCTGGACGGAGATTTAACCAAAGAAGAATATAACAGAATGTTGGAGAGATATACAAAAGAAGCCTCAGCCATGCAACAACAGATTGAAATGCGTGAGAACCCTAACCGTAGTAATATCGAACCAAAACTAAACTACTCTATCAATCTGATAAACAATATAGATAGCTATATAAGAAATGCGTCTGTAGGGGTGAAAATTAAACTGATAAGTTCGATGTTTCCCGAAAAAATCGAATTTGACGGAAAAACATATCGAACCAATTCTTACAACAAAGTGCTTGACTTAATCTATCAGCAAACCAACGAGTTACGGGGAGTAGAAAAGAAAAGCGGAGAGAGTTTTTCAACTTTCTCCGCCTCAGTACCCAGACCCGGGGTCGAACCGGGATGGAAGTGAATCCACTGGTGTTTGAGACCAGCGCGTCTACCGATTCCGCCATCTGGGCATACTTGATTTCTCAATTGCGGTGCAAAGATACAACATTATTTTGAATCTGCAATAGTTTGGTAGAAAAAAGGAGAAAAAAATAATAAAACATATCTCAAACACTTCTATATTCAGAGAATAAACCGTACATTAGCAGAAACTTTTAAATAGAGTCTCTATTATGACAAACAAGGATAATTATTGCGTGATTATGGGTGGCGGTATTGGAAGCCGCTTCTGGCCGTTTAGCCGCAAAACATTGCCTAAACAATTCTTAGATTTCTTCGGAACCGGTCGTTCACTCTTACAACAAACGTTTGATCGTTTCCAAAAGGTAATACCAACAGAAAATATTCTTATCGTTACCAATGCAATGTATGCAGACTTAGTTAAAAAACAGCTACCCGAAGTAAACGAAAAACAAATACTGCTAGAACCTGCACGAAGAAATACCGCTCCATGCATAGCTTGGGCCTCCTATCACATCAGGGCACTGAACCCAAATGCCAATATAGTAGTGGCCCCCTCAGACCACCTTATTTTAAAGGAAGGTGAATTTCTTGCCGCTATCGAAAAAGGACTGGATTTTGTCTCACACTCTGAAAAGCTACTGACACTAGGAATTAAGCCTAATCGACCGGAAACCGGATACGGATATATACAAATCGCCGAGCCTGCCGGAGATAACTTCTACAAAGTAAAAACATTCACCGAGAAACCGGAACTGGAATTAGCTAAAGTATTTGTAGAAAGTGGAGAATTTTATTGGAATTCCGGACTGTTCATGTGGAATGTAAATAGCATTATCAAAGCGAGTGAATCCTTATTGCCCGAGCTGACTTCTAAACTGGCGCCCGGAAAGGAAATTTATGCCACTGATGGAGAAAAAGCATTTATTGAAGAAAATTTCCCGGCATGCCCTAATGTATCCATCGATTTCGGCATTATGGAGAAAGCAGATAATGTATATGTATCATTAGGAGATTTTGGCTGGTCTGATCTTGGAACCTGGAGATCACTTTATGATTTATCAGACAGAGACCAAGAAGGTAACGTCAGTTTAAAATGTCATTCACTTTTATATAACAGCAAAGACAATATGGTAGTATTACCGAAAGGAAAACTCGCTGTAATTGACGGATTGGAAGGATACCTGATAGCAGAATCCGAGAACGTCCTACTTATTTGCCGTAAAGACGAAGAACATTCCATCCGCAAATATGTCAATGACGCCCAAATTCAACTGGGCGATGACTATATTTAATAAAAATAAGGCAACTTCTTCATTACGAATTAGTTGCCTTATATTCTATATTTAAGGAATATCCCTAAAAAAGCTTGCAATACTTTGAGTACACGTTATACTCTCATAAATCAAAATCTGTAAGAGGTTCCCACCGAGAATGACGCATGAACAGGAGTCAAATCTCCACCCGACCATATATCTTTAGTGTATAGTCGCAAACGAGGTTCGGCAAAAACACCGAATCCCTTAAGCAGTTTATAATAAAAATGTACGCCGCCCTCCGCACCGATATTCGTTTTATTAGGCTCTTTTCCGAATGACAAAACAGGACCTGCAAGCAACTCGACACCAAATTTACGGTCCGGATTATAACCTCCCATAAAATGAGTCACATCAAAGAGATAATCTGCCGATAAACTAATCAGCTTACGGGCATCCGATCCGTTCTTTCCCGGCAAAGCAACATAATCCAAGCCTACCCGTGCACCGGAACAAGGGAAGAACTGCCGTCCCCCAGACACTCCTATTAAAACTCCAAGACCGGAACCGTCATCTAGCTTCACCCGATGAATAGGCATATTTCCACCTACATTCCATGAGGCAAAATAATAAGGCTCGAATTCACTTCTGCGAGCAGCCAGCTCTTTCAACGTCTTACCACCTGCACGACGGAATTCCAGTCCGACCTGCACACTCATCACATTATCTGCCGTAGAGATGCGAGGACCCACATAATTATCAATAACGTTGACATCTCTGTAAGAATAAGGAATACGAGAGAAACGAGGTTCTATGAATAATGCCGTATGATCGGAGAAGTAATATTTACATTGCAGCCCTGCCGTCACACCGGCATATGCAGCACCTGCCGCACTAACCTTTATATTTTCATTTTGCCTCCGTACCTTACCTAGTTCCAGACCTAACATCGGAACAATTCCCCAACGTTGTTCATTATCATGCTGCCAGAAAGAAAGAAGATTCAACATGCTCTCTATCCGGACTCCTCCTTGCATCGTTCGCTTGTCAGCAAGAGTTCCATCTTCACGCGCAGCCTGTCCCCAACTACTTATGCCTGCAAAACCGGAGAAACGTAATCCCCAGAAAGGTAGAAACCATTTACCGGCAGATACACTCATAGTAGGCCCTACCGAAGCTAAAGCTCCCATAGAACGTCCCGAACCACTTAGGAACTGAAAGCCGACACCTCCACTGATGAAAGTATTTCCCCAGAATGTTCCATCACCAAAACCGCTTTCTAACAATCTCTTACGAAAAGAAGGGCTGAAGCGATACGAAGTACCCACCGCAAAAGAGAGCTGTAAAGGAGTTCCCTTACCCTCACGCGAATTGATATAACGTTGCGTATACAGTCGCAATTTAGACTCAGCAAAAACATCAAATTGCTCACCTAGCCTCCAATAAGGACGTACACCGCCTTCTCCTCCCAAATAGGTCTTTCCCGGTTCAAAGCGATGGGTAATGACCGGACCGGCAAAAACTTCCGTACCAAACTTACGTTCCGGATCATAACCGATTACCCAATTGGATATATCAAACATATAATCCAAAGAAAGGCTCGTAAAAGTGTAACGGTCAATCTTAGCATCCGCCAAACGGGTAGCCGCATTGTTGAAGTCAAGTCCTAAACGGAATCCGGAAAGCGGACTAAACTGCCGTCCGACCGCAGCTCCGGTAATGAAACCCGGACGGCGTGAAGTAGGGCGGTTCAACTGTTGCGGCATTGTCATGCCGACAGCATAAGAAGTATAATAATAAGGAGTAAAATCTCCCCTAAGTTTAGCTAACTGCTGCCATTGCGGACGAGTAGGACGACGCAATTCGACCCCTACACTAATATTCATCAGCTTATCCATAAAAGAATACTCATTCACTTTTCCAGAAATCGTCTTCTCTGTAAAGGTATAAGGTACGAACGACATACGTGGTTCTACGAAGAAAGCCAAGTTCTCTATCGGATAATACTTAAACTGTACTCCACCTGTCCATCCCGTATATGTTTTAGAAATAACCTCCTGCTCATCCTGTTTCTTCATCATCCCCAACTCGACACCGAACATCGGGACAACTCCCCACCGCATAGAACGCGCTTCTTTCTTGAACAACGCAAAAGGATTCAACATCACTTCTGCCCGTCCGCCTCCATACAGAGTCATTCTGTCCATACCTGCCTTTTGATTCTCTTTCCACGCATCATACGATCCAAATGCAGATAAGCGGAAACCAAACAGATCCAAGAACCATTTACCTACAGACACATTAAAAGCAGGTCCTGTAGAGCCCAGCAGTCCTTGTTCCCTGGCCAATGAGGAATTCTGCGCTTGAAGTCCCATAGCCGCACTGATGAAAGTATTATCCAAGAAATTCTCCTCTCCTGCTTCCGTACTTCCACGCTGCTTGAAGGTTCCTAAACGATAATTCATCCCCACACGAGCATTAAATCCCATATCATATCCGTGCCAGTTATTTTCTCCGGAGATATCGATATTATCGGTATAAAAGGAGATTGCCGGTTCTACAAACACGTCCAGACGCGTTCCGGTGGCCAACTTCATCTGTAAGCCCAGATGGAAATCGCCTGCTCTTTTTTTCTCTCCAGCCAAAGAAGCGAGATGTACACCCAGCCCTTCAACCGTAGAAATCTCGAACATACGATAAGGATTATATCCGGCAAAAGCCGTACTAAGATTGAATATATGATCTATACCGAACGAATAATTGCTCCATTTTTCATTATCACTCTGGCGACTGGCGCTTTGCCATGTTCCATAGAGTCGCATTCCGTTTTTAGAAGAAAAGAATTTAGTTGCAGACAGTCCGATTTCCGGTCCGCCGGAAAGATTCATATCCCCTTGTGGAATAATACGGTTGTAACCACCCCAAAAACCGAAGAAGAAGTTATCAAGGAACTTTTTATTGTTGAACTCCATCCCTTTAGGCTGATAACGTTTCTGCATTGAATACTTCATTGCATTGAACTTCACACGATAGGCTGTATCGGCCTGGCTTCTTCGTTGCATTGCGGAATCCTGAGCAGCTGCTGCATCTCGCATCTTTGCAATGGAATCTTGCTGCTGGGCAAGTACGCCGCCCGCAAATATTCCACAACAAATACACGTCAATATATATCTTTTCATCACCATTATTTATCTATTTAAGCTATTCATTTCCTCCCGTAGTCATTGCATCTTCATACCCCATCTTAGCATATTTGAAACAGTCTTCACTGATATCTCCATCCCATTCGGCTATTGAGATATAACTGCTGTCCTTCTTGAAACAGTTTGTCAACGCCTCTTCTGCCTGCATGGCATAAAAGTCTCCTTTACGACAATATAACACCGCTTTCAAGTACATCGTCTTCGGATCGTCTGCGGGTAAATCCTCCAATGCTTTCTCCGCTTTTTCATTCCATGCGTGTGTCTTCATCGCCAGACACATCACGACATTATTAAGAGGCGAACTATTCTTGACCAATTCAAATGTTTCCAGACGACGGGCTATTTCCGCATCATTCAATCCGCTGGTCACTTTATAATATCCTCCCAAGCAGAACGCAAATGCCTTTATCTTCTTATTCTTCTCATTGTCGGGCAGTAATTGTGCCAGACGACTGGCCTCCGAGAAATCTCCCTTCTTCAAATACATGGCAAGTTGATTGGCTACCACCTCCTCAACATTATCAATACCAATCACACGTCCGTCAAACGTACGCTCCACATTACAGCCTCTCACTGAGAAATCAATTAACGGCTTCAATACTTCCGTATCCACCGTATCGCGTTTCAAGTAAGCCACCGCTAAATTATTAGCAGCCAGCACCCACGGCTTTCCACCCGTCAATTCTTGAGAATAGTGATATGCACGGCGATACAGCTCCTCCAATTCCTTAGGATCTTTCACCATATTGAATAAGTGCCAGTATTCATACAAAGCAAAATTCTTTTTTCCCGAATGATAATCAGGATCATTCCGGTAGCGGTTCAAAATTTCCTCCTTCGTCAAGGCACGATAAATTTCTGCGGTATATTCGCACTTCATCGAACGCAATTTAGGAAGATGGCTTTTTATAATGGTGCTATAATAAGGTAAAGCAGCTACCTGCCGAAATTGCTGGTCTTGACTCTTCGGGTATTTCTCTACAATCTCGCGAATAGCGGCAGCCTCCGCAGGCAGCGTATCTTGCTCCAGCAAATCCGCTACCTCCAACCAAGTAGCAACTCGCGAATCATTAGGTGTATAAGTATACAAACGTTGCATCGTATGAGCCGGAATAACAGAGTACACCAACGAACGTGCATATGCCAGACGACGTTGAGACAAAGTCATATTAGACGCATAAGAACCTTCCGGTGACGAAACGCTATACAAATGAAGTTCTTTCAAAGTAGAACTTTCGCCATTTACCACCTCCAACAGCTTCGCTTTCAGTTTATTCAACTGTACTTCATTATTAGGATCTTCAGGATCCAATTCCGCCTTCCCCAGTAAGAAGCTCAAAGAAATGTCTTCCACACCGGTACGGCGTTCAACTTTCGGTTTTTCCTCATATTTCTTAGGGTCCAGTTCATACTGGTCGAGCGAATATTCGAGGAAACGTAACGGACGTCTGGGGCTACGGGTGGAGAGCTCCAACAGGCGTTCATAATAAGGACGCGTATAATCTTCCATCTGCATAAGAGCCAGCACTTGGAAGTTATCTTGCGCATTGGATAGTTTGATTGTATCATTCCACATATAGGAAGCCTTCTCCGCCGAGAGGGGTTCGTTTTCAATGATAAAAGCGTCCAGCGAATCCCGGGTTATATCATATCCCATACGACGGTCCTGAGTCAGATAATATTGCGAACCATCGTATACACGAGGCAGACGATACATTTCAACTTTCTTTCCTTTACTATTATTTATCACGTATGGCTGTACGATCATTCGGGCATTGTCCTTTCCAATACGTGGAGGAACTGCAACTTTTGCCCCGTTCAAAATAATCATATCTCCATACTGGTCGGGTGTTTCGGGCATGGACGTTACCTCTGTACGTTGCCCCACAACGGTTACCTGACTAATCATGTGTCCCATATCTACATACGTAGTAATCTCCCGTCGACCACTGATTGCTTCAAATACGGCGGGTGCCGTACTTACTTTGATAACCAATGAGCCGGTCTCCGGTAAAGTAATCTGATAAGCTCCCGTCGCATCGGGTACTTCGTACATGGCTGAAAGGGTCAAACTGATATTGTCTTTGTTCAGTGCCGCTTCCATATCCTTTCCTTCTTGAACGGTATTGAAATAATAAATCTTTATGTCACCAATAGAAGAAATATCAAACGGGACAGGTTTTCGTTTCTTCTCGGATGCTTCTTTGTCCAGAATACGTCCCATCACTAATTTGGGAGCTTGCGCATTCAACTGAACACAAGTAGCTAAATAACATATCAATAGAAAAGCTATTCTCATAGCTCCGTTCACCCTTATCAAATTTACTTTCATATCTACAATCTCACTTTCTAACTATCTAATAATATAAGAAATAGAAACCGCTAACTTGGCTGGAAACAATTTATATCCATGCGCATTCGTCTTTCCCGGATTATTGATCAGATAATCCTCAAAATTATCATTCTCATAGTATTGTTGGTGCCAGAAACAAACGGCTCCGAAACCTGCCGAAAATTCAAGGTTCAAGCGTTTTCCCAATACCATTGAATATCCCATCGTTATACCAATACCTATGGCATCTCCATCGTAAATATGTTTTCCCAGATGCATATCATAGCTCGCACCTAATGCGGATATACCTATGTATTCACGCACCATAGGACGTCCGTTAAACCAATATCGATACTCCGGCTGTACTCCGATAAGCTTGATATCTGTCCCCCAAGGTTTGTATCCTCCATAGAAACTTAAATCAACACTGGAGCGTTCTCCCACTACAAGTTCACATCCTAAGTTAGGCACTCCTGCCAAAAGTGACAAGCCATTGGTTTTCACTGCTATTTGCTGGGCGCACATCTCTTGTGCTCCAGCCCCAAGCAGCAAAATAAAGAAGAACAGATATTTTACAATTCGTGTCATGTCGTTATTATAACTTTACATCTTTATCAATAGTCGTATTGCTATCCCATGAATTTACATCGACTGCAGATGAGATGGATGCATCTTTTGGCAAGAATTTAACATTCATATTTGTTATTTCTCCTTGTCGTACCGGAATTGTATAACCGGAATATTGATCATAAATAGTATATTTCTTAACCTCTCCAGCTCCGCTTCTCATAACACAAGTCACTTCTTTTATCAGCGTCTGAGTATGAGGAAACATAAAACGAGCTGCCGGTTCACCTGGTATATTCCACGCGACAGAACCATCCACGACTTTATATGTAGAAGTAAATTGTTCTGTTGTAAATGACATACTTCCATTGGCAATTGCCATCCAACCTTTTTTACCGGAAATACAAGTTATTGTAACAGACTCTACAGTATAATTCTTATTAAGAACAGCCATACTCGTCGTATAGAACTTAAAATCCACTCTACCAAAGGCATGTTGAAACTCCAAAGTAATTGGATTGAGTCCCCATTCTGAATATCGAACGAATTTTTCACCTGTATAAAGATAGTCTATTGTATTAGCCATATTGTCAGTATCTAGTTGCCATGGAACAGCCCACTGAGAAGCTCCGGCAATTTCACGATATTCCGCCTTGTCAGTATAAGGGTAATACCCATACAAATATAGAGCAGGATTTGCTCGTGATGGATATGTAGCCTGAAATTCCGATTGTAATTCGTCATACCCAGAAACATAGGTATATCGACCATTAAACAAATATTTTTGAAAATCGGATTCAAATTTACAATCACGCAAATTACATGATTCATTCCTCCCTCCATCAACTCCCGGTATTCCATAAATTCCAATTTGCGAGTTGTTCTCAAAAGAGCTCAATGGCGCACGAGTCGAACTTCTAGTAGGATCAACGTCAACCACGATAGACGAAAGAACATCGGAGCTGAATTTCAATTCAGCCCCTCCATTCATTATATCATCAGATTGAGGTGTACCCTCATCATTATCTTTACTACAAGATGTCAGTAAAAATAATATAAGCGATACACCTAATATCCATTTATTCATAAACACTTTTTTAATGTTTAATTAACCTCTTGAGTTATATCCTCTCCGGTTTCCCACTTACCCAATGTAGCATGAACCTGGACGATCTGTAATCCATACACTGTCAAAGCGACTTTATATTGGGTATTAGGAGCGAAATCGACTTTACTGTTAATTTTCACAATACCCTTTTCTGGTTTTCCAGTAGGAATGTTATTCTCATCGAGGGCTACCAAAGTAACTTCCAACTCATATTCTTTTGTTTTTGAAGGCATTAACAGCACTGTTCCCAATGTTTTTTCTTGACCAAGTTCAGGAACAACAATCGTATCAAAAGAAGGAGTATCTCCATTATACAAAGACAACTCACCTGTTGCACCAGACTCTGTCAAGATTCCAGCACCATCTCCCACAACTGTTAAATTAGCCGCAGTAGGAACATTCAAGACTTTTATATCTTGAACAGCAACAGGGACAGGTTTTCCTCCCCCTTCAATTCCTTTTTGAACTACAAAGTTTAATCTAGTCAAGCAATGTTGAAATTTCAAATCAGGAACAGGTGCGTCAACCACTTTACGAAAATATAATGCATTATAACCTGAGTATGTAACACCATCGACCATCTTATCTTCACAAACTGCACTTCCCCACATAATATCAGTCTTACCATCAATTGTATATGGACAAGAAATCGATCTCCTAGCAGCAACAGCAGTTCTAGCAACCGGATAACAAGAATAGAAACTATAATTAACCTTAGAACTCATCGGATAGTAATAAGGACCATTATCAAAAGTCACATCTCCACCACTTGCAACCGTAGCAGTCACAGGATCAGTTTGCCCAAATATATGAGAACTAACCAAGTTCCATTCTGCAGTTTCTGAACGATCTACTCCCCAAATTCCAATTTGTTCACCGTTCCAGGTATCCCCAAGAGCTGCTCTAGTATTATTATACTGTTGCACTGCACTCACCGTAGTTGCCTTTCCGAAAGCTATTTCGACTTCACTATTATCTACCGGTTCTACTGGAGTATTATTTCCTTCTTTTTCGTCAAAACCTTCACCACTTGAACAGCCTGCGAAAACAACGGCCATTGCCATTACATATAAAAGACTCTTTTTCATATTCATTACTATTTTACATCATTTGAAAAATCATTATCAGGATCGAACACGATACTTCCTCCATCTTTCCATTCGCCCAATTTAGCAGTAAGAGTTATCTCAGTTAAGCCATGTACCTGAACAGTTACATCGTAAGATTTAGAAGCTTCAAATATTGTGGGAGTCGGTTCACCTTTAGGAGGAGCAACTTTAGCAATGTCCAAATTCAACTTATAAGTATTTTCACGTTGAGTTAAATCTGTTATTATCTTACCATTTTTATTATAATATTGTACAACATCCACTTCAAGGGCATACGATGTAACACCCGGTTCAACCAACAAAGCTTCTCCTACGGGAGTCGCATTTGCAGCACCAGTTGCAGACGCATGGTATTTTCCGATAGTACCTTGGAAATCTTTTATATCCTCAGTCAGGTCAGCCTCTGTGAAAGTAATGTCTGCGTCCAATGCCTGCATAACACCTTGTGTATTTCTCTCTTTCAGATATAAGAAAGGAAGAGTCTCCGGTGTAAATTGGTCAAAAACAGCCCCCTTATCAGTATCTGTTACATAAGCAAAAACCAATTTACCTGTATTTCTTGATTTAACACGAATACTCTTTACATATACATTTTCCGGACCTTGATCGCCCATACCTTGTATATTAAAAGTCAAACGAGTCAATAAGTGCTCAAATGTCATTGCTGGTTGATATCCTTTACGAGCAGTATATGCACTATATGCTTTATACTTGTCGTCGCCAAGTGCAGCCTCCTGTTCTGGTGACAGTTTTGCTTTAGCAATCATAAGATCCTGAGAGCCATCAATTGTAAAGTTTGCATATAATGTATTTGTTCCTGTTTCATAAGTCGGATTTGCTCCCAATGCATCATCTGCATAGTAACCAAAGAAATCATAAGCACCACTACGAGGGAAATATAAAATCTGATCATTTTCCCATTTAACTATGGTTTCATTGTCACTGGCAGCAATACCAATCTTATCAAAGAAAGTCTTATCACCTGTAATTTTATCACCATAAGTTTCACCAGTAGTTGCGTCTTTTTGGAATGCAAAAATATGCAATCTTTGACCACTCCAAACATTAGCGTCACCTTTCCCACCAACAGTACCAGCACTTCTTGTCGAAGCCTCAACAGAAGCTGAAGGAGCCACAGCCGACAATAGAATAGGAGCTGCATCAGTACCTCCATTTACAGAATCATCTTGAGGTAAACCATCATTCTCACCCTGTGAACAAGACGCCAACACTCCGGCTGTCATCATTGCATAAAGAAGAAATCGTTTCATAAATAATACAATTTAAATTAATAAATATATTTGAATTTCACATTTTATTTATCTTCAAATTCCCCATCCGGATCTAATATAGTTTCTCCACCCGGTGTCCATTCACCGATTTCAACATTAGGTTTAATATCAGATAAACTATTAATTGTTAAATAAATCACATACGCATTACCTGCTACAAAACCAACTCCTCCACCAGGTTCCAAATCAACATCTACAAATCCATGTCTCGGGTCACTCGAGTTTTTTTCATCCAAAAAGATACGCGCCGAATAAGTAGTAGCAGGCGCCAACAACAAACTGGCACCATCTCCTATACAAGAAGGATTTCTTTTATCTTCTTCACTTAACGCTGAATACGGAACGCACTCATCTACATGACACCAATCTATCTCCTCACCGTTCTTTTTCAACAAGTACAGATAGTCTTCACTATTCGCATAAGCCTCCTCCGACGCGTAGTCTTCTCTATTAAAAGATAGCCCTACATCACCCTTTGCCTTTAGATCATTGACAGCAACGGTAAAACGTCCCCGAACTTTAGATTTTACACTAACCTTTTTCACAACCAAACTTTTATCGATAGGAGGTACACTTCCTCCCCCCTCCGGCTTACAGATTACAAATCGCAGACGCACCAAATGGTGCTGAAAACTAAATACAGGATTCAAACCATGACTAGCAGAATAGGCGCTATATGCACGGTCCATGATTTTTTGTTTATAGGGATTATTTGCATATTTATCTTCCTGCAATTTGGGATCGGCCACAGAAGACATAAAATCCCTACGCCCATCCAACTCTACATCATAATAAATACGATTCTTCTCCCGAACGCATTGAAGTTGTGTTAAATCCAAATCATCCAGATAATAAGAAAAGAAGTTATACGCCCAATCCGTATGCTTCATATTATAGTAAATGTCCTGTGAGCCTGTTTTATCATCAGGAAAGAATGGCATTAGGTTCGAATTATCAACCTTTACCCGAACCTCTTTCCCATGGCTGGAGGATTGTCCCCCATCTTCCGAAAGTCTGTTTGCATCCAATAAACAAATGTCTTCATTTGCCTCACTCCAACGAACAGACAAATCGGTTTCTACATTCTGATTAAATGCATAAACGTAGAACTTCGCATTCTTCCAAAATTCCAAATTTGTTCCACTCTCGACAGCTCCACTTCCACGCGTCAATATATCAAAGCTCGATACACCAAAACCTAAAACGATAGGAATATTCTCCGTCAAAGGTGCATCGTCGTCTTCCGGTAACTCGCCCACATACGTACCTCTGGAACAACCGCACAGTAGCAACATACAAAGTCCTACCCACAAGACCTGTCTTACGCTTATATATGTTTGACCTCTTTCCATCATACTTTTATATATCCACATGAATCTCATTCGTTACATCGTCCCAGCCTATTACTCCATCACTACCTGCTCCACCTTGTGCGCCGGAAGGAGTAATACGTAAGTGGACATCAATAGTCAATTCACCGCTGTCTTTCAACCTCCTTCGCTCATTCACCTGCCCGGTTTCTTCGGTCAAGCCTAGTTCCTTGATCTTTCTGGAAAGGTTGGCTATACCGTTAGAAATAAATTCTTTTGTTCCGGTCTTCACTGAAAGAGCCAGACAGCAAACTCCCGGTCCCATAATCGCATAATTATCCATACCACCGACTAAACCGAACACATCCATAGAGGCAGTACATTTCAAGGTAGTACATTTCTTACCACTTTCTTCCGTTATAGTTTCTCCAGTAGTAGGAACAGGCACTTTCACAATCACCCTTTTCAAAGATGAAGTATTCAACAATCCGGTAGAAAGAGAAATTTCCGGTACAATCCCAGACATTTCGACAAAAATATATTTGATATCTTCTGGTTTCAGCTGTTGTTTATCTTCACCCTCTCCATCCTCTACCAAGTCCAGGTAAAAGTTAATATCAATATGCTGAGTTAAAGAAGTAAAATTGAATGGTTGTTCATAATTATTCCCCGCATTCAGTTCCAGATAATCACAACGGGAAATGATTAATCTACGACCTACCTCCCATACATGTTCAATGCCGGGATTCAAATCCTTCCATGTATCATGAACAATATCCGTAACACTCTCTAATGCATGATGACGCATTTTTACTTCTTTCATGTGAACAGCATCGTTTCCCTTGAATTCATCCAAATTATGCAATTCAACTCTCGTATCTTTCACTTCCTCCATGACGATATTATCATTCATGTCTTTTACAACATTCCCGTCCTCATCCTTTTTCTCTTTCTTCACCATCGGATATGCCGGATCAGTAAAAGCCATCATCACATATTCACCTCCAGGCAACTTGATATCAGGCTGATACTCACTCTGAGGTTCGGACTGGTCATCGGGAGTCGTGATGTCGGTATTATCGCGAGTGGTTGAGCCATCACCCGAAGTTTCAGTATTTCCGTCATCAGGAGTTGTTGCCGTATCTTCTTTGCTCTTCTCCACTTTAAAGTTCCCATCTTTATCTGTCTGATAAACTATATGGCGTGTATTCAGGATACGAGTAGCCACAAAATATAATTTCTCAGGCGTTTCATCGGCAGATAAGCCCAGTTCATTCCAATTATATGTAACCGAGAACCCATCCACCACGTGCGGATGCGTAGTTTCATCACACAGATCTACCTTTGTACAACCGACCAAAAGCAAGGAAACCAATAGAATTTGATATATAACAGTCACTTTCATTACGCTTCACCTCCCTCATTAGTCGTTAATGGCACGATTCCCTGATCTTTCAAAGATTGTGGTTCGACGGCCTGCGGTTCAGGCGAGTCAGACTTAGCAGGCTGTTTCTCCTGAGCAGGTTGCTGTTCCTCCGTTGATTGTTGTATCTCAGGTGTTTCCACTACTTTCCCAGCTTGCTTCTTCTCTTCCTTTGAATTTTTCTTCTCCAACTTTTTCACTTGTTCCAAAGAATCTTTCATCAACTTATCTTGTCTCTTAAGTGAGTCCTTTATCTGATCCAAAGCTTCTTTTGCCAATCGTATAGAGTCTTTCTGCAACTCTTTCAGATGTTTCGCCTTATCCCGTGCTTCACTAATAGAATCACGCCTCAATTGCTTTTGACGCTTAGCTTCCGCACGCGCATTTATCTTATCATAATCAATTAGCTTATACTTGTTCTTGACAGAAGTAGAGAAACGATAAACAAAAGCTACCCGCAAATCACTGACAACCGGGAAAGGAACTAAATGACCTCCCTTACTTTTTTCAGGTAAGCGAGGATAACAATTACTTTCAGCATCATGCTTATACGCATCATATTTAGTGTATACAAATCCGACACTGGCACCTAACTCCAAATCAATGAAGTTCTGGCGATAACCATATAAAGGAATACTGAATCCACCGGATACACCCAAACCGTAAGCAGAACCTTGCATTCCTGTCGAACCAAATTTAAAATTATAATTAGCAACATCAGCATACACCCCCCAATAATAGGCACGCCAATAACGAGGATGGAAACGTTTAATAGTGAACACTTCCTCTTTCATCCGTTGAAAGAAAGAAGCAGAATCCAGATGATGGAAGTTACGTTGAGTAGTACGGAAATATTTCCGGAACTCCATACGGGCATCAACCAGATTATATACAATGCTAGGTTTATAATTTTGAGAAGTATTCCAGTTGCCTTTGATACCGAGACTTAATGTGTAGTGTTTGTAAGGAGAGCCGAACAAATCGAATTCGGCAGTAACATTAGGTAACAATACAAGCCACTCGACAGCATTTGTTTTAAATGCCCATCGAGATTTAAAAGGCATGATAGAATCCTTGTTTTCTACTGCCTTCTTACGCATAGAAGATTGAGCATAGCATTCTACCCCTAAAAAGGAAAAGAATAAAAACAACACACAAAATAGTAGTTTTATTCTAGAAATATGCCAAATCTTTTTGTGTTTACATATAAACGACACCGGCTTTCCTTGTACAAGGAAAGCACTATGCCCTTCGCCCTCATTTCCCATAACCTGCGTCTTACGCGTTTATTTTTGCTTATTTGTCTACATTGTTCCCTAATACAATGCTAATCAGGCGCAAAAATAGATTAAATATTACAAGATAACAAATATAAATCTAACTTTTTAATAAAACACAAAAAGAAAAAAGAAAAACAAAGTTTTTCAATCTTTTTATTAGCAGAAAGCAAACAAAAAAGAAGATGTTTGTATGACAAATAGAAAAAAGGAGACTTTCTTAAAGATAAAAGAATAATAGCAAAACAAGGTTGCAGGCAATCACTGCCCCGAATCCTCCCAAAATCCAAGGACGAAGTTTGCTTCTTTTCCCGGCAAAGAATAAGGCATAAAACATATTCACCAGTATATTACTTACAATTGCCTGCATACTGCAAGCTGTAATAATCAGTACGGCAACGCTCCCCGTATTTTGCAATAAGTTCAAAATAAAAGGGGTTATATCGCTGAAACCGGATACAAAAGAGAGCAAATTCAATCCGCTTGTACCGGCGTAAACCAAAGTATAATGTGTCAAAACCGTAAATACGACAAATAATACGGCAAAGATCAACGCAACCTTAAATTCCAATGGATTGCTGCTATCATCCTCTTCCGACTCGACAGAAGTATCTTTAGGAAGTTTCTGCCGTGAATGAATAAACCAGCCTACTATCGCGGATACCACTGACATTATCAACAGGTACGGATAAATAGAAAGAAAGATCTCCCTGCTAAAAATAAGTATCAGTATCATAAAACGCAGAAACATCATACTGACCGCCAATAACATGGCTGCGACGTACTCCGTAGCCTCTTGCTCCGAAGCTTTCCGACTTTTACGTGCAAGTACCGAAATAGTGGCTGTACTACTATACAACCCACCTATAATACCGGACACCAAAGTGCCGGATTCATGAAACACATACCGCTTCAGCAAATAAGAAAGGTAGGAAATACCTGAGACGACCACTGTTGCCAACCAAATAGAATAAGGAGTCAGATTTATATCCGGAATCAGGTTTTTATGTGGAAGCATAGGTAATATAATACCACTAATAGCCAAAAACTTTGCCAACGTAATCATTTCATCATTTTTCATCCGCTGGGCAAATTCCGTAAAGGTATGCTTTAGTTCTGTAAGCAGAAGTACCGTCACAATCACCATGACATAAAACCAGGAAGGTTGGGTGGACACAATGGGAGCCAGACAATAGGTGATTAAGGCGATAATAATAGTCGTCACGCCAAAAATATGAAATTGAGCCTGCTTCACATAATAGTTCAGTCCCAGCAACAGCCCCAAAACGGCGCCTCCTCCCATAAACAAACGCATACCCGTAGGGTCTAATATATAAAGAAGATAGCCTAATATACCGATGAAAGTAAATGTGCGGTCAGTACCGAAAAGAGTCGTCTCCCCTTCACGCTTCAGACTGATACGGCGCTGTGAGAGTCCGATTAACAAGGAGAATAAAGTCACCAGAATAAAGGTTACCAATTCTCGTGGCACATAACCATATAACTGTTCCATATCCATATACTACCCTTTTTATTATAAGAACAAATATACGGTTTATTTGTTAACGTTCACCACATCTTATACGGTTTTTTCATTAGCCGGGAATTGTAATAACGTATATCGCCCGTCACTTCTTCACCGATAAAGTCCGGCTTCACAAAGGCCTCATCTTCAGAAACCAGCTCGACTTCCGCCACCACAAGCCCCTCATTCTCACCATAAAACTCGTCAACTTCAAATATATGCCTGCCGCTACGCACCAGATAACGGGTCTTGTCAATAATTCCCGGTTCACACAACTTCATCAATTCTTCCGCCTCCGGCAAAGACAGTTCCTTTTCCCATTCATAACGGCTTGTACCGGAAGCGTTGGAAGCCCCCTTGATAGTCAGGTATCCCTTATCATCCCGGATACGTATCCGGACAGTCCTTCCACGAGCACTGCTGATATATCCCTGTACAATACGACTTTTCGCAAATGCCAACGACTTATACTCTCCGATAACTAAAAATTTACGTTCTATTTCTTGTGCCATACCGCAAAAGTAATCATAAAAATCAGAACCTTGTCATAAATTCAATTACGATTTTATCCTGCTCCGATTCTTTTGGGATACCGGTTTTCTTATAGAAATACTTTTCGAAGTTCAAACGAAGGTCGGCAATGAAAGCTTTTGAAAGGCTAAGTGTGATCCCACCCGTGACACGATGGCGTGCATAATCGTTTATAACCAAGGCATTTGTCGTCTTATCTATTTTGCCGTCACTATGATCCGTCATCATGTCATAACGTGCAAGAAAAGAAATTTTATTGAATACTTTCTTCAAAGGTAAGTCGTAATTGACAAAGCTATTCACAGCATGTACATCTTTAAACGTCTCATGCCCGTACATTTTATATAGATATTCCGCTTCAATATGAAAACGATTATTTTGATAGTAAATACCGGCATCATACATATTAATCCGTACGGATTCCGGCTTTATCATCTGGGTGCTGAGTGTTATATTCCAATTTTTGCCGGGCAATAACTGAGCTTTAACCGAGTAGTTCAATGTTTTATGCCATTCTTTCTGATTGGTAAGCCCCGAACCGTTAAATAATCCGGCCTCAAGAATAAACGGGAAGCCACTCGTATGTTTATAAGCAGTAGTGAACCCAACATCACGGACATTTCCTACTTGCTTGGCTATGAATGAACGATTGGCAAAATACTGTTGGTGAGGGGAACGATGAGCATCAATCGTAAAAGGTACCCGCATTTGCCCAATCGTGAAATTAAGATCTTTCATCGGAAAGACACGTGCATACGCATCCAGCATTTTAATAGAGCCCTCGTCAGAAAGGTCGATTTCCGCTTTATAAGCAACCAAAGGATGCACATTTCCCGAAACGCTAAAGCGTGCGTTACGTACTTCAAAACGACTTTCCCCTGTTTCTGTCTGGAATTCATATTTTCCCCGAATCGTTCCGTGAATCTCGGGCAAATAGTCTTTCCATTCCATCGTCTGCTTATCTAATTTTTTGCCATCTCCGGCGTCTTCTTTAGCCTGTCCGAAAGCTGTTGCCGCCAACAATAATGTTACGACTGTTGTTGTAATTCTACTCATTTCAGTTGTTTGCTACTTAATCCGCAGCAAAAGTACAACTGCAAGGATACACAAGAATGACAATCCGGTTACAGTAGTATTACAAAAAAACTCACCACAGATTACACAAACCTGTGGTGAGATTATCAGCCGAAAAAGGAAAAGGCAATCAGCATAATCAGTGCCAAAATAATTAATGAGACAAACACTATTTTGACAACCTTCTGGGCCTGCTCTTCTTCCTTCTTACTAATCGCTACTTTTTTCTTACCCTTGCCCATAATAGTTAGCTTTAAAGTTCAACGCTAACAAAGTAAGGACAAATCTTTTAACTTTCCAAAAATAACAGTTGCTAATTTTGTATTTTATGATTCCTGTGAAGAGAATTCCATCAGATAAGCCTTAATAAAATCCTCTATCTTGCCATCCATCACTCCGTTCACATCCGAAGTCTGATAGTTGGTACGATGATCTTTCACACGGCGGTCGTCAAATACATAACTTCGGATCTGCGAGCCCCATTCGATCTTCTTCTTTCCCGCTTCCACCTTCGCCTGTTCTGCCATACGGTGCTGCAACTCTTTATCATATAAGATAGAACGCAACTGGCGCATTGCATTTTCACGGTTCTTAGGCTGGTCACGGGTTTCCGTATTTTCAATCAGAATCTCCTCTTCCTCACCTGTATAAGGATCTTTATATTGGTAACGCAGACGAACTCCGGATTCTACCTTGTTCACATTCTGACCACCGGCGCCACCGCTTCGGAAGGTATCCCAAGAGATACGTGCCGTCTCAATATTCACCTCAATACTGTCGTCTACCAACGGGGTGACAAAGACAGAAGCAAAAGATGTCATACGTTTACCCTGCGCATTGTAAGGAGAGACACGTACCAGACGGTGCACACCATTTTCTCCTTTCAGATAACCGTAGGCAAAATCCCCTTCAATATTGATCGTACAGGTTTTGATTCCGGCCTCATCACCTTCCTGAAGGTTAGCAATAGTAGCCTTATAGCCATTTGTCTCAGCATAACGCAAATACATACGCATCAACATAGAAGCCCAATCCTGACTCTCCGTACCACCGGCCCCGGAATTGATCTTCAACACACAATCCATTTGGTCGGCCTCATCACGAAGCATATTCTTGAGTTCGAGCGCTTCTACCGCCTCACGCGCTTTCGCATAAGCAGTATCCACATCTTCCTCTGTTACCAATTCCTCTTTATAGAAATCAAATGCCAGCTCAAGTTCATCTGCCAGCGTTTTGACCTCATTATAGCCGTCAATCCACTTTTGCAGGTCTTTCACCAACTTCATCTGGACTTCAGCTTTCTTCTGGTCATCCCAAAATCCCGGAGCCTGCGTTCTTAACTGTTCTTCTTCGACTTGAATTTTCTTCCCGTCGACGTCAAAGATACCTCCTCAGCGCATCCGTGCGCTCTTTCACGTCTTTAAGTTGTTCAATAGTAATCATCTTCTTAAATTAGAAATTAAAAGTTATAAATTATAATCGTACACTTATCTCACAACGAATCTCAAGCCTGGCTCTCAACTCTCCTCGTACATCTTCTCAATCAGGTCTTTATAATTTTCAGAAACGACCGAACGTTTCAGTTTCAATGTATTGGTAAGCTCTCCACGCTCCATACTAAATGGTTCGGGAAGCAAGGTGAAACGTTTGATTTGCTCATAATGCGCAAACTGTTGTTGCAAGGTTTCTATCCGCGCACGGAACAACCCTACAATCTTAGGATGTTGCAACAATTCACTCATATCCTTATACTCAATACCTTTTTCCTTCGCATACTCTTTCACATATCCATATACGGGAACAATCAAAGCAGAGACGAACTTACGCTGATCGGCAATAATAGCAATCTGATCAATATAACGGTCGATAACCAACTTTGTTTCCAAAGCCTGCGGAGCGATATATTTTCCATTCGAAGTTTTGAATAGATCTTTAATACGCTCTGTCAGGAACAACTGTCCATTCTTAAAATAGCCTGCATCGCCCGTATGGAACCATCCGTCCGGATCAATAGCAGCAGCCGTAGCTTCCGCTTTCTTATAATATCCTTTTGTAATGGTTTTACCTCGAAGAAGAATTTCATTATCCTCACCGATCTTCACTTCAACTCCCGGCAACACAACACCTACCGAACCGATATCATATCCCACCGGCAATGTGCAAGACACAGTAGCCGTAGACTCTGTCAGTCCATAACCGACAACCATATTAATGCCTACCGAATGGACAAATTCATTGATTTCATCGGGTACGGCAGCACCGGCAGTCGGAAAGAAATTCCCGTTTTCAATACCGATGGTCTTCTTCAGTAAAGAATAAATTGTCTTTTCGTAGAACTTATATTTCAATTGATTCATCACAGGAGGCGTCTTCCCTTTCCGCAGATAATCAAGATTGTGAATCTTACCAACCCGGATAGCATCCAACATCAATGCCTTCTTCATTCCTGTGGTCTCATTGATCTTCTCTTGTACTCCGGCATACACTTTTTCCCAGAAACGAGGAACGCTGCACATCAATGTCGGACGAATTTCCTTAATGGTTGTCTGTATATCCGCCGGACGGAGATTGATACAGATCTGTACCCCTTTATGGATACAGAGATAGCACCAAGCCTTTTCAAATACATGCGTTAATGGAAGGAAGTTCATAGAAACATCCTTATCCGACATCGTGGTCAGGCGGTCGTCATGAGTGCGAAACTGTTCCAAATAACAAGAATGATGAAGCATGACTCCCTTCGGCTCACCTGTCGTTCCGGACGTATAAAGAATATTAGCCAAATCGTCATAAGAGGCACGTCCCGTACGCTCTTCCACCACATCATTGTGCGGAAGTCCTTCTCCCATCGCCATAAACTCATCAAAATAGATGGACGACACATCACGGGGGTCTTTTACAACCGAACGATCAAAGATAATCAGTTGTTGCAGTGAGGTGCAAAAGCCAAAGATACTGAATGCAGCGTCGTATTGAAATTGCTCACCTACAAAAAGATAGCGTATTTGTGCGTCGTTGATAATGTATTGTGCTTGTGCCGGTGAACTGGTCGCATAAAATGGAATGGTCACAGCACGATTGGCGAATGCACCAAAATCTACATAAAACCATTCAGGCTTGTTTTGCGAAAAGATACCGATATTCTCTTGTTCTCCCACTCCCAACGCAACGAGCGCATTGGCAGCCTGCCTCACAGTTCCGGAGAATTGATTCCAAGTGATCGGAATCCATTGAGCTGTCTCATAGTCACGGTACCTTAAGGCTACCTTGTCGCCATACTTTTCAGCCTGACGATGGACTAAGACAGATAAATGATGATAAGTCATACTCTTTGTATTAGTAAATATGGTACAAAGGTATTAGTTTTATTTGAAACAATTGCGCAAAACGACTATCTTTGTGCAAATATTAAGTAATAGACAAAATATTTGCAGTATGAAATATGATATTCCGACTATGGCAGCAGAGGCAACAAGCCTTCTTAAGTCGTTAATCAGTATCCCTTCTCTTAGCCGGGAAGAGACTCAGGCCGCAGACTTCCTGCAAAATTATATTGAAATGGAAGGTATGCAGACCGGACGCAAGGGTAATAATGTATGGTGTTTTAGTCCTATGTTTGACCTGAAGAAGCCGACTATCCTGCTCAATTCCCACATAGATACCGTCAAACCTGTCAACGGCTGGCGGAAAGACCCGTTCACGCCACGTGAAGAGAACGGAAAATTGTATGGACTGGGAAGCAACGATGCAGGCGCAAGTGTTGTATCTCTATTACAGGTGTTTCTGCAACTATGTCGTACTTCACAGAGATATAATTTGATTTATCTTGCTTCCTGTGAAGAAGAAGTATCGGGCAAAGACGGAATTGAAAGTGTATTATCTGGACTCCCCCCCATTTCATTCGCCATCGTAGGCGAACCGACGGAGATGCAACCTGCCATTGCCGAAAAAGGGCTGATGGTATTGGACGTTACCGCCACAGGCAAGGCAGGACACGCCGCACGCAACGAGGGAGACAATGCCATTTATAAGGTATTGAATGATATTGCCTGGTTCCGCGACTATCGCTTTGATAAAGAATCGCAATTACTAGGACCGGTAAAAATGAGCGTAACTGTAATTAATGCAGGTACTCAACACAACGTAGTTCCCGATAAATGCACTTTCGTTGTTGATATCCGTAGCAACGAGCTTTACTCGAATGAAGATTTATTTGCTGAAATCAAGAAACATATCTCTTGCGAAGCCAAAGCCCGCTCGTTCCGTCTCAACTCCTCACGGATCGACGAGAAACATCCGTTTGTCCAAAAAGCAATAAAAATGGGGCGTGTCCCTTTCGGTTCCCCTACTCTATCCGACCAGGCATTGATGTCTTTTCCATCGGTAAAAATAGGACCGGGACGTTCTTCACGTTCACATACGGCAGAAGAGTATATTATGCTGAAAGAGATAGAAGAAGCTATCGGACTATATCTGGAATTATTAGACGGACTTCTGCTTTAATACAGAAGTCCGCTCGCTATACTCTAGTATCTTCAACTATCACTTTATCGATTGAGCCAAGGCTCCGGATTCAGTTTCTCCTTTTCACGACGCAGTTGGAAATGCAACACCGTCCGCCCATTATCCGTCCCATCCGAAAAGACCTGTCCGATGTGCTGTTTAGTTTTCACCGTATCACCGGACTTCACAGAAGCGGAAGACAGATTACAATAAACAGAAATATAATTCCCATGCCGGATAAGAACATTAAATAATCCGTTCAGTTGGAATACGGCCGCCACTTTTCCGTCAAAGATGGCACGCGCTTGAGCACCCGGCTTTCCTTGTATATCTATTCCTTTATTATCAAGTTTCACATTGCGTAGCCCCTCTACCGCATATTGCCCATAATGACTGGTGATGATATAAGCACCGGATATAGGCATAGGAAGCTTTCCACGATTGGCGGCAAAATTGCCGGATAGTTCCCGATCCGCCTTACTCATTGTATACACCTCCAAAGGCTTCGACTTCGTTTTCGCTCCGGTTCCAGCCGATTGCCCTTCCTTGCCTTGCGCCTTCCTGCGGGCTGCCTCCTCACGACGGGCTTCCTCCTGTGCACGCTTGCGGGCACGTTCAATCTCTTCCGCAATCAGCTTGTCAATACGGGCATTCAGTTGATTAGCCTCTCTCCGTTTCTTATTAATCTCATTCTGCAATCCTCTTTGTTTCTTTTGCAGATTGGCAACCAAAGTCCGTTTTTCTTTCTCCTGTGCTTCCAACTTCACTTTTTCGCCTTCACGTTCTTTCAGCAAATTCTCTTTGGCAGCCTTTACCTGCTGCCGTTCCGCCTTCTTTTTACGTATCTGTTCCTGTTTTTTCAGGATTTCTTCTCCTTGCAAACGCTGATAGGTAGCATATTCGCGAACATAACGCATACGGCGATAAGTTTGCCCCAAGTTCTTGGCAGAAAAAATAAACATCAGTTTTTCCTCTATCGATTTATTCTTATACAGGTATTGGACAGAAGCTTCATATTTCTTTTTCTTATCTCTCAAATCTCTTTCCAAGCTCCTCAATTGCCGTTGAAGAGAAGCCAACTCACGCTCGATAGCCTCTACATCATTGTTAATAGCCATGATATAACGTTTCCTCTCTTCAATCTGCCCGGTCAATGCCGCCAGACTATTCAACTGGCTACCTACATCTTTCTTTGTATTCTTCAATATCGTTTCCGACTCGGCAATCTGTTTTTGCAGCGCACCACGTTTGCTCTCCAACTCACGAATCAGTTTGTTCGATTGAGCGAAAAGCGGAACTGCCAGCCAAAGGCAACCGATAAGAATAACAAAGAAACGTTTCATCATAACAAAGCTACCAACATTTTTATTAATTCTTCCAAAGGAACTTGTCTGTACTTAGAACTCAACTCAGTCGGAGTCATTGAAAACTCTTTCGTGGAAAACTCATAAAGTTGCACCTTTGCTTTTTCCAACGAAGAAATTCCTATATCCTTTCCTGTCAGTTCTGTCTTTCCACCGGGTAAGGACGCATCTGTCAGTATCTTCTCCAAACGAGAGAACTCCGCATTCTTGGGTAATATACCCTTCAGCTCTTCTTTACTTGCACGAACAAATCTTCTGTTCATCCTGTCCACTAACAATACCTCCTCAGGAGTCACTTCGATACGTGCTACCTCTGTACGTAGAATAGGCATCAGCAAAGAGATTTGCACCCGTTCATGAGTTTTCATCCTCATGGTTCCTCCTACCGACAGGCTTCCTCCTTTTTTATCGGGAATAGTCAGTTGGAGCTTGGAAGTCAGATAACTGGATACAGGTGCCTTTGTCTCCGAAGTCACCAAGCGCTTCGAACTCTTACAACCAGCCAACACAACCACAACCAACAATAGATAAACTATTCTTTTCATTCTGCTATAAATTTCTTCTTTTCTATTTTCTGCTTCAATGTTTTCGACTCACTACCCATCTCCAATGCCTTCTTCCAATATCCCAGTGCGCCTTCCACATCACCCGTCATAAAATAAATATCCCCACAATGCTCCACTATCACATCACTTTTCCCTCCATCACTCTTCATTGCATTATCAATATAAATACGAGCCTCAGCATAGTTGCCTTTTTCAAAAAGAATCCAGGCATACGTATCGAGATAAGTCGAATTATTAGGTTCTGCCTTTACGGTCTTATAACTCATTTCTTCCGCTTTATCCAAATCACGCCGTTCCACAGACAGATAATAGGCATAATTATTCAACGCACCGATGTTGGAAGGGTTATACACCAAAGCTGAATCGTAGGCAGCATAAGCTTCCTTCATTTGCTTTTTGGTATGATAGATATCCCCCATAATTGAATAGAAATCCGAAATGACCTCTTTTCGGGTATCGGGTGTAATATGCTCCAATGCCCTGCTACAAACACTCAACACACTGTCTGTCTGCTCTGCCTGATGATAGGCAATAGCCAGATAATAATAAAGTTCCAATGCATCCGGAGTAGCTTCAATGCCCGGCTCGCAGACTTTTATAATCTGCTTGTAGTCTTCCTTTTTCACGGCAGCGCTGACCAACATCAAGCGGGCAGCCTTATTCGTGGGATCTAAATCAACCACCTGTTCCAATACAGGCACTGCTTCCGGTTCCATATTCTTCGACAATAGATACTGTGCATAAAGCATGGGAATCTGCGGCTCATCCTGGTCCAGTTCCATAATCCGATCAAACAGGGCTATCACTTGAGTACTGTCTTTAGCGGTCGATTGCTCATTCTCCACAATAATCTGACGCATCACATTAATTTTAGTATCAGGCGCCACTTTCTTATTCAGCAATAATGTGTCCAATTGTTGCTGATACAATTCTTTCTGTCCGGTCTGATCATAATAGGAAGCCATAGAGAAAAGCGCCATCGGATTATCCGGTTCCACAGCCAATACCTTTTGGTACGCTTCGTATGCTTCCTGCTTCTTTCCGTTTTGCAGATATACATCCCCCAGTATCACTTGATAGCGCATATCCATCGGATATTCCTGCACCAGACTTTCTATCTCCCTGAATGCTTTTTTATCATCTTTCATCTGAAGATAAATACGGAATTTTTCCATAGACAACTGTTCGTTCTTTCCCAACCGTTTCTCCAAACGGTTCAATGTGGAAATCACATCATTATATTTCTCCTGACGGCTGTAAATATCAAGCAAATTGAACAAAGGGTCTTGCTTCGCCGGAAAACGAGTAACCATTGTTTCAAGCAAAGTCACAGCCTTATCCAGTTCATTCTGCTGCTGATACAGGCTGACTAATCCCTGACTATACCAATAATTGTCCGGAGCATAAGTTACCGCTTTCTCTAAAGCAGCCTGTCCCTGAGGCACCTGACGGAGAAACATATAATATTGAGAAATTTCATAAAGGGCGGACGAAGCGTTCGGGTTGATTTCCAAGCAATGTTGTAACAGACCAAAAGCCGTAGCATATTCTTTCTTTTCCTTCATTCGTATAGCTTCAAGAAAGAAATAGTCATATTTACGTTGCTGCTCTTCCGTCAGTTGCAGTACAACAGTTTTCTCCTCCTTCCTCACCTTTTTCTTTTTACCTTGCACAGTCGTGCAAAGAGGAAACAGTAAGGCATTTATCAGCAAGAATAGTATTATCTTTTTCATTTTTTCCCTGTATGACCGAAGCCTCCGGCTCCACGTTCTGTTTCATCAAGCACCTCCACTTCCTGCCACACGGCTTGTTCGTGCTTGGCTATCACCATTTGGGCGATACGCTCTCCATCTTCAATCACAAATGCTTCGGACGATAAATTGACTAAAATAATGCAAATCTCCCCCCGATAATCCGCATCAATCGTTCCGGGAGAATTGAGAACGGAGATTCCTTTCTTGATAGCCAGCCCGCTACGGGGACGTATTTGCGCTTCGAATCCTTTCGGAAGAGCTATATATAATCCGGTAGGTACCAGACAACGCTGTAACGGTTCCAATATAATAGGTTCGGAAAGATTAGCACGGATATCCATTCCTGCAGATAATTCTGTGGCATAAGCCGGAAGCGGATGCTTCGATTTATTGATAACTTGAATATTCATAAAATACACGTTTACTATATTAACAGGCGAAAATACACATTTTGAACTGAAAAATAGTTAAGTTTGCAGTTAAATAATAAATAATGCACACATTTGCCATGAATTGGAACCAATTAATATCAGCTAAACGCTTCGGAATGGAAGAATTCCACGAAGTACGACAAGAGAACCGCTCGGAATTTCAACGGGACTATGACCGTCTGATCTTCTCCGCTCCTTTCCGCAGGTTACAGAATAAGACGCAGGTATTTCCCCTGCCGGGCAGTGTCTTTGTACACAACCGGCTCACACACAGTCTCGAAGTTTCTTGTGTCGGCCGTTCTCTAGGCAATGATGTAGCCAAAGCCATCCTGCAACGCCAACCGGAGCTTCAAGAATCCTTTTTACCGGAGATCGGTTCTATTGTCTCCGCCGCTTGTCTGGCGCATGACTTGGGAAATCCTCCCTTCGGACATTCCGGTGAGCGGGCTATATCCACATTCTTCTCTGAAGGGAAAGGACTCCGCTTGAAAGAAATACAGCCGAACGGAGAGCAACTTTCTGCGATGGAATGGGAAGATCTGACACATTTTGAAGGAAACGCAAACGCATTCCGACTCCTGACCCATCAATTTGAAGGCAGGCGGAAAGGAGGATTTGCAATGACATACACGACATTGGCTTCCATTGTGAAATACCCCTTTTCATCGAGTCTTGCCGGCACAAAATCCAAATTCGGATTCTTCGTCAGCGAAGAAGAAAGTTTCCATAAGATAGCAACCGAGTTGGGATTAACCTTACTTAATGAACATCCGTTGAAATATGCACGTCACCCGTTGGTCTACTTGGTAGAGGCCGCAGATGACATCTGCTATCAAATGATGGATATTGAAGATGCGCATAAACTGAAAATCCTCACTACCGAAGAGACAAAGGAACTGTTAATGGCCTATTTCAGTGAAGAACGCCGGGAACGCATCCGGCGAACCTTCCTCATTGTCAGCGACACGAATGAGCAAATCGCTTATCTGCGTTCTTCCGTCATCGGATTACTGATTCGCGAATGTACCCGTGTATTTCTGGAGCACGAAGCGGAAATTCTATCCGGCACTTTTGAAGGAGCGCTTATCAAACATATATCCGAGCGTCCGGCAAACGCATACAAGCACTGCGCCGAAGTATCCCTGAAAAAGATCTACCGGTCAAGGGATGTACTGGACATCGAGTTAGCCGGTTTCCGCGTCATCAGTACCTTGCTGGAACTGATGATAGATGCGGTAACCTCTCCCGGAAAGGCCTATTCCGAGTTGCTCATCAACCGGGTTTCAAGCCAGTATAATATAAAAGCGCCTGCACTCTATGAAAGAATACAGGCGGTACTTGACTATATATCGGGTATGACCGATGTCTTCGCTCTTGATCTTTATCGTAAAATTAACGGCAACAGTCTGCCTGCGGTGTAACAACTTTCGGAGCGAATGCTTCATCATTATCACAAGGCATTTTCATCGCATCCGGATGGCTTTCTATAAACGTCTGGATGTGTCTCATCCGCTTATCCTCCAATATCTCATCTACCGCAATCAGGATTCCGGTTTCTTCCACATCGCCAAATTCATAGTTGATGGCGGTTCCGAACATCCGCATCGTAGGACTCAAGCTCATATAAGCATTCACCAACGGCGGGATGTTATATCCCAATTTACGAATCTCACAATTCAATATCTTATAGTCCTCCTTGAAAGTATCCTTACAGAACAAAGCCTTCAACTCTTCTTCGGAAGTCTCCGACTTCAAAGGCTCCATTGGAGTAACCAGTTCATCTTTATCATAGAAGTGCTTTTTGAGGAAATAAAGAATCATATCACGTCCCCGACGATGATAACTAGGATACATGGTCACTTTTCCAAAGAAATACTTCACGTTCGGCATGACCACCGTTAACGCACCCAACCCATCCCACAAATTATCCAAAGCAAACAATCCTTTGCTACCGGCACGTGTAGACTGATATTCGAGCGTAACGAACGAACGCCCCAGTTCAATGGTCTGAGGAAGATATTCTTTAATAAAAGTTTCCGAGAAATGAAACATATGAGAAGTAGCCAGAATCGGAGCGCCTTTCTCATCGAAACGCACATCCGTTCCAAGCAAATACCGATAGCCGCCCAATATTTCCTCTGCTTCCGGATTCCATACGATCAACTGTTTATATGGATGTTCCATAGTGTCATATTCATCTATATCCATCGACAGCCCCGTTCCTCCACCGGCAGCACGAAAAGCGATTTCACGCAAACGACCGATTTCCCTCATTACATTGGGTGCATTCTGATAAGTAATAATATAAATCTGATTATTACTTTTATTCGTCATTCGCAAGCGTTTGTCTTCCGTCAACTCCGCCTTCAGCAGCTCTTTGCTTACCGGTTTAATAATCTCTTCCATATTTCTTGTTATAGTTGTTCTATCAGTTACAGTTTATATACAATGTCTTTCACGTACTCCGCCCACTGTGCCGGAGTTTTCGATTTATCGAAAGTCTGCCAGGGTATCGGCTTACCGAAAGTTACAGTAAAAGTCTGGTGTCGGTTCTTGAACATTTCATCCGCAAGGTACAACATGGCGATATTGAACTTAATGCCTAATGCTTTGCAGAAATTTGCCAGATTATAAAAGAAATCGGAGTTCCGACCTCCAAAATGCACGGGGATTACATCACGTTCCGCCTGTATACTCTTTACTACAAATGTCTTCTTCCATTCCAGATCGCGAATCACTCCATTACGCCGACGCGAGCAGAGACCGGCAGGAAACATGATCAGCTGATCGTCGGACTTAAATCCGGCCTCCACCATCTTGGGGAAGTCCTTTGCCTGTTTACCGGTTTTATTGATAGGTATGCAAAGCGGAGCTAATCCGTGAAGATTCATCAACAAGTCGTTCACCAGATATTTCACCTTCCCGTCATAATGCCGCCCCAGCACATAACCAAGCGCGACACCGTCCTGTCCTCCCAGCGGATGATTGGACACAAAGGTGTACAATCCGTCTTTAGGCAGGTTTTCGATACCTTTCACATCCACCTTCGCATCCAGAAAGTCCATACATGCCTCCAAGAAGTCTACCCCTACTTTATCTTTCGATTCATTCAGGAATACATTGATCTCATCCTGATGAACAATTTTCTTCAAATAAGAAATCACGAACTTAGGGATGTACTTATATTGCTTCGGAGCTTTTGTCCGAAGAATCTTATCGACATCAATCAAAAATAAAGAGTCATCAGTCATTCTTTTCAAATAAAAATGATGGCACAAAATTAACGGTTCTTTTTTATTAATCGCAATAATTTGGTAGAAAATGCAGGATTAAAGTTCATAACACAAAAAAATAGCACCCAAAAACTATCAAATACCACCTAAAAACTATCAGCTGACAATTTTTAGGTCAAATTCAGTCTGATTTTCCCCCATCGGATTCCTGAAAATACCGTAAAATTGCAACATCGAAATTTACGAACGAATATTCACAATTTAAAAGCAACACAGTATGAAAAGTTTAAGCTTCAGAAAAGATTTAGTAGGAGTACAAGAAGAATTATTCCGCTTCGCCTACAAACTGACAACTGATCGTGAAGAAGCAAACGATTTGTTGCAGGAGACATCATTAAAAGCATTAGATAACGAAGATAAATATATGCCTGATACTAATTTTAAAGGATGGATGTACACCATCATGCGCAATATATTCATCAACAACTACCGCAAGGTAGTCCGCGATCAAACATTTGTTGATCAAACCGACAACTTATACCACCTGAACTTGCCGCAAGATGCAAGTTATGAAAGTACAGAGAGAGCATACGACCTGAAAGAGATGCACCGGGTAGTCAACAAACTCCCTAAAGAATACAGAGTTCCGTTTGCAATGCACGTTTCAGGATTCAAATACCGAGAAATTGCGGAGAAACTGAACCTCCCTTTGGGTACAGTAAAAAGCCGCATCTTCTTCACGCGCCAGAAATTGCAGGAAGACCTGAAAGACTTTCGCTAGACCTTAACTAAAAAGATACTAAACTGTACGAGCCCCAAGTGTTGAACATACCGACACTCGGGGCTCTTTTTTTCAAGTAAATCAACATTTAACACTCTGTTGAAAACTTCTCTAAAAGTTTTTGTGGAAAATCGTGGGGAATTGTGGGGAATTTCATACTTTTACGGTCTCTTATTATAATAAGGTAATGATACGTTTTTTAGGTAATATTGAAGCCAAAGCAGACACTAAAGGAAGAGTGTTCATTCCCGCTATCTTCAGGAAGCAATTACAAGCTGCTTCTGAAGAAAGGCTTATTATGCGTAAAGACGTATTTCAAGACTGCCTGACTCTATACCCAGAGAGCGTGTGGAACGAGGAGTTGAACGAACTTCGCAGCAGACTTAACAAGTGGAACAATAAACATCAACTCATTTTCAGACAGTTTGTGAGCGACGTTGAGGTGGTGACACCGGACAGCAACGGACGCATATTAATCCCCAAGCGGTATTTACAGATCTGCAATATACATGGGGATATACGCTTCATCGGCATCGACAACAAGATAGAGATCTGGTCGAAGGAGCGGGCAGAACAGCCGTTTATGTCACCCGAAGAGTTCGGAGCGGCATTAGAAGAAATTATGAACGATGAAAATAAACAAGATGGAGAAAGATGAACTGACATATCATGTGCCTGTGCTGCTGAAAGAAAGCGTTGACGGGATGAACATCCGCCCTGACGGAACGTATGTAGACGTTACCTTCGGCGGAGCGGGACATTCACGAGAGATTCTTTCACGGCTCGGGGAAGGCGGACGACTTTTGGGATTTGACCAAGATGAAGACGCCGAACGGAATATCGTTGATGATCCCCACTTTATTTTCGTACGCAGCAACTTCCGTTACCTGCACAATTTCCTGCGTTATCACGATATCGAGCAGGTAGATGCGATTTTAGCCGATCTAGGTGTGTCTTCCCATCATTTTGATGACAGTGAGCGCGGTTTCTCTTTCCGTTTCGACGGAGATCTGGATATGCGCATGAATAAACGTGCAGGACTTACGGCAGCCGATATCGTAAACACTTACGAAGAGGAACGCCTCGCCAACATTTTCTATCTCTATGGAGAATTAAAGAATAGCCGTAAACTCGCGTCTGTGATTGTCAAAGCACGGAACGGGCAGGCTATCCGTACCATCGGAGAGTTTTTGGAAGTCATCAAGCCACTTTTTGGCCGCGAAAGGGAAAAGAAGGAATTGGCAAAGGTATTCCAAGCATTGCGGATTGAAGTAAACCAAGAGATGGAAGCCTTAAAAGAAATGTTACTGGCAGCAACAGAAGCATTGAAACCGGGTGGCAGACTAGTAGTGATCACCTATCACTCACTGGAGGACCGTATGGTGAAGAACATTATGAAAACCGGAAATGTAGAGGGAAAAGCAGAAAGCGATTTCTTCGGGAACCTGAATACACCCTTCCGCCTTGTCAACAACAAAGTGATTGTTCCCGACGAAGCGGAAATAGAAAGGAATCCGCGTTCAAGAAGTGCTAAATTACGAATTGCAGAAAAGAAATAAAGAGAAATGGAAGAGGAAGTAGTAAATAAGAAAACAGAAGAGGGAAAAAAGAAAAAACGCACCTCACTAAAAAGTATTCTGGGTGGAGACATTCTGGCTACCGACTTTTTCCGCCGTCAGACGAAGTTGCTGGTACTGATCATGGTATTCATCATCTTCTACATCCATAACCGCTATGCCAGTCAGCAACAGCAGATCGAGATAGACCGGTTGAAAAAGGAACTGATAGATATAAAATACGATGCGCTGACACGTAGCTCGGAACTGATGGAGAAGAGCCGCCAGTCACGTATAGAAGACTATATTTCTAGTAAGGAGAGTGATTTGCAGACATCCACCAACCCTCCTTACCTTATTAAATAGGTGGAGATCTGGGAGTTTTAAAAGAGAAGCACTGTGGCAGTTAATAAAAAGAATATAATGACCCGCTATTTCTTCGTCATCCTCGTGATGGCGTTGATAGGTGTAGCAATTGTCGTAAAGGCAGGAATCACTATGTTCGCCGAGCGTCAGTATTGGCAGGACGTAGCCGATCGTTTCGTGAAAGAGAACGTAACGGTGAAGCCTAATCGTGGAAACATTATTTCCTCCGACGGTAAACTAATGGCCAGTTCCTTACCCGAATACAGGATATATATGGACTTCATGTCCGGTGAGAAGGACGAAAAACGAAGAAAGAAAGATCAGGCCAGACGCGATTCCATTCTTAACGCCAACATGGATTCAATCTGTATCGGACTGAACAAGATTTTCCCGGATAAGAGTGTCGCTCAATTCAAGGCACATCTTAAAAAAGGACGCCAAGCTAAGAGCCGTAACTATCTGATTTATCCGAAACGCATCTCCTATATACAATATAAAGAGGTAAAGAGATTGCCTGTGTTCTGCCTGAACCGATACAAAGGAGGATTCAAAGAATTAGCCTACAATCAGAGGAAAAAACCGTTTGGCTCGTTGGCAGCACGTACGTTGGGAGATGTTTATGCCGATACGGCAAAAGGAGCCAGAAATGGTATAGAGTTAGCTTTTGACACCATCTTGAAAGGACGGGACGGACTGACACATCGCCAGAAAGTGATGAATAAATACCTGAATATAGTAGACGTACCACCGGTTGACGGTTGCGACCTCCTCACTACTATTGATGTGGGTATGCAGGATATTTGCGAAAAGGCATTGGTAGACAAGTTAAAAGAGTTGAATGCAAGTGTCGGTGTAGTCGTTCTGATGGAAGTGGCTACGGGAGAAGTAAAAGCAATCGTCAATATGATGCAGGGCAAGGACGGAGAATATTACGAAATGCGCAATAACGCCATCAGTGATATGCTTGAACCCGGTTCTACCTTCAAGACGGCCTCCATTATGGTAGCTCTTGAAGATGGGAAAATCACTCCTGATTACGTAGTGGATACAGGCAACGGGCAAATGCCGATGCATGGTCGCGTGATGAAGGACCACAACTGGCATCGCGGAGGATACGGCAAACTAACTGTCACCGAGATATTAGGGGTGTCTTCCAACGTGGGCACATCGTATATCATAGACCACTTCTACGGAAGCAATCCGCAGAAGTTTGTCGACGGACTAAAACGGATGAGTATTGACCAACCTCTCCATCTGCAGATAGCCGGAGAAGGGAAGCCGAACATTCGGGGACCCAAAGAGAGAAGTTATTTTTCAAAGACCGCCTTGCCATGGATGAGTATCGGTTACGAGACACAAGTACCACCGATGAACATCGTTACTTTTTACAATGCAATAGCCAACAAGGGCGTAATGGTGCGTCCCAAATTCGTAAAAGCAGCGATAAAAGACGGAGAGGTAGTAAAAGAATATCCGACCGAAGTTATCAATCCGAAGATATGTTCGGACAAGACATTGGCAGACATACAGATGATATTGCGTAAAGTAGTAGGCGAAGGACTTGCCAAACCGGCAGGAAGCAAACAGTTCCATGTTTCGGGAAAAACGGGAACAGCGCAAATCTCACAGGGAGCAGCCGGATACAAGACGGGGAGAACGAATTATCTAGTCAGTTTCTGCGGTTATTTCCCGTCAGAGGATCCTAAATATAGCATGATTGTTTCCATTCAGAAACCGGGACTACCGGCCTCAGGAGGTTTGATGGCAGGTAGCGTATTCAGCAGGATTGCCGAAAGAGTATACGCCAAAGACTTACGTTTGCCGCTCACCAATGCGATTGATACGAATTCCGTAGTCATTCCGAACGTAAAAGCCGGAGAGATGAGGGAAGCTCAGCGGGTATTGGAAGAACTGAATATTCAGGTGCAAGGTAAAATAGCCGACGCAGGAAAAGAAGTGTGGGGAAATACCCACCTGGCTCCACAAGCCGTAGTGCTGGAGAGTCGGAGCAATATGCAGAATTTTGTACCGAGTGTCATAGGTATGGGAGCTAAAGACGCTGTATACCTGCTGGAAAGTAAAGGGTTGAAAGTGCATCTTGTCGGAGTGGGCAAGGTAAAAAGTCAGTCGATAGCCAACGGAAGCATTGTTAGAAAAGGACAGACAGTGACGCTTACGCTAAAATAGTGAATGATTAAAAATAAATAGAGTAATGTTATTAAATGAGCTACTGAAAGCAATCCAACCGGTACAGATAGCCGGAGATTCAAATATAGAAATTGCCGGAATCAACATAGATTCCCGCTTGGTAGAAGCCGGACAACTGTTCATGGCTATGCGCGGTACGCAAGCCGACGGCCATGCCTATATACCCGCCGCCATCAGTAAAGGCGCCACCGCTATCCTCTGCGAGGATATGCCCGAAGAACCGGTGGAGGGAATTACCTATATACAAGTAAAAGACAGCGAGGACGCGGTAGGTAAGATTGCCACTACCTTCTATGGAGATCCGACTTCCAAACTGGAGTTGGTCGGTGTCACCGGAACGAATGGAAAAACAACCATCGCTACCTTATTATATAATACCTTCCGCTATTTCGGATATAAAGTAGGACTTATCTCTACAGTCTGCAATTATATCGATGACGAGCCGATTCCAACGGAGCACACCACACCTGACCCTATCACGCTGAACCGTTTATTGGGACGGATGGCAGACGAAGGATGTAAATACGCCTTTATGGAAGTCAGTTCCCATTCGATCGCACAGAAGCGTATCAGCGGATTAAAATTCGCCGGAGGTATCTTCACCAATCTCACCCGTGACCATCTGGACTATCATAAGACAGTAGAGAATTATCTGAAAGCTAAGAAAAAGTTCTTCGATGACCTGCCGAAGAATGCGTTCAGTCTGACCAATCTCGATGACAAGAACGGATTGGTAATGACGCAAAACACACGTTCCAAAGTCTATACTTATTCGCTGAGAAGTCTCAGTGACTTCAAAGGACGGGTGCTGGAATCCCATTTTGAAGGAATGCTACTTGATTTCAACAATCACGAGCTGGCAGTTCAGTTTATCGGCAAGTTCAACGCTTCCAACTTATTGGCGGTATTCGGTGCCGCTGTCCTGCTCGGGAAAAAAGAAGAAGATGTGTTGGTTGCCCTTAGCACACTGCATCCGGTTGCAGGACGTTTCGACGCTGTGCGTTCAAAAGACGGAATTACCGCAATTGTCGACTACGCCCATACTCCGGACGCCCTTACTAATGTGCTGAATGCCATACACGGGGTATTGGAAGGGAAAGGAAAAGTAATCACCGTAGTAGGTGCGGGCGGCAACCGTGACAAAGGCAAGCGCCCCATCATGGCAAAGGAAGCCGCCAAAGCCAGCGACCGTGTTATCATCACTTCGGACAATCCCCGTTTTGAAGAGCCGCAAGACATCATCAACGATATGTTGGCCGGACTGGATGCGGAAGACATGAGAAAAACATTAAGCATCGCCGACCGCAAGGAAGCCATCCGTACGGCCTGTATGCTGGCTGAGAAAGGAGACGTAATACTCATTGCCGGAAAAGGGCACGAGAATTACCAAGAGATAAAAGGAGTAAAACATCACTTCGACGACAAAGAAGAAGTGAAGAGAATGTTGAACGATTAGACACCAACCACTGAAGAAATGTTATATTATTTGTTTGAATGGCTGCATAAGCTCAATTTTCCCGGAGCGGGAATGTTTGGATATACCTCATTCCGTGCACTGATGGCAGTTATCCTCGCCCTACTTATTTCGAGTATCTGGGGAGATAAGTTTATCAACCTGCTCAAGAAGAAACAAATCACGGAGACACAACGGGATGCGAAAATCGACCCGTTCGGCGTCAACAAAGTAGGCGTACCAAGTATGGGAGGCGTCATCATCATTACAGCCATCCTGATTCCTTGCCTGCTTTTAGGCAAGTTGCATAATATATATATGATACTTATGTTGATCACCACCGTATGGCTGGGATCACTCGGTTTTGCCGACGACTACATCAAGATTTTCAAGAAAGATAAAGAAGGACTGCATGGCAAGTTCAAGATCATCGGACAAGTAGGTCTGGGACTGATTGTCGGACTTACTTTATATTTAAGTCCGGACGTGGTCATTCGCGAAAACATCGAGATACACAATCCGGGACAGGAGATGGAAGTGGTACACGGAACGAATGACTTGAAATCTACCCAGACGACCATCCCTTTCTTTAAGAGCAACAACCTCGACTATGCAGATCTGGTAGCTTTCATGGGCGATCACGCACAAACAGCCGGATGGGTACTGTTCGTTATCATCACCATCTTTGTCGTTACCGCCGTATCCAACGGAGCCAACCTGAATGACGGCATGGACGGAATGGCGGCGGGCAACTCCGCCATCATCGGAGCTACGCTAGGGATATTGGCTTACGTATCATCACACATCGAGTTTGCCGGCTATCTGAACATTATGTACATTCCGGGATCGGAAGAACTCGTAATTTACATCTGCGCCTTTATCGGTGCATTGATCGGCTTCCTCTGGTACAATGCCTATCCGGCACAAGTATTCATGGGAGATACCGGCAGTCTGACGATTGGCGGAATCATTGCCGTATTCGCCATCATCATCCATAAAGAATTGCTGATACCGATTCTCTGCGGTGTATTCCTCATAGAAAATCTGTCAGTCATTCTCCAACGGGCTTACTATAAAGCCGGAAAACGAAAAGGAGTGAAACAACGGCTGTTCAAACGGACGCCGATTCACGATCATTTCCGCACTTCCATGAGTTTGATAGAACCGGGATGTACGGTGAAGTTCACCAAGCCCGACCAACTGTTCCACGAATCAAAAATTACTGTCCGTTTTTGGATTGTGACCATCGTGCTGGCAGCCATAACGATTATAACGCTGAAAATAAGGTAAACGCTGAAGATAGCTGAGGCGTGAATTAACAATAAAGAATCAGAGAGTATTAACCCGATTATTAACTTTTAAAGGATGTGCACAACTAATAGGCAATTCAGCATATTGGAGACAAGAGCACATTAGTGTAAATGAAAAGAATAGTAATTTTAGGAGCTGGCGAAAGCGGTGCAGGTGCAGCCGTACTCGCTAAAGTCAAAGGATTTGAGACGTTTGTTTCGGATATGTCCGCCATCAAGGACAAGTATAAGGAACTTCTCGACAGCCACCACATTGACTGGGAAGAAGGCCACCATACCGAAGAACTCATTCTGAATGCCGACGAAGTAATCAAAAGTCCGGGTATTCCGAATGACGCTCCCCTCATTCTGAAACTGAAAGCTCAAGGAACGCCGGTTATATCAGAGATTGAGTTTGCCGGACGTTACACGGACGCCAAAATGATCTGTATCACCGGTTCGAACGGAAAGACGACTACGACTTCCCTCATCTACCATATCTTCAAGAGTGCAGGTCTGAATGTAGGTTTGGCAGGTAATATCGGCAAGAGCCTGGCTTTGCAGGTAGCCGAAGACCACCATGACTATTATATTATCGAACTGAGTTCTTTCCAGTTGGATAATATGTATAACTTCCGTGCGAATATAGCCGTATTGATGAATATTACTCCGGACCATCTGGACCGCTACGATCATTGTATGCAGAATTACATCGATGCCAAATTCCGTATCACCCAGAATCAAACTCCGGACGATGCTTTTATCTTCTGGAACGACGACCCTATCATTAAACGCGAATTGGCAAAGCATGGTCTGAAAGCACACCTCTACCCTTTCGCAGCCGTAAAGGAAGACGGAGCGATTGCATACGTAGAAGATCACGAAGTGAAAATCAACGAGCCGATTGCTTTCAATATGGAACAGGAGGAATTGGCTTTGACAGGCCAGCATAACCTGTACAATTCTTTGGCAGCCGGTATCTCAGCCAATCTGGCAGGTATCACCAAAGAGAACATACGCAAGGCCCTCTCCGACTTCAAGGGCGTGGAACACCGGTTGGAGAAAGTGGCACGTGTCCGTGGAATTGATTTCATCAACGACTCCAAAGCGACGAACGTCAATTCGTGTTGGTATGCCCTGCAAAGCATGACTACCAAAACAGTATTGATTCTCGGTGGAAAAGATAAAGGAAACGACTATACGGAAATTGAAGACCTGGTACGCGAAAAGTGCTCGGCTCTTGTATATATGGGACTTCACAACGAGAAGCTGCATGATTTTTTCGACCGTTTCGGTTTGCCCGTAGCAGATGTGCAAACCGGCATGAAAGACGCTGTAGAAGCCGCCTATAAATTGGCGAAGAAAGGTGAAACCGTATTATTGAGTCCTTGCTGCGCTTCTTTCGACCTCTTCAAGAGTTACGAGGATCGTGGCGAGCAATTTAAGGAATGCGTCCGTGCCCTTTAATTTTTAATTTATAATTTTTAATTTCTGCAAGATTGGATTTATTAAAGAACATATTCAAAGGCGACAAGGTAATCTGGATTATTTTCCTTTGTCTCTGCCTCATCTCGATAGTCGAGGTGTTCTCGGCAGCGTCGACACTGACTTATAAAAGTGGCGACCATTGGGGACCGATTACACAGCACTCTGTTATTCTGATGGTGGGTGCAGTAGTAGTGGTAATTCTACACAACATACCCTACAAATGGTTTCAGGTATTTCCGGTCTTCCTGTATCCGATTTCTCTGGTACTGTTGGCGTTTGTCACCCTGATGGGTATCATTACAGGCGACCGTGTCAACGGAGCTGCGCGTTGGATGACCTTTATGGGATTACAGTTCCAACCGTCGGAGTTGGCAAAAATGGCAGTTATCATTGCCGTCTCATTTATCTTGTCCAAGAAACAGGACGAATACGGAGCCAACCCGAAAGCCTTCAAATACATTATGATTCTTACCGGACTGGTCTTTCTGCTTATTGCACCGGAAAACCTTTCAACAGCCATGCTGCTATTCGGAGTTGTATGTATGATGATGTTCGTCGGGCGGGTATCTTCCAAGAAACTGTTCGGTATGCTGGGGCTAATGGCACTTGTAGGCATAGTGGCTGTGGGAATATTAATGGCCATTCCCGGAAAGACACTGCACAATACACCGGGACTTCACCGTTTCGAGACCTGGCAGAACCGTGTTTCCGGCTTCTTCGAGAATGAAGAAGTACCTGCCGCCAAGTTCGATATTGATAAAGACGCACAGATAGCACACGCCCGGATCGCCATTGCTACCAGCAATGTAGTCGGCAAAGGTCCGGGCAACTCAATACAACGCGATTTCCTCAGTCAAGCCTTCTCCGACTTTATCTTCGCCATTGTGATCGAAGAGATGGGATTGATAGGGGGGATATTCGTGGTATTCCTCTATCTATGCTTGCTGATGCGGGCCGGACGAATCGCCCAGAAATGCGAAAGGACTTTTCCCGCCTTCCTTGTGATGGGGATTGCCTTGTTGTTGGTATCGCAGGCAATACTGAACATGATGGTTGCCGTCGGACTATTCCCCGTCACAGGACAACCGCTACCTCTAGTCAGCAAAGGAGGAACAAGTACATTGATTAATTGCGCTTACATCGGAATGATATTAAGCGTCAGCCGATATACCGCTCATCTGGAAGAACAGAAAGCGCACGATGCGCAGATTCAGTTGCAGATCGCGACAGATGCGGCCGCCAATTCGGAAGCTCAGACTGCCGCCGAGCCAACTGCACAGATTTTGAACAGCGATGCAAAATTCGAGGATGAAAGTGACAAGCGATGAACGGTCAGTAGCACGAAACGGTCAACTGAACGAAACGGATAGGAGAAAAGAACTATGATGGAAAAAGAACTTAGAATTATTATTAGCGGTGGAGGTACGGGAGGGCACATCTTTCCCGCCGTCTCTATTGCAAACGCGATAATGGAGTTACGTCCTGACGCCAAAATCCTCTTTGTAGGAGCGGAAGGTCGTATGGAAATGCAAAGGGTTCCCGATGCGGGCTATCAGATCATCGGTCTTCCGATAGCCGGTTTCGACCGCAAGCATTTATGGAAGAATGTATCGGTAATCATCAAACTGATACGCAGCCAATGGAAGGCGCGCAGTATCATCAAGAACTTCCGTCCGCAAGTAGCGGTAGGCGTAGGCGGTTACGCCAGTGGTCCCACGTTGAAGACCGCCGGAATGATGGGAGTGCCTACCTTGATACAGGAGCAGAACTCGTATGCCGGAGTCACCAATAAACTATTGGCACAGAAAGCCCGGAGAATCTGTGTAGCTTATGACGGTATGGAGAAATTCTTCCCAGCCGATAAGATTATCATGACGGGAAATCCGGTACGTCAGAACCTGACAAAAGATATGCCGTCCAAAGAGGACGCACTACGTTCTTTCCATCTGCAACCGGACAAGAAAACGATTCTTATCGTAGGTGGCAGCCTGGGAGCGCGCACCATCAATAACACACTGACTGCCGGATTAGCGACAATCAAAGAAAACGGGAACATACAATTTATCTGGCAAACCGGTAAATATTACTATCCGCAAGTGACAGAAGCCGTGAAAGCGGCAGGCGCACTTCCCAATCTATATGTAACGGATTTTATTAAGGATATGGCAGCTGCCTATTCAGCGGCCGACCTTGTTATCTCCCGTGCAGGAGCAGGCTCCATCTCCGAGTTCTGCCTATTGCATAAACCTGTCATTCTGGTACCTTCCCCCAATGTGGCCGAAGACCATCAGACTAAGAATGCCCTAGCACTGGTAGACAAACAGGCAGCTATCTACGTCAAAGACAGCGAAGCAGAAAAGACATTGATAGATGTGGCTTTAGCCACCGTCAATGATGAGCGGAGATTAAAAGAATTAAGCGAGAATATAGCCAAGCTGGCTTTACCCGATTCTGCGAAAATCATCGCGCAGGAAGTGATAAAACTGGCGGAAGCAAAGAACTAATCGATTCATACAAATACTAAAGATAGAAGAAATGAATATCGAAACTATAAAATCAGTCTATTTCGTAGGTGCCGGCGGTATCGGTATGAGTGCCCTTGTACGCTACTTCCTCTTCAAAGGCAAGGTAGTAGCCGGATATGACCGTACTCCCACTCCATTGACTGACGCTCTGATTGCCGAAGGCGCGCAGATACATTACGAAGAAAATGTGGATTTGATTCCGGATGCTTGTAAAGACAAGGAAAGTACGCTCGTCGTATTCACCCCCGCCGTCCCACAGGAACACAAAGAATTGGTTTACTTCCGCAACAACGGATTCGAGATACAAAAACGCGCTCAAGTATTGGGAACGATTACACATTCGAGCAAAGGCTTGTGTGTAGCCGGTACTCATGGCAAGACCACTACATCCACCATGACGGCACATCTGCTCCATCAGTCACACGTAGAATGTACCGCCTTTCTCGGAGGAATCTCGAAAAATTACGGAACAAACCTTTTGCTTTCACAGAAAAGCCCTTACACGGTAATCGAAGCCGACGAATTCGACCGTTCCTTCCATTGGCTGTCCCCGTTTATGTCTGTCATTACAGCTACCGATCCGGATCACTTGGATATTTACGGAACAGAAGCAGCTTATCTGGAAAGTTTCGAACATTACACAACTCTCATCCAGCCGGGCGGCACGTTGATCATCCGCAAAGGCATCTCACTACAGCCCAAAGTGCAACCCGGTGTACGCGTCTACACCTATTCACGTGACGAGGGCGACTTCCATGCAGAGAATATCCGCATCGGAAACGGAGAGATATTTATAGACTTTGTAGCGCCGGATACCCGTATCAATGATATCCAACTCGGAGTGCCGGTGAGTATCAATATAGAAAATGGTGTAGCCGCTATGGCATTGGCACACCTGAACGGAGTAACCGATGAAGAGATTAAAAGAGGCATGGCTAGTTTTCGGGGAGTAGACCGCCGGTTCGACTTTAAGATCAAGAACGACCGGATAGTCTTCCTGAGCGACTATGCCCATCACCCTTCAGAAATCAAGCAGAGTGTACTGTCTATGCGGGAGCTTTACAAAGACAAGAAAATCACAGCTATCTTCCAGCCACACCTTTATACCCGTACGCGCGATTTCTATCAAGACTTTGCCGACAGCCTGTCGCTGCTCGACGAAGTGATTCTGGTAGATATCTATCCGGCACGCGAAGCCCCGATTCCGGGAGTTACCAGCCGGCTGATTTACGACAATCTCCGTCCCGGTATCGAAAAAAGTATGTGCAAAAAGGAAGATATACTGAACATTCTGAAAGATAAAGACATTGAAGTATTAATAACTTTGGGAGCAGGAGATATAGACAACTATGTCCCCGAGATAAAGAAAATACTGGAAAGGAAGAATGATTAATAATTTATGGTAAAAAGAATCCTTCTGTTCATCGTCATGTTGGTGCTCATAGCCTACCTGGTCGTAGCTGTCAGCGCCTTCAACCGCAAGCCTGCCGACCAGACCTGCCGTGACATGGAATTAGTTATTAAGGATACCGCTTATGCCGTTTTCATCACTAAAGACGAACTGAAAGGTATCCTTCAGAAAAAAGGCATCTACCCCATCGGGAAAAAGATGGAACGCCTCTCTACCAAGTCATTGGAACGGGAACTGAGTAAACACCCGTTGATTGACGAAGCGGAATGCTACAAGACTCCTAGCGGCAAAGTCCGCGTGGAAGTGACACAACGCATTCCCATCTTACGGGTAATGAGCGCCAACGGTGAGAATTACTACCTTGACAACAAAGGAACCGTCATGCCTCCCGATGCAAAATGCGTCGCTCACCGGGTAATTGTCACCGGAAACGTAGAAAAGTCGTTTGCAATGAAGGATTTATATAAGTTTGGTGTATTTTTGCATAACAATAAGTTCTGGGATGCGCAGATAGAACAGATTCATGTATTGCCCGACCGTAATATCGAATTAGTGCCACGTGTGGGAGACCACCTTGTCTATCTCGGCAAACTGGATGACTTTGAAGACAAACTGGCACGCCTGAAAGAGTTCTATAAGAAAGGGCTCAATAAGGTAGGCTGGAACAAATATTCACGCATCAACCTTGAATTCAGCAATCAGATTATCTGTACGAAAAGAGAACGATGAGTGGTAAGTGATGAGATATAAGTGACAGATCTCTCCAAATAGTAAACTGTAAACAATTAAATAGTAAATAAAGAGATGGCAACAACAGAATTTATCGCCGCTATTGAACTTGGTTCATCGAAGATAACCGGTGTGGCCGGAAGAAAGAACAGTGACGGAAGTATGCAGATACTGGCGTATGCACAGGAAGACTCTTCTACGTTCATCCGTAAAGGAGTTATCTTTAACCTGGACAAGACGGCACAAAGTCTGACTTCTATCATCAACAGACTGGAAGGTGAGTTGAAAAACTCAATTGCTAAAGTATATGTAGGTATTGGCGGTCAATCACTTCGCACAGTACGCAACGTGGTAAGCCGCGATCTGGAAGAAGAAGCCATCATATCGGAGGAACTTGTCAGCGCTATCGGCGACGAGAACATCGCCATCCCGGTGGTAGATATGGACATACTGGACGTAGCGCCACAGGAATATAAGGTGGGAAATAACCTGCAAGCCAATCCGGTGGGTCTGGTAGGAAGCCATATCGAAGGTCGTTTCCTCAATATTGTCGCCCGTGCTTCCGTGCGGAAGAATTTGGAGCATTGCTTCCAACAGGCAAAAATAGATATAGCCGAACAACTGATTGCCCCGCTCGTGACAGCCAACGCGGTATTGACAGAAAGCGAACGCCGTTCGGGCTGCGCTTTGGTCGACTTCGGTGCAGATACGACTACCATCTCCGTTTACAAAAACAATATCCTCCGCTTCCTGACTGTGCTGCCACTAGGAGGTAACAGTATCACACGAGACATCACCACCTTGCAGATGGAAGAGGAAGAAGCAGAACGTTTGAAGAAAACCTACGGTGACGCTCTTTATGAAGAAGAGCCCGAACAAGAAGAGGCTACTTGCAAACTGGACGATGACAGCCGTACCATTAAAGTAGCCGACCTCAACAATATCATCGAAGCCCGTGCCGAAGAAATCATTGCCAATGTATGGAATCAGATACAACTCTCCGGCTTTGACGACAAACTGCTGGCAGGAATTATCATGACAGGAGGAGCTGCCAACCTAAAGAACCTGGAAGAGATGTTGCGCAAACGTAGCAAAATAGAGAAAATCAGAATGGCAAGACTTCCACGTAATACCGTTCATGCCCCTAGCGATATCCTGAAAAAAGACGGCTCGCAGAATACGTTATTCGGGCTTCTGTTTGAAGGGAACCAAAATTGCTGCCTGATAGAAACAGTTTCTCAACCTGCTCCGGCCACTCCTAAACCGGAAGCGGAAGTTCTCAAGACAGCCGATATGTTCGAGGACGACCAGGAGCTGAAAGAACAAGCCCGCATCGCCCGACTCAAGAAGGAGGAAGAGGAACGAGAAGCCAAACTGGCTGCCAAAGAAGCCGATAAACTTCGCAAGCAGAAAGAAAAGGAAGAGAAAGAAAGGCGGAAAAGAGAAGCCGGTCCCAGTTGGATTCAACGCAAAATAGATTCGTTGACAAAAGAAATCTTCTCTGACGACGATATGAAATAACTTCCGGAGACATAGCTTGTAATTTGTAAATAGTAACTAGTAATTAGCATAAGATTATGGACGAGATAGTACAATTCGATTTCCCGACAGATTCACCGAAGATCATCAAAGTGATTGGCGTAGGTGGTGGTGGTGGCAACGCTGTAAACCACATGTACCGGGAAGGTATTCATGATGTAACGTTCGTTCTTTGCAACACGGACAACCAGGCATTGGCCGAATCACCGGTTCCGGTGAAACTGCAACTGGGCCGTAGCATCACACAAGGTCTTGGGGCCGGCAACCGTCCCGAACGGGCACGCGATGCCGCCGAAGAAAGTATAGAAGACATTAGAAACCAACTGAACGACGGCACCAAGATGGTATTCATCACTGCCGGAATGGGTGGTGGAACAGGAACCGGCGCAGCCCCTGTCATTGCCCGCATCGCAAAGGAGATGGATATTCTGACAGTCGGTATCGTTACCATTCCCTTTATCTTCGAAGGGGAAAAGAAAATTATCCAAGCGTTGGACGGTGTGGAACGTATCGCTCAACACGTTGACGCTTTATTGGTTATCAACAACGAACGCTTACGCGAAATATATGCCGACCTTACCTTTATGAATGCATTCGGCAAGGCCGATGATACACTCTCCATTGCTGCCAAAAGTATTGCCGAGATTATCACCATGCGCGGTACGGTCAATCTGGACTTTGCCGATGTGAAGACTATCTTGAAAGATGGTGGAGTAGCCATCATGAGTACCGGATTCGGTGAAGGAGAAAATCGGGTAACCAAAGCAATCGATGATGCGCTGCATTCTCCGCTACTCAACAACAACGATATCTTCAACGCCAAAAAGGTGATGTTGAACGTTTCCTTCTGTCCGTCATCCGAATTGATGATGGAAGAGATGAACGAGATACATGAATTCATGAGTAAGTTCCGCGAAGGTGTGGAGGTTATCTGGGGTGTCGCCATCGACAACTCTTTGGAAACAAAAGTGAAGATTACCGTACTTGCAACCGGATTCGGAGTAGAGGATGTTCCCGGCATGGACAGCCTGCACGCTGCGCGCAGCCAGGAAGAAGAGGAACGCCAACTGCAACTGGAAGAAGAGAAAGAGAAAAACAAAGAACGCATCCGCAAAGCATACGGAGAAAGCGCCAGCAATATCGGAAGCAAGAGCCTGCGCAAACGTCGTCACATCTACCTCTTCAATATGGAAGACCTGGACAACGACGACATCATCGCTATGGTAGAGGATTCTCCCACATATATGCGCGATAAGACAACCCTCACCAAGATACGGACCAAAGCCGCTCTGGAGGAAGAAGTCGCAACGGAAGAAGCAACAGACGAGAATGGAGTGATTACGTTCTAAACAAAGAACTAAGAACGAAGATTATAAACTCGCAGAATCAGGCTTCGGTTATAATTTTTAATCTTTAATTTTTAATTATAATAGTATGGATTTATTTGATAAAGTCAGCGAAGACATAAAAAACGCAATGAAGGCAAAGGACAAAGTAGCCTTAGAGACTTTGAGAAACGTTAAGAAGTTTTTCCTTGAAGCAAAGACTGCTCCGGGAGCTAACGATACACTGACAGATGATGCGGCACTTAAAATCATCCAAAAACTCGTAAAACAAGGAAAGGACTCTGCCGAGATCTATATCGGACAAGGCCGTCAGGACTTGGCTGACGCAGAGCTAGGACAGGTAGCCGTTATGGAGAAGTATCTGCCGAAACAAATGTCTGCCGAAGAACTGGAAGCGGCATTAAAGGAAATCATTGCCGAAGTGGGTGCCACCAGCGGAAAAGACATGGGTAAAGTAATGGGAGTAGCTTCCAAGAAATTGGCAGGACTTGCCGAAGGCCGTGCCATCTCAGCAAAAGTAAAAGAGCTTTTGGGATAATTCATCCACTCTCTACTGAGAAGTTTTTACTTTCGATCTCTCATCTCTCATAAGTCAGAGATAAAAGATTAAATATCAGCAACATACTTTATGAGAGATAACTCCGTGATGAGTTATCTCTCATCATTTCTCCCAGTATCTCTCATCATTTCCTCAAAACATCCCTCATCATCCTTCAAGTACCGGCATTCATCTATCAAAGCACCGGCATCCATCTATCAAAGCACTGGCATCCATCTATCAAAGCACTGGCATAAGTTTATAAAACTACCGACATTGTTCTGTTAAAACACCGATATAGTTAATTCGTCACGGCCGTGACGAGATCTCTTCATGGCCGTGGTAGGATCTCGTCACAGCCGTGAGAAGAAGTCACCACAGCCATGACAAACCATCTATATCGGTATCCAATATGAACAATGCAGGGAATAAACACATTGTATCCCTACTTCTTTCATCTACTAAATCAGTGCCTATCAGCCGAAAAGAGCTAATCAAACAGTTCTTTCAACACTTCTAATGATTTCAACACCGGGAAGTCCGGCAAATGCAGACTATAATAATCATTGATAGTCGTCAGACAGCGAGTACGTTCGGCACGACTCATACCGAAAAGATGCATAGTCTCATAATTCATACGCATCAATTGCCGAAGACGTCCCGCATCTTCAGGATTGATATAGGATGAATGCAGTTGGGGACGAGTAGAAGTAAAACAAGCATTCAGCAAATCGAAGTAATCACCGGCATGATAGTCTTCCAGATTGGGATAAAGGCCCAAAAAACGGGAAAGACGCATTAGAAAAACAAGATGGAAATTAGAGAATCCTTCCCTGCACTCATCCAACCAAATGATGGAATGCTGCAAATAAGCAAACAGCGGACGGTTCTCAGCCTCCTCCCGAATAGCTCGATAAAGGAATTCCGATAGAAAAAGTGCCATCGCAGATTTATAAGGATCATAGGGAATGGAAGAAAAAGGATAAAAGGATTTCGCCTCTTTCACCCGATAAAGAGTCACATTCGGTCTGTAATCCGCCTCAAATTCAATAAAAGACAACGGCTGGAAAAGAACGGATTTCACCGCTGCTTTTCGTGAACGGGGAACCGCCACAAGAAAAGAAGCCCTACCGGAAAGCTCCGTATATATATCTACAATGATAGAAGTATCATTGTACTTTAATGTATGAAGAACGATTCCTTTCGTTTTTTGCAGCATAACCAATCACAAATTTCCATTCCGGAACAAAACTACAAAAAATCTTCTAAATAAGAATCCCGTTGACTGCCGAATAGAAGAAAATAAGCGATTCCGTTCGCAGAGAGAAAGAAGACGAAAAAAACACCCTTTATATATAATAAGGTATAGGCAAAAGTACATCCGATATTGGCAAAAGGAAAAATGAAGTTTTCTCACGAGAAACAGATAAGTATAATTACCTGAATATCAGAAAGAAAAGAAAGCTAAAAGAAGGCAACCGGAAAATTTATGCTATTTTTTTCAGCAAATTGTTTGTCAGTTTCAAAAAAGTTCCTACCTTTGCATCCGCAATCGAGAAACAAACACAGATTCGAGAAAGCAAAAGCAGAAATGCAACACAGGATGGCCCGTTCGTCTATCGGTTAGGACGCAAGATTTTCATTCTTGAAAGGGGGGTTCGATTCCCCCACGGGCTACAAGTTAAAAGAATAAAGAACTAAAAAAATAGATTAGTCGAGATGGCAAATCATAAATCATCACTGAAAAGAATCAGACAAGAAGAGACAAGAAGACTTCACAACAGATATTATGGCAAAACCATGAGAAATGCTGTTAGAAAGCTTCGTGCAACTACTAATAAAGCAGAAGCAGTTGCAATGTACCCAGGCATTACAAAGATGTTGGATAAGTTGGCTAAAGTGAACATCATTCATAAAAACAAAGCTAGCAATCTGAAATCTAAGTTGGCTCTTTACATCAACAAGCTCGCTTAATAATAAGAATTTAACAATTCTATATAGCATTCAGGCTGAACTTTTAAGTTCGGCCTTTCTTGTTTATAACCAACTGAATATCAAACTTATCAAGAAAGCGGAGAATCAACCCGCATTCTTTATTTTTCACTGATTATTCTTCGCCAAGTCGACAATTTTCACTATATTTGCTCTGTTATTAAAGTTAGAAAGGCAATTATGAGCGAAGAACAAATCACTCCCAATAACGGGTCTTATTCTGCGGATAGTATCCAGGTATTGGAAGGTCTCGAAGCAGTAAGAAAACGCCCTGCGATGTACATCGGTGACATCAGCGTAAAGGGACTTCACCACTTAGTATACGAAATTGTTGATAACTCTATCGACGAAGCGTTGGCAGGATACTGTACGCATATAGAGGTGACAATCAACGAAGACAATTCTGTTACGGTACAGGATAACGGGCGTGGTATCCCCGTAGATATGCACCATAAAGAGAAGAAATCGGCATTGGAAGTAGCCATGACGATACTACACGCTGGAGGTAAATTCAACAAGGGTTCCTATAAAGTATCCGGAGGTCTGCATGGTGTAGGTATGTCCTGCGTAAATGCGTTATCCACCCATATGCTCACTCAAGTATTCCGTAACGGAAAAATCTACCAACAAGAATACGAAATAGGTAAACCACTATATCCAGTAAAAGAAGTGGGCACTTGTGATATCACTGGTACCCGTCAACAATTTTGGCCTGATGGAAGCATTTTTACCGAAACGGTATACAAATATGAGATTTTGGCGGAACGTATGCGTGAGTTAGCCTATCTAAATGCAGGACTTAAAATCACGCTAACCGACAGACGCGCACAAAAAGATGACGGCTCTTTCAAAAGCGAAGTATTCTATTCTGAAGAAGGACTACGAGAGTTTGTTCGTCACATTGACAACGCACGCGAACATTTGATTAATGATGTGATTTATATCAACACCGAGAAACAAGGAATTCCTATTGAAGCCGCCATCATGTATAACACTTCATACACGGAAAACCTGCACTCATATGTCAACAACATCAACACCATCGAAGGTGGTACGCACTTGGCTGGTTTCCGTGCCGCACTGACACGCACACTAAAAAAGTATGCGGAAGATAGTAAGGCATTAGAAAAAGCTAAAGTGGAAATTTCTCCGGAAGACTTCCGTGAAGGACTGACTGCAGTCATTTCCGTAAAAGTAGCAGAACCGCAGTTTGAAGGACAGACTAAAACTAAATTGGGTAATAGCGAAGTGTCAGGTGCCGTTCAACAGGCCATAGGCGAAGCATTGGTATACTATTTGGAGGAACATCCCAAAGAAGCGAAAATGATCATTGATAAGGTGGTACTTGCTGCTACCGCACGTGTGGCTGCACGTAAAGCGCGCGAATCCGTACAACGTAAAAGTCCAATGAGTGGTGGAGGCCTACCTGGAAAACTAGCTGATTGTTCCAGCAAGAATCCAGACGAATGTGAACTGTTTCTCGTAGAGGGTGATTCTGCTGGTGGTTCAGCTAAGCAAGGTCGTAGCCGACTATTCCAAGCCATCCTTCCTTTGCGAGGTAAAATCCTAAATGTAGAAAAGTCCATGTGGCACAAAGCTTTCGAAAGCGATGAAGTAAACAATATCATCCAAGCTCTTGGTATACGTTTCGGCATGGATGAAGAAAACAGCAAAGCCGCTAATATAGACAAGCTTCGTTATGGTAAAATCATTATTATGACCGATGCCGATGTCGATGGTTCCCACATCGACACACTCATTATGACACTTTTCTTCCGCTATATGCCAGAAGTGATTCGCGAAGGACATCTTTATATTGCTAACCCACCACTTTATCTTTGCACAAAAGGCAAAGTGAAACAATATTGCTACAGTGACAAAGAACGAGAAGAGTTCATAAAGACATACGGAGAAGGCCAAGAAAACAGTGTTCATACTCAACGCTACAAAGGTTTGGGTGAAATGAATCCTGAACAACTTTGGAGTACTACCATGGACCCAGAAACACGAAGGCTGAAACAAGTACATATAGATAATGCAGCGGAAGCCGATTATATCTTCTCCATGCTAATGGGTGAAGACGTAGGTCCGCGCCGCGAATTTATTGAAGAGAACGCAACGTATGCAAATATCGATGCATAGTTGTCATATTACGTTTTTATAAACCAACCTCACATCTTACAACGAGGAAACGCCTGCCGGAGAGTAATCTCACAGCAGGCGTTTTTCTTTTCATCTTACTATCCCGTGGAACCGGGAATCAGAGAAGATGTTGTTTTTTCAGTTCCTCAACCGCTATTTCCAGTTCTTTATACCATTCCTCACCGAACTTACGGATCAAAGGCTCTTTCAGGAACCGATAAACCGGGAGATTTTCCTTTTTACCCAGCAACACTGCCGCCTTGCATACATCCCAACGATGATAATTGACAGCCTTGTAAGGTCCGTAATCTCCGATACGGATAGGATAAAGATGGCAGGATACCGGTTTATAGAAATCTGTTTTTCCTTCACGATAGGCTTTTTCAATAGCGCAGTAGCAACATCCCTTCTCATCATAACAAGTAAAGACACAGTCTTTATTATTAACAATAGAGGTCACCAGATCTCCTTCCTCATCCGTATATACCACTCCTTGCTTTTCTATTATCGCACGGGCTTCGGGTGCCAGCTCATCCCAAATAACCGGCAACACTTCTTCCAGTTTCTCCACTTCCTCCAACTCTACAGGTGCCCCTGCATCTCCCTCAATACAACATTCACCTTTACAAGCGTCCAGATTACAAAGGAACTTTTCCCGAAGCACATCCAGCGATACAACTACATCATCAATCTGTATCATTTGCAATATTTATATCAGACAAAAAAGGCGGAGTTCTACCCCGCCCTCCCAATTATAGAAATCTAAATTATTTAATCAACACGCTACCGTCCATTTCAGCCGGAACTTCCAATCCCATAATCTTCAGGATAGTCGGAGCAACATCAGCCAGACGGCCGTTCTCTACTTTCGCAGCCTTATTTTCTGTCACGTAAACACAAGGAACGGGATTCAGAGAGTGAGCCGTGTTCGGAGTACCGTCCTCATTCAAAGCGTGGTCAGCATTACCATGATCGGCAATGATGATTGCTTCGTAATCCTGTGCTTTAGCAGCTTCGATCACATCTTTCACACAAGCATCTACAGCAACAACAGCTTTCTCGATAGCTTCGTAAATACCCGTATGGCCTACCATATCACCGTTGGCGAAGTTCACTACGATGAAATCATATTTGTTTTCGTTGATAGCAGCCACCAGTTTATCTTTCACTTCGTAAGCGCTCATTTCCGGTTTCAGGTCGTAAGTAGCTACTTTCGGAGACGGAACAAGGATACGGTCTTCCTTGTCAAACGGAGTTTCACGTCCACCGTTGAAGAAGAACGTCACGTGAGCATACTTCTCCGTTTCAGCGATATGAAGCTGGCTCATACCCTTAGCAGAAAGATACTCGCCCAAAGTGTTAGCCACATTTTCTTTGTCGAACAGGATATGTACACCTTTGAAAGAAGCGTCATACGGAGTCATACAGTAATATTGCAATCCCGGAATGGTGTGCATGCCTGCTTCCGGCATATCCTGCTGAGTCAACACAACGGTCAGCTCTTTGGCACGGTCGTTACGATAGTTGAAGAAGATTACCACGTCACCTTCTTTGATTGTTCCGTCGACATTGGCATTTACAATCGGCTTGATAAATTCATCCGTCACACCTTCATCGTAAGATTCCTGCATTGCCTGAACCATATCGGTTGCCTTCTTTCCTTCACCGTTCACCAACAGATCGTATGCTTCTTTTACACGTTCCCAACGTTTGTCACGATCCATTGCGTAATAACGACCGATGATGGAAGCGATCTTCCCTGCTGATTTCTCACAGTGAGCAGACAGTTCCTCAATAAATCCCCTACCGCTCTTCGGGTCTGTATCACGACCGTCCATGAAGCAATGGATGAATGTATTGTCGATATTATATTCCTTAGCGATATCGCAAAGTTTGAAAAGATGAACAAGTGAGCTATGTACGCCACCGTTGGAAGTCAGTCCCATGAAATGCACATTCTTTCCGTTTTCCTTTGCATAAGAGAAAGCCGAAATGATTTCCGGATTTTTCAGAATACTATTGTCAGCGCACGCACGGTTGATTTTCACCAAGTCCTGATAAACTACGCGTCCTGCACCGATATTCAAGTGTCCTACCTCAGAGTTACCCATCTGTCCGTCGGGCAAACCTACATTTTCACCGCTTGCCTGGAGCTGAGAGTGAGGATAAGTGTTCATCAGATAATCCCAATAAGGAGTGGGAGTGTTGAAGATTACGTCGTCTTTCTTTTGGTCACCTAGTCCCCAACCGTCGAGGATCATTAAAAGGGCTTTCTTACTCATAATATTTCAATATTTAAATTATCACTCTGATTTTCGGGCGCAAAGGTACAAAAAAGATGGTTACGACGACGCTTAATCTATGTTAAGCCAGTTGATTATCAACGGGCAATCCAACTATTTTATTTACCTTTGCAACGCTTTTAAATTAAAATCATAGAAATATGGACGATTCAAACCCGCGAACGTGCACAACTAGTATTAATTAAAGCGAACAGAGTCATTTAATATCCGATGTCTCTGCTCGTACTAAACAACGAAAGGAGACAATAAGATGAGAACGTATCTTTATTGTGAGGCTGGCTTTGTGGAAAAAGCACAATGGCTGCCGAATAGCTGGGTCAACGTAGTATGCCCGAACAATGATGACTTTGAATTTCTGACTAAAACACTAAATGTTCCCGAATCATTTCTTGATGATATTGCCGATACCGACGAACGTCCGCGTACAGACACGGAGGGGAATTGGTTGCTCACCATTTTACGTATTCCAGTGCAGAACAAGCAAAACGAGAATCTGCCTTTCGGCACTGTCCCCATCGGCATTATCACCAATAATGAAATCATTGTATCCGTCTGTTATTACAACACTGATTTGCTGCCGGACTTTATCGAGCATACCCGTCGGAAAGGTATCATTGTCCGCAATAAGTTGGATTTGATTTTACGGCTTATCTATTCTTCTGCCGTATGGTTTCTGAAATATCTGAAACAGATAAATCTGGACATCAGTGCTGCGGAAAAGGAATTGGAACGCAGTATCCGTAATGAGGACCTGCTTCGCTTGATGCGATTGCAGAAAACACTGGTTTATTTCAATACTTCCATACGGGGCAATGAAGTGATGATCGGCAAACTGAAAACGATTTTCCAAGACACGGATTACCTGGACAAGGAATTGGTAGAGGATGTTATTATTGAATTGAAACAGGCACTCAATACCGTCAATATTTACAGTGATATCCTTACAGGCACAATGGACGCTTTCGCTTCCATCATCTCGAACAATGTGAATACAATCATGAAACGCATGACCAGTTTATCCATTGTATTAATGCTCCCGACATTGATTGCCAGCTTCTATGGTATGAATGTGGATATCCACCTAGAAGAAGTACCTTTCGCTTTCTCGTTGATTGTGCTCTTCTCCATCGGATTGTCAACATTGGCGTTCGTGATATTCCGGAAAATCAAATGGTTCTAAATTCAACTCAGAACCTATTGTATGGAATACTACTCCACATAATTGAGGTTGTCCAAACCTGCAAAATAAAAACAGCTTGTCATCTTATATAAGCCATAAGCGACAAGCTGCATATTATACGTTTTTTCTTCTAGAGAAATTAATAAAAAGAGAATGTTTAGAGAGAGAAATTATTTTTTATCCTTGTTTACAGCAAGCTTTTCTTTTATTCAATGGAATAGAAACTCCAATAAATCCATTAACTGAGTTTGAGTTCTTTCCTAAGAACATATAGTCGGTTCCAAGAAAGATCGGTCCCAATTTCAAACCAAGTCCGAAAGACTTACCTGCTGACTGAATAGCTGAATAACTAAGTGCTACGTTAAACCAGCTCTTCGGACGATAGTTTGCTGAGAATGTTAACTCAGTAAGGGCATCCGGTTGTACAAAACGAGTCGTTGACAATACACCAACAGCCAATTTATTATTGAAGAAACCGTATTCTGCACCTAATACTAAAGTAGAAGCGAGACGAGATTTCCGAGATTCTTTAGCTTCACCTACTTCGAGTTGCAACATATCATAGTTAAGTACATCACCTTGCGTCACAAGATCCATATAATTTTCAGTATCACTCTGTAGCTGATTCAATGCACCTTTAACACTACTAGCGATATTTTGTGGGTCAGTTATATTAATCATATCTGCATAAGTACTTCCTTTAATATTGATTGGATCCGGATTAGCAGATGCAATCTTTGTACTTGATTTAGACCAAGAAATAAAACCTAAATCGAGAATAGAAGCAGATACAGTCAAATTATCCAGAATTTTATAAGACGCACCTAAATCAATGCCAAAACCATAACCAGCTATACCTAAATTTCCACTATCAAAGTCAAAATCAGTTACATAATCTTTACCCTCTTCTTCTTTTAATTCTAAACCTTTGAAAGAACTCTTAAGCTCGGCACCAACAGTGAGGTTTGCATGATAGTTATCAAACTTTGCTTTCAAGTCTTTAGCTTTTGTTTCAATCTCCCCCAAAGAGCCACTCCAATAGCTATCATTAGACCATTCATTTATTTGTTGGTCAGTAGGTAGATTAGCACTCATTGCTATTCTATTAAGCTTCAATTCCATATTACCAATACCTAATAAAGCCTTTACTCTAGCACCAACAGTCAAACGACTATTAATCTGGCGGGAAAGTCCTAAACCTATTTCTGTATAAGCATTGATATTCAATTGCTGACCACTAATATCATAGTTGCTATTTCTCCAATTGTCTTCTATTGTCTCCATCTGATTTAGGAACGTAAACATTGATTTGGTCAAATTAGCACCAATATCTGTACGAAGACCAATATTGAATGACCAAAAGTTCTTCCCTTTATACCATCCAGCAGAAAGGATTTCAGTACTGAAATTCACATTCAGCGTATTATTATCTTTCAAACGGTTCATGAAATCTGGTTTGGTATAAAAATCACCACCGTCATCTATAATATCAATAATATCCTGATAACCTAATGAAGTAGAACCAACCGTTGCATTGACGGCACCTATCACCGGAAGATTAATAAATCCTTTCGTCGGTGTCAAAGCGGGATTCAACTGTTGACGATAGTGTGTACCTTCCATAAAATAAGAAGTACGTAAGAACTGCGCATTCGCAGGAAGAATAATAATTGTCATAATGAAGGTCATCCCAATGAGCTTCATAAAAGAAAGTAGCTTGTTCGTTGCCATGATTTTATACTTTTTAATTCTTGTTATTGTTTGCAAATATATAGTATTTCAATAACAAATAAAAGCATTAACCAACAGTTTTTCAGCCTAAACAGAACATTTTTGCGGTTATACGTAACAAAAACGTGTCTATTCTGCAAAAAAATGTAGAACGGATGAGAATAGAAGAAGCCCAAACTGATTTAAAAGCCCAAAGTCAGTTGTCCATCTCCCAACAAATTGAAGGTCATTCGATGGTAAGGAGTTGTTCCCCGCTCGGCAATAGCCGCACGGTGCTTTTTAGTCGGGTAGCCTTTATTGTGATCCCAATCATAATAAGGGAACTCCTCATGAAGACGATTCATATAATCATCTCTGTATGTCTTTGCCAATATAGATGCGGCCGCTATTGAAAGATACTTTCCATCCCCTTTCACAATCGTTGTATGAGGAATGCCGGGATATTTATTAAAACGGTTTCCATCGATTAGCAAATGTTGGGGACGAACAGCCAATTGATCAACGGCACGATGCATGGCCAAAAAAGAAGCGCGCAAAATATTTATCTCATCAATTTCTTCCGGTGAGACAACACCAACCGCCCAAGCCACCGCTTCCCGTTGTATGACCTCACGCAATGCATAACGCTGTTTTTCCGTCAGTTGTTTGGAATCATTCAACAACTCATTCTTAAAATCTCCTGGAAGAATAACCGCAGCAGCATATACCGCTCCCGCCAGACAGCCACGACCGGCCTCATCGCATCCTGCTTCAATCAGATTCTCATTTAAATAAGGTAATAACATCTTTATCGTTTTTATTTAGCTGCAAAATTAAACGAAATAAAAAAGGAGACCGTATTTCGCCTCCTTTTTCTTCCTTATTTCTCACTTTTTAGAATAAGCTCCAAGCAACAGTAAGCCCTGCCATCACAATAGCTACCATACTCATAAGCTTTATCAAAATATTCAAGCTCGGACCGGACGTATCCTTAAAGGGGTCACCCACCGTGTCACCCACTACCGTCGCCTTGTGAACCTCACTTCCCTTTCCACCGAAGTTACCTTCTTCCACATATTTCTTTGCGTTATCCCATGCTCCTCCGGCATTAGCCATAAAAATAGCCAATACAAAGCCACTACTTAAACCGCCAATCAACAACCCAAGCACACCGGGAACGCCAAAGATGAGCCCGGTAAAGATAGGAGCGATAATGGCAATCAAGGAGGGAACAACCATTTCCCGTTGAGCGCCTTTCGTAGAGATGGCAACACAACGTTCGTAATCCGGCTCCGCCTCTCCTGTCAGAATACCTTTAATCTCACGGAACTGCCGACGTACCTCATCTACCATGTGTCCCGCCGCACGCCCAACAGCATTCATTGTCAGTCCACAGAACAGGAAAGCCATCATCGAGCCAAGGAACATACCTGAAAGAACTTTCGGGTTCATCAGGTTTACTTCATAATAATTCATGAAATCTACAAATGTGGCATTTGCCACACTGACAGTTCCACCATCCGGGAAAGTAAGCTCCACACTTCCAAGGCGTGTCAAGCCGATTCGTATCTCTTCAATATAAGAAGCCAGCAAAGCCAAGCCGGTCAGTGCCGCAGAACCTATCGCAAAACCTTTACCGGTAGCCGCAGTCGTATTTCCCAACGAGTCGAGCGCATCAGTACGCTTACGGACTTCAGCACCCAGCCCGGACATCTCGGCATTACCACCTGCATTATCCGCAATCGGACCGTAAGCATCGGTCGCCAACGTAATGCCCAACGTAGAAAGCATGCCGACAGCCGCAATACCGATTCCGTACAATCCCATTCCGACGTTAGTGAAATCACCACCGGAAGCCAGCAGATAGGAAGCAATGATACCAACCACCACAGCAATTACGGGAATTGCTGTAGAAAGCATACCCAACCCTATACCGGAAATGATGACAGTTGCCGGTCCCGTCTTACCGCTCTCGCTCAACTTTTGTGTAGGACGATAGGATTGGGAGGTATAATATTCCGTAGAACGTCCGATGACAATGCCGACCAGCAAGCCGACTACTACGGCACAGGAAATCAAAATCCAGTTATCCAACTGCAAAAGCCATAGTATCAAAAAAGTGGCAACAACAATAAGTACCGAACTAAGATTTGTCCCAAATGCCAATGAGCCAAGCAAATCTTTCATCGTCGCATTCTCCTTAGTACGGACAGCGAATATACCTATAATAGAAAGAATGATTCCGACAGCCGCAATCAGCATCGGCGCAATCACTGCCTTAAACTGCATTGCCGTATCCGCCGAATGGATAAAGGCGGCAGCACCCAGCGCAGCCGTTGCCAGAATAGAGCCGCAATAGGATTCGTATAAATCAGCTCCCATACCTGCCACGTCACCGACATTGTCACCGACATTATCGGCAATAGTAGCCGGATTACGAGGATCATCCTCCGGGATTCCGGCTTCTACCTTACCCACCAGGTCAGCCCCGACATCGGCAGCCTTCGTATAGATACCTCCGCCCACACGGGCAAAAAGCGCCTGCGTCGAAGCTCCCATCCCAAAAGTAAGCATGGTAGTGGTAATCACACAGAGTTTATGAGTAGGTGTCAGTGCATCAGCAGGAATCACCGCATTCAACAACAGATACCAAAAGGAAATATCAAGTAAACCGAGACCGACAACCACGAGCCCCATCACCGCACCACTCCGGAAAGCGATTCTTAACCCCGCATTCAGTGAATTGCGAGCTGCATTAGCGGTACGTGCCGAAGCGTAAGTAGCCGTTTTCATTCCAAGAAAACCGGAAAGACCGGAGAAGAAACCACCTGTCAGGAAAGCAATAGGAACCCATGCGTTTTGTACGTGGAAGCCGTATGCCATAATCGAAAACAAAATCACCAATCCCAAGAATACGCAACCTACTATTTTGTACTGTTGTTTCAAATAAGACATAGCTCCCTTGCGCACAGCAGCAGCTATCTTTATCATTTGAGGTGTACCCTCACTCTCTTTCATCATTTGCTTATGAAAGTAATAAGCAAAACAAAGGGCCAACACGGAAGCGACCGGAACCAGCCAGAAAAGAATGTCATCCATAGATCCAAAATTATTAAAGGGTTTACAATCGCTAAAAGTATGGAAATCAATCGAAAAAAGCAAGTAAAAAAGAAAGAAAATCAAAAAGGGATGAATAGCAGTATCCATGAAAAAGTTGCAGCTATACCGTATGTATTTTACGATATAGCTGCCATTAATGTTAAAGAGAGAGAATTTATAATATAAGCATAGTCTCACGACCCTCCAAATATTCGTTTTATATATTAGACGCATCAAACTCCAAATAACTGCACTCGGAGGGAACTTTTTTTAGTTAAAGAATAAAAAAATCGCCATTCCTTCAAGGAACAGCGATTTAATATATGAGACTACTTTGTTTTTATGGACTAAAACATACGGCTGACACGTTCGATTCCTGCCACCAATGCATCTACTTCAGCTTTCGTATTATACATAGCAAACGAAGCTCTGACGGTACCTTCAATGCCAAGTCGCTGCATCAAAGGTTGTGCACAATGATGTCCTGTGCGGACAGCGATACCCAAACGGTCTAATAATGTCCCTAAGTCAAAGTGATGAATATTACCTACCAGGAAAGAAATTACAGCTCCCCTGTCGGAAGCCTCACCGAATATACGCATATCGGGAATTTCCTTCAATCGTTGCAAAGCGTAAGTAGTCAGTTCATGTTCGTGATCCGCAATCCGTTCCATGCCGATACCGTTCACATAATCAAGGGCTTTCGCCAATCCGGTCGTACCAATATAATCCGGTGTGCCGGCTTCAAATTTGAAAGGAAGTTCATTGAACGTCGTTTTCTCGAAAGAGACATGTTGAATCATTTCTCCTCCTCCTTGATAAGGCGGCAGGCGGTCCAACCACTCTTCTTTTCCATACAGCACGCCGACTCCTGTCGGTCCGTATATCTTATGGGCAGAGAACACTAGAAAATCGGCTTCCAAATCCTGCACGTCCACCTTCATGTGAGGAATGGACTGGGCAGCATCTACCAGAAAAGGCACACCATGGGCATGTGCTGTCGCAATCATCTCCTTGACCGGATTCACAGTGCCCAAGACATTGGAAACCTGAACTACACTGACAATTTTAGTACGTTCGGAGAAGAGTTTCTCATATTCATCCAACAATAGCTCACCTTTATCGTTCATCGGGATTACTTTGATGGCAATACCTTTGCGGGCTGCCAACAACTGCCAGGGAACGATATTGCTGTGATGTTCCATCACCGAAAGGATAACTTCATCTCCTTCTTCCATAAATTCATCACCGAAACTGGAGACAAGCAGGTTAATGCTTTCCGTCGTTCCCCGAGTGAAAATCACTTCGTTAGTAGTACGGGCATTAATAAACTGACGTACCGTCTCACGGGAAGCTTCATGCAGTTCCGTAGCCTGTTGAGAGAGATAATGTACGCCGCGATGCACATTTGCATTCACGGAGTAATATTCATCTACCAACGAATCGACCACCAGACGAGGCTTCTGCGTCGTCGCACCGTTGTCGAAATAAACCAAAGGCTTACCATAAACCGTACGGCTCAAGATCGGAAAATCCTCACGTATCTTTTGAATATCCATTTTTATGTTCATTTACAGATTGCACATCCCTGACATCTGTTCAACTCACCACGAAAGCGTTTTTCCACCAACAGATGAAGGCGGTCCTTCAACGCATCCAGACGAATCGTATCAATCACTTCATTGACAAATGCAAACATCAACAGCAACCGCGCTTCTTTCTCCGCAATTCCACGTGCACGCATATAGAACAATGCATTTTCATCAAGTTGCCCCACTGTCGCTCCGTGCGAACACTTCACGTCGTCCGCATAAATCTCCAACTGGGGTTGTGTATACATCCGCGCATCACGGGTGGCGCAAAGATTACGGTTGGTTTGCTGGGAACTTGTATGCTGCGCATCAGGACGCACCAGTACCAATCCGGCAAAAGCACCTACCGATTGATCATCGAGCACGTATTTAAACAGCTCATTACTCGTACAGTTGGGCACTGCATGGTCAATACTCGTGTTGTTATCCACATGCTGGTTCTTATCAGCGATAGCCATGCCGCAAAGATTTATTTCAGCTCCCTCACCTGCCAACAACACTTCGGTTGTATTACGGGTTGTACCGTTATGCAACGTCATGCCATTCAGAAGTACATTGCTGTTTGCTTCCTGCTTCACATACAGGTTGCTGAAACGCACCGTGCTGGTATGTGTCTCTTCCAACTCATACATATCGAATACCACATTCTCTCCGGCAAAAACCTCAATCACCTGCGTTGCCAGAAAATTCACGTTATCCATTGCATGGTCGCAAAGCAATAAACGTGCCTGTGCACCGTCTTCCAGAATAATCAGCACACGGCGGTTGACCATAAAGTTGACATCCGCACGCAGGATGTTCACCAACTGAATAGGTTTTTCCACAACCACATTCTTCGGTACATAGAAGATAACACCATCCTGTGCAAAAGTCGTATTAAAAGCTGTCACACCATCTTTGGAGGTATCCGCCAACTTACCATAATACTTCTTCACCAACTCGGGATACTGTTCGGCCACCTCTTTCAGACTGCCGAAAATAACGCCCTCCGGTAAATGGGTTTTAGGGAGTGCCTTATTATAGAATGCGTCATTGACCACAAAATAAAGAGCTGTGCTCATGTTCGGAACATCGCACTTAAACACCTCATACGGATTGACCGGAATAGCAAGACGGTTCAGATTCAGACCGAAATCCGGTTCAAAATACTTGCTTACATCCGTATATTTGTACTTCTCCATCTTACGGGTCGGAAATCCGATTCGCTCAAAATCGGCAAAAGCAGCAGCACGAGGGGCATTTAACACCTCAGCGCTATGTTTGCAGATCATGGCTTCCGTTTGTGAGAAGAGATCTATGTATTGTTGTTCAGCATTCATCGTCATTCTCCTACTTCTTTCTTAATCCAGTCATAACCTTTATCCTCCAATTCCAGAGCAAGTTCCGGTCCGGCAGTTTTCACGATACGACCTTTGTAAAGCACATGCACAATATCCGGTTTGATATAATCGAGCAGACGTTGGTAGTGGGTAATGACAATCGTACTGGTTTCGGGAGTCTTCAGTTTATTTACCCCTTCGGCCACAATACGGAGCGCATCGATATCCAAACCGGAATCCGTTTCATCGAGAATACTCAAACGCGGTTCCAGCATTGCCATCTGGAAAATCTCGTTCCGTTTCTTCTCTCCACCGGAGAAACCTTCGTTCACCGAACGGTTAGCGAGCTTATTGTCCAGTTCAACAACCGCACGTTTCTCGCGCATCAGTTTCAAGAATTCACTGGCGGTCAGTGCAGGCAGACCTTTATATTTGCGTTGTTCATTCACAGCAGCACGCATAAAGTTTACCATGCTCACACCCGGAATCTCTACCGGATACTGGAAACTAAGGAAAATACCCTCATGGCTACGGTCTTCCGGACTCAGTTCCAACAGATTCTTTCCATAAAAAGTAACCGAACCTTTCGTTACCTCAAAAGCAGGATTACCCACCAATACGGAGGAAAGCGTACTTTTACCGGAACCGTTCGGTCCCATAATCGCGTGTACTTCGCCCGGCTTTACCGTCAGGTTAATGCCTTTCAATATCTCTTTGCCATTAATGCTGGCATGCAAGTCTTTTATCTCTAACATAATCTTGATTAAAATTCATTTATCCTACGCTTCCTTCCAATGAAATAGTAAGCAGCTTCTGTGCTTCTACCGCAAATTCCATCGGAAGCTTATTCAATACTTCTTTTGCATATCCGTTCACAATCAGCCCGATAGCGTCTTCTGTCGGGATACCACGCTGATTGCAATAGAAAATCTGATCTTCACTGATCTTGCTCGTCGTAGCTTCATGCTCCACTACCGCTGTCTCATTGTGAATGTCCATATACGGGAACGTATGCGCACCGCATTTATCCCCCAGCAACAGCGAGTCACACTGACTGTAGTTACGGGCATTATCCGCTTTTTCCGCCACACGCACCAACCCGCGATAGGAGTTCTCGCTATGTCCGGCAGAGATACCTTTACTTACAATCGTACTACGGGTATTCTTCCCTAAATGAATCATCTTCGTACCGGTGTCCGCCTGCTGAAAATTGTTTGTCACAGCTACAGAATAAAACTCGGCCGTCGAATTATCACCAGTCAGAATACAGGAAGGATATTTCCAGGTAATTGCCGAACCGGTCTCCACCTGCGTCCAAGAGAGTTTGCTGTCCACCCCTTTGCAGTTACCACGCTTCGTCACAAAGTTATATACACCGCCCTTACCTTCGGAATCTCCCGGATACCAGTTCTGAACGGTACTGTATTTCACCTCCGCACGGTCGTGTACAACAATTTCTACAATAGCAGCGTGCAACTGGTTCTCATCCCGCGTCGGAGCCGTACATCCTTCCAGATAGGAAACATACGAATCATCATCCGCTACTATCAACGTGCGTTCAAACTGTCCCGTGTTGCGGGCATTGATACGGAAATAGGTGGAAAGTTCCATCGGACAACGTACTCCCTTCGGTATATAGACGAATGAGCCGTCCGAGAACACTGCCGAATTCAATGCGGCAAAGAAATTGTCACGGTAACCCACTACCGACCCCATATATTTCTTTACCAAATCCGGATGTTCGCGCACTGCCTCACTGAACGAGCAGAAAATAATTCCCTTTTCCATCAGTGTTTCCTTGAATGTCGTCTTTACGGATACGGAATCCATTACCGCATCCACCGCCATCCCGCTAAGAGCCATCTGTTCTTCCAGAGGAATTCCCAGTTTATTAAACGTCTTTATAAGTTCAGGATCTACTTCTTCCATACTTTTCGGTCCCTCTTTCTTCTTCGTCGGGTCAGCATAGTATGAAATAGCCTGATAATCAATCTCCGGAATACGGAGATGTGCCCATGTAGGCATTTCCAGCGTCAGCCAATGGCGGTACGCTTTCAGCCGGAACTCCAGCAACCATTCCGGTTCGTTCTTTTTCGATGAAATCAAACGAATCACATCCTCATTGAGTCCACGCTCAATGATATCGGTATGCACTTCCGTGGTGAAGCCATATTTATACTTCTCCTGCGTCAGTTCCTTTACATATTTATTGGGTTCTTCTTGTTGCATCTTTATTCTCTAATATATATTGTTGAGTCATATTCTTTGCAGCAGGGAAAAAAATTCCCGCAAACGTCTCCATCGGATAATATAACAAGGATTCTTCCTTTTTTGTTGCACTAATTAACTTATTATCGCCATCCACAAACTCTATCGCTCCAATCACCACACTTGTCAATAACAAAAATTTAAGCGCTCCCAACCCGCTTCCCAGCCAACGGTTCAACCAATTCAGCGAAATGGCTTTCATCGCTTTTGTCAACAAGGAGGCAATCAGCACAAAAATCAACGGAACGGCAATCCATATCATTATGAAAGCCAATACCTGCGCAACGGTCATCGAATCTGTCACTGCCGGACAGAGCTTCTCCGCCAAAGAAGCATACAAAGCCTTTGCCGCCAGCAAACCGACTATCAATCCCAAGATAGAGGCCAACTGACGGATAAAGCCCTTTATAAAGCCTACAATCGCCCCTGCACCCACTACTATAAGGATTATTATATCAATCGTTGTCATATTCCTTTCTATAAAGAAAAAAGAGGCACGGAGTTATAATTCACTCTGTGCCTCCGTTTATTCTCGATACAGTACAGTTTATAATGTCTGTTTCACTTCTATTTCCTCGAATGTCTCGATCATATCGCCCACCTTCATGTCATTGCAATTCACCAGACTGATACCACACTCGAAGTTTGTACCCACTTCCTTCACATCGTCCTTGAAGCGTTTCAAAGCGTTGATGTTTCCGGTAAAGATAACGATACCATCGCGGATCAAACGAGCCTTGTCGCTGCGTTTCACCTTTCCGGTCTTCACCATTGCTCCGGCTACAAGACCGACTTTCGTAATATTGAATACTTCGCGGATTTCGATGGTTGCAGTAATCTGTTCCTTTACTTCCGGAGCCAACATACCTTCCATAGCAGCCTTTACCTCTTCGATTGCATCGTAGATGACAGAATACTTACGGATGTCAACACCCTCTTGGTCGGCCATCTTACCGGCAGCACCCGAAGGACGTACCTGGAATCCGACAATAATCGCATCCGAAGCAGCAGCCAGAGAAACATCAGATTCAGAAATTGCTCCCACACCCTTATGGATAACATTTACCTGAATTTGTTCCGTAGACAACTTAATCAACGAATCGCTCAACGCTTCCACAGAACCATCCACGTCACCCTTAACGATGATGTTCAATTCCTGGAAGTTACCCAAAGCAATACGACGACCCAATTCATCCAATGTAAGGATCTTCTGCGTACGCAAACCTTGTTCACGAGCCAGCTGCTCACGTTTATTAGTGATCTCACGAGCTTCCTGATCGCTTTCGACTACATGGAATGTGTCACCTGCGGCAGGAGCACCATTCAATCCCAGAATCAATGCCGGTTCGGAAGGTCCTGCTTCCTTGACGCGTTGGTTACGTTCGTTGAACATAGCCTTCACACGTCCGTAGCTGGTTCCCGCCAATACGATGTCTCCTACTTTCAAAGTACCGTTAGATACCAATACAGTAGCTACATATCCGCGTCCCTTATCCAGTGAAGATTCGATGATGGAACCCGTAGCATTACGGTTCGGATTTGCCTTCAGGTCGAGCATTTCCGCTTCGAGCAATACTTTTTCCAGCAAGTCTTCCACACCCATACCTTTCTTGGCAGAGATATCTTGTGACTGATATTTACCACCCCATTCTTCAACAAGATAGTTCATGGCAGCCAGTTCTTCCTTAATCTTATCCGGATTTGCCGTCGGCTTATCAACCTTATTAATAGCAAAGACAATAGGTACACCTGCCGCCATCGCATGGTTGATTGCTTCCTTTGTTTGCGGCATGACGTTATCATCGGCAGCTACAATAATAATGGCGATATCCGTAACTTTCGCACCACGGGCACGCATAGCGGTAAACGCCTCATGACCCGGAGTATCGAGGAATGTGATACGGCGTCCGTCCTCCAACTTCACATTATATGCACCGATATGCTGTGTGATACCTCCGGCCTCACCGGCAATCACATTCGCCTTACGGATATAGTCAAGCAATGAAGTCTTACCGTGGTCAACATGTCCCATCACCGTAACAATCGGAGCGCGCGGTTCCAGATCTTCCGGAGCATCTTCCTCTTCCACAATAGCCTGAGCAACTTCCGCACTTACATATTCGGTCTTGAATCCGAATTCTTCAGCCACTAGATTGATTGTTTCAGCATCCAGACGCTGATTGATGGAAACCATGATACCGATACTCATACAAGTGGCGATTACCTGGTTGACAGAAACATCCATCATCGTTGCCAGTTCATTAGCCGTAACGAATTCGGTCAGCTTCAATACCTTGCTGTCCGCCATTTCCTGATCTTCCAATTCCTGCATACGGTTGGAAGCCATCTCGCGTTTCTCTTTACGATATTTGGAAGTCTTATTCTTACCTTTGGTTGTCAGACGAGCAAGAGTTTCTTTTACCTGCTTTGCTACATCTTCCTCACTTACCTCCTGTTTGATAACCGGTTTCTTGAAGCGATCCTTATTATTATTTTTACGGTTATTATTGCCACCCTGGTTGTTGCCGCCACCATTGTTACCGCCTTTACCTTGCACATTCGGTCTCGGAGCAGCAAAGCCCGAAGTAGCCACGTTGTTCACGTCCACCTTCTCTTTGTTGATACGGTTCCGTTTTTTCTTGTTTCCGGCTGCGTCAACATTATCTTTCACTCCACCCTTCTGCAGTTTCGAGTCATCCTTGCGAATCTCTTTGATGATAGCTTCTTTCATCAACTTCTTCTGATCCTGACGGATTTTCTCTTTCTCTTCACGTTCGCGGCGTTTCTCTTCCTTCGATTTTTTCTTAGGACGGGTAGACTGGTTCAATGCAGCCAAGTCAATCTGACCGATTACATTGATTTTCGCACCCAATTCCGGTTGACGGATCTTGAATATCTCTTCTTCTTTAGAAGTTTCTTTCTCTACCTCTACCGTTGTCTCCGGAGCTATTTCCGCCGATACTGCTTTCACAGGTTGTTCCATGCTGTTATGTTCTTCCGCCTTCACAGGTGCAACTTCTACCTTCGGCTCTTCTTTAATCACTTCCTCCACTACTTTTTCAACTTCTGCCGGTTGCTTTTCCACTATAGGTTCCGGCTCTTTCACCGGTTCCGGTTTTACAGCCTCCGGTTGCTTCACCGGTTCTGCCTGTTTGACCGGTTCAACTTGTTTAGCCACAGGTTCCACCTGAACAGGCGCTACCACCTCTTCTACCTTCACCTCAGGTTCCTTCTTCACTTCCGGTTGAGCTACTGGACGTTCTTCAACAGTTTCTTTCTTCTGTTCCGGTTCTTTCTCAACTTTCTCAGTTCTACGACCGTTCAATTTATCCAAGTCAATTTTCCCGACAGGTTTAAACTTCGGGCGTGCATCCTCCGGTACGACTGTTTTGATCACATCTTCCGACTTCGGTTTTTCCGGCTGCTTTTCAAAGCCTTCAATCGATACCGACGCCTTATTACGATCCTTATTCTGACGTTCCTGAATGAAACGCTCCGACTCAAGTCTAAGGTTCTTATCTGTACTAAACTCTTTTACGAGTATAGCGTATTGCTCCTCGCTAATTTTTGTATTAGGATTAGCCTCAACGGTATACCCCTTCTTTTGCAGGAACTCAACTACCGTCGCGATTCCTACGTTCAAATCTCTTGTAA
>ERZ791858.161-NODE-161-length-76275-cov-8.855051_pt1 | contig 76275 bp, 54 predicted proteins | sample MGYA00510284_ERZ791858 | MGnify/ENA primary metagenome ERZ791858 (study PRJEB30046, sample SAMN00792077) | human gut metagenome | study: EMG produced TPA metagenomics assembly of the A metagenome-wide association study of gut microbiota in type 2... | reverse complement strand
GTATTCCTCGTAAACCGGGTATGACTCGTGAAGAACTGATCGGTGTGAACGCTGGCATCGTTAAATCGGTAGCACAAAACATCTTGAAATATTCTCCAAACGCTATCCTTGTTGTAATTTCTAACCCGATGGACACAATGACTTATTTGTCATTGAAATCTTTAGGTTTGCCGAAAAACCGTATTATCGGTATGGGTGGTGCTCTGGATAGCTCTCGCTTCAAATATTTCCTGGCTCAGGCTTTGGGATGCAATGCTAACGAAGTAGAAGGTATGGTTATCGGTGGTCACGGTGATACTACTATGATTCCGTTGACTCGTTTCGCTACTTACAAAGGTATGCCTGTAACCAACTTCCTGTCAGAAGAAAAACTGAACGAAGTAGCTGCCGCTACTATGGTAGGTGGTGCTACACTGACTAAATTGCTGGGTACCTCCGCATGGTATGCACCGGGTGCAGCTGGAGCATTTGTAGTTGAATCCATCATCCACAACCAGAAGAAGATGATTCCTTGCTCTGTATTCCTGGAAGGCGAATACGGCGAGTCAGATATCTGTATCGGTGTTCCTGTTATTCTTGGCAAAAACGGTATCGAAAAGATTGTTGAACTAGACCTGAACGCTGACGAGAAAGCTAAATTTGCTGCCAGTGCTGCTGCTGTTCACAAAACAAACGCTGCTTTGAAAGAAGTAGGTGCTCTTTAATCCCCTTTTACATTTATATATTAAAAGGCTGTTCTTCATTTCAGAAGAACGGCCTTTTTCTTTTCACCGGAATCACTAATTTTGCTATATTTCTAAAAAAAGCTAATTCTTTTTGCTTTCTCATAGAAAGCACATACATTTGTATCGTTGTTTATGCAATTATTGTTTAAGCTAACAAGTACAATAAACAGACTATTTCCATAAACAAATTACATAAGAACAGGGTTATTTAAATAGAAGTATCACCTTATTAATATGCAAGATGCGATGAAAAAACTATTTCTCCTGACAATCTTATTGCACCTGACTTTTATAGTAAAAGCGCAAACTTCACTAAGCTTGGATAGTTGCCGGGCATTAGCGCTTACCAACAACAAAGATTTGTTGATAAGCCATGAAAAAATAAATGCAGCCCATTACCAACGAAAGGCGGCCTTTACCAACTACTTACCCAACTTTTCGGCAACCGGAGCTTACATGAGAAATCAAAAAGAATTCTCTCTATTGAACAACGATCAGAAAGCGGCACTCTCCGGATTGGGAAGTAATCTGGCAGGTCTCATCGGGCAAGCCGCAGCCGGAATTATAGCAACTTATCCCGAACTGGCTCCACTCATATCCTCATTAAGCGGAAGTTTACCGGCAGCCCTCGACCAAGCAGGCAATTCTTTGGTGGATGCGCTTCGTACAGACACCAGAAATGTATATGCCGGAGCCATCACATTAACCCAGCCTTTATATATGGGCGGTAAAATCCGTGCTTATAATAAAATAACGAAGTACGCCGAAGAGTTGGCACGCCAACAACATAATGGTGGTATGCAGGAAGTTATCATGAGCACCGACCAAGCCTATTGGCAGGTAATCTCACTGGTCAATAAGAAAAAATTGGCAGAAGGTTACTTAAAGCTTCTGCAACAACTGGATAGCGACGTTGAGAAGATGATCGCCGAAGGAGTAGCGACCAAAGCGGACGGTCTTTCCGTACGCGTCAAAGTCAATGAAGCGGAAATGACACTAACTAAAGTGGAAGACGGATTGAGCCTTTCCCGAATGTTGTTGTGTCAACTATGCGGTCTCGATCTGAGTTCACCCATCACGCTGGCGGATGAAAATATGGAGAATATTCCATTAATTCCGACAGACACTCATTTCGATCTGTCCACCGCATACGAGAACCGTCCGGAGATACGCAGTCTTGAACTGGCGACACAAATCTACAAGCAGAAAGTCAACGTAACCCGCGCTGAACATCTTCCGTCTATCGCATTGATGGGAAACTACATGGTCACCAACCCTTCCGTCTTCAACAGTTTTGAGAATAAATTCAAAGGTATGTGGAACGTAGGTGTCATGGTGCAGCTTCCTATATGGCATTGGGGAGAAGGTATCTATAAAACAAAAGCTGCCAAGGCCGAAGCACGCATCGCCCAGTATCAACTTCAAGATGCACGAGAAAAAATAGAGTTGCAAGTCAATCAGGCAGCATTCAAAGTGAATGAAGCAGGTAAGAAGTTGGTTATGGCTTCCAAAAATATGGAAAAAGCAGAAGAAAACCTCCGTTACGCGACGCTTGGATTCAGAGAAGGCGTAATTGCCACCAGCAACGTTCTCGAAGCGCAAACCGCCTGGCTATCCGCCCAATCTGAAAAGATCGACGCACAAATAGACGTGAAACTGACTGAGATTTATCTGAAGAAATCATTAGGAACTCTTCAATAAGTGGAAAGTAAAAAGTTGAGAATGGAGAGTTGGGAGTAAAACTCATTATCTGGTAATTTATAAATAGTAATTTAGCAATTCATTATAATATGGTAACTACAAAATCACAAAACAGCAATATGCTGCTGGCTTTTCTTACTTTACTCGGAGTTATTGCAATCGTTGCAGTAGTTGGCTTTTTCATGCTTCGCAAAGGCCCTGAGATCATACAAGGGCAGGCTGAGGTTACCGAATACCGCGTTTCAAGCAAAGTTCCGGGGCGTATTCTGGAATTTCGCGTGAAAGAAGGTCAAAGCGTAAATGCCGGTGATACACTGGCTATTTTAGAAGCTCCTGACGTCATGGCAAAAATGGAACAGGCACGTGCAGCCGAAGCCGCTGCGCAAGCACAGAATGAGAAAGCAATCAAAGGAGCCCGCAAGGAACAAATCCAAGCTGCTTACGAGATGTGGCAAAAAGCACAGGCAGGTGTTACTATTGCCGAGAAATCATACCAAAGAATCAAAAACCTGCATGAGCAAGGAGTTATGCCCGCACAAAAGTTGGATGAGGTAACCGCACAGCGTGACGCCGCCATCGCAACCGAGAAAGCCGCCAAAGCTCAATATACAATGGCTAAGAACGGAGCCGAACGTGAGGACAAAATGGCTGCGGAGGCTTTGGTGAACCGGGCAAAAGGCGCTGTTGCCGAAGTGGAATCGTATATCAAGGAAACCTATCTTATAGCGCCTGCCGCCGGAGAGGTTTCTGAAATTTTCCCGAAAGTCGGTGAATTAGTGGGTACAGGAGCGCCAATCATGAACATAGCCGAACTGAACGATATGTGGGTAACATTTAATGTGCGCGAAGACCTCCTCAAAGATTTGACTATGGGAGCCGAGTTTGAGGCAATCGTACCCGCTCTGGATAATAAAACAATCAAACTCAAAGTATATTATCTGAAAGATCTAGGAAGTTATGCCGCTTGGAAAGCAACTAAAACAACCGGACAGTTTGACTTGAAAACATTTGAGGTGAAAGCTTCCCCTATGGAAAAAGTGGAAAACCTCCGTCCGGGAATGTCGGTTGTCATTGACAAATAAGAAGTCATGAAAGAAAGAGAAAAGAAATATATAGCTTTGTGGCAAGTCATGCAAAGGGAATGCCGACGGTTGGTTTCACGTCCGCTCTACCTTTTCTGCATGGTTATCGCTCCACTATTCTGCTATATCTTCTTCACTACATTAATGGATTCGGGACTTCCGCAGAATCTTCCGGCCGGTGTAGTGGATATGGACGACTCATCGACTTCCCGCAACATCGTGCGCAATCTGGATGCCTTCTCGCAGACGGGTGTCATAGCGCATTACAGTAATGTGACGGATGCGCGAATTGCTGTACAGGAAGGGAAAATCTATGGATTTTTCTACATCCCGAAGGGTTTATCCGCAGAAGCGCAAAGCCAGCGGCAACCTAAGATTTCTTTCTACACCAACTATTCTTATCTGATTGCCGGCTCCTTGCTTTTCAGAGACATGAAAATGATGGGGGAACTCACCTCCGGTGCCGCCGCACGAACCGCTTTATATGCCAAAGGGGCAACGGAAGACCAGGCGATGGGATTTCTGCAACCTATTGTGATTGATACGCATCCTCTGAATAACCCGTGGCTAAACTATTCGGTATATCTGTGCAACACATTGATACCGGGAGTACTTATGTTACTTATATTCATGGTTACCGTCTATTCAATCGGTGTGGAAATCAAGGACCGTACCGCACGTGAATGGTTACGTATGAGCAATAACTCGATTTATATTGCATTGGCAGGAAAACTACTGCCCCATACGGTTATCTTTTTTATTATGGGCATATTCTATAATGTATACCTGTATGGTTTCCTGCATTTTCCTTGCAATAGCGGTATTCTTCCGATGATATTCGCAACACTCTGTCTCGTTCTCGCCTCGCAATGTTGCGGCGTTGTCATGATAGGAACCTTACCGACCTTGCGGCTTGGACTGAGTTTCGCTTCCTTATGGGGAGTTATATCATTCTCCATCTCCGGCTTTTCATTTCCGGTAATGGCGATGCATCCCGTTTTACAAGCTTTGAGCAATCTGTTTCCGTTGCGTCACTACTTCCTTATTTATGTAGATCAAGCGCTCAATGGGTACAGCATGGCTTATTCTTGGAGTAACTATATGGCATTACTGATATTCATGTTGCTTCCTTTTCTGGTAGTGCACCGCTTAAAAGAAGCACTTGTTTATTATAAATATATTCCCTAAATGAAAGATATAAAATTAAAAGATAAGATAGTACAAGGTATCAATGACCTGTTTTATATCTGGAAACGGGAGTTTCAGACAACTTTCCGCGACCAGGGGGTACTGATATTCTTTATACTCGTTCCATTGGGTTATCCGCTATTATACAGTTTCATTTACGATAATGAAGTTGTGCGTGAGGTCCCCGCTGTCGTTGTGGATGACTCTCATTCATCTCTCAGCCGCGAATACCTGCGCAAAGTAGACGCTACGCCCGATATCCAGATTGTTTCATACTGTGCCGATATGGAGGAAGCCAAGCAGATGTTGAAAAACCGACTTGCGTATGGTATTATCTATATCCCCTCTGACTTTAGTGATAATATAGCCAAAGGAAAACAGACGCAAGTCAGCATTTATTGTGATATGAGCGGATTACTTTATTATAAATCCATGCTCATAGCCAATACAGCTGTTTCATTGGATATGAATCAGGATATCAAAATTGCACGTAGTGGCAATACTACTGACCGTCAGGATGAAATCACTGCTTATCCGATAGAGTATGAGGAAATTTCCATATTCAATCCTACTGCCGGATTCGCAGCTTTTCTGATTCCTGCCGTACTGGTGTTAATCATTCAGCAAACCTTATTGCTCGGTATCGGCTTGGCTGCCGGTACTGCCCGAGAAAACAACCGTTTCAAAGACCTTGTTCCCATCAACCGGCATTACAACGGTACTTTACGGATTGTACTCGGAAAAGGTCTGAGCTACTTCTTGATTTATATATTGGTAGCTTTTTATGTACTGTATATTGTCCCAAGAATATTCAGCCTCAACCAAATAGGACAACCGGACTCATTAGTGTTATTTGTTGTCCCCTATTTAGCCGCCTGCATATTCTTTGCAATGACTGCCTCTATCGCCATCCGCAACCGGGAAACGTGTATGCTGATTTTTGTATTTACATCTGTCCCTCTATTATTTATCTCCGGAATTTCATGGCCGGGAGCCGCCATACCTCCCTTTTGGAAGTATGCATCTTACATCTTCCCGTCTACTTTCGGTATCAATGGTTTTGTGAAAATCAATAATATGGGAGCTACTCTAAGCGAAGTAGCCTTTGAATATAAAGCTTTATGGTTACAGGCAGGCATTTACTTCCTTACCACCTGTTGGGTATATCGCTGGCAAATCCTTATGAGCCGTAAACATGCGATAGAAAGATATAAAGAATTAAAAGAGAAAGCCCTGCATTAATTCATTTTTGATATAGGATATTAAGTTGCATGACACCCGGGTGTCATGCAACCTGAGACCCGGGTGTCAGACAAGTAGTTCTTGCAGATAAATGAGAGACAGAATGTATAACTCGTCCCAATATCATATAATAAGAAGAAATATATCAAACATTATAATATAAAAATCCCTCGTTCCAGAGAGTATAGAACGAGGGATTTTAAAGAGATATTATAAAGAGAGTATAATCCTTATTAGAATTTATAACCTACACCGATAGAGAAGTTCATGTTCTTTCCAGAACCATCACCATCATACAACTTAGTTAAACCAAATTCTCCAGTTAAGTCTATAAAGAATTTATTGATTTCGTAAGCAACACCTACGCCAATTCCCGCATCAAATCTCTTCATGCCAGCTTGATCATCACCATCTCCAAAGATATCTATTTTTTCACTTTCGCCACCTGCTTCATATTTTTCTTTACCAGCAATACCAAATGCAAAATAAGGACCTGCTTTTACCACAATATTCTGATTATCAGCAACGGCAAATCTTGCAGCAGCCAAAACTGGAATCTCAAGATACATCGGATTGTCTGTGATTTTCAACTCATAGCCACTTTCTTCAATTTTAGCCTTTGCACCTTTAGTCGTAAACATCAAAGATGGTTGAATAGACCACATTTCTGTAAACTGATATTCCATACCAACCCCAACATTGAAACCTATTTTCATATCAGTTTCAGCATCACCTGTAAAATTACTCATGTTCATACCAACTTTGGCATTCCAAGAAACCTGAGAATAAGAAACGATAGAAACAAGTGCAAATAGCACAAAAATCAAACCTTTTTTCATATCATTTATTTTTTAATTCGCCTCCCTCTTTCCCTTTGGTCAGCATTATTAATAGTTTTGTATCTCTAGTGCGGGGAATTTCCTGAACTTTGTTAGAGTATCAAGACACACCGTTTCATATTTAACGTCTGTTTCGTACCCGCAAATATATTTCATTTATTTTATATAAAAAAATCCTAGAACAACTATTTTTTGCATAAATGTTATTAAAGTGTGACTATTTAGGCAAAAATAGTGTTTATCCTGTCATTTTTCGTTCTTAATATTTTTGGTAAAATAATATCATTGAAACATTCTTGCAACAAACACACATATTTTATTATAAACCAACGGGTAGTCACAAGAATATTCTTATATTTGTTCGTTGTATAAGAAACATTATATAGATATGAGAAGTTTCGCATGGATTATCGGCTTGCTACTTTGCACCGTTTACGGTGTACAAGCCCAAGACAGAGTGATTGAACGTCCTCCTTTTCTAGCCTGGAGTTCCAATAGCATTGAGATTGATAAAATTGTTATGGGAGATACAGTTACCACCCTATACATTAAAGCTTATTATCGCCCTAAATATTGGATAAAAATTGCGACAGGCAGTTTTCTGAGAGACAATAACGGAATGCTTTACCCTATCCGCAAGGGAGTTGGAATCACATTGGACAAAGAATTCTGGATGCCGGAATCAGGAGAAGCCGAATTCCAATTATTGTTTCCTCCCATTCCCCAAAATGTGACTAGTCTTGATTTCTCGGAAGGAGATTTCGATGGAGCGTACAAGATATGGGGAATACAACTGGACAGAAACGCATTTTACAAGCAGAAACTTCCTAAAGAAGCGGTTAAGCACAAAATAAACAAAAAAGCGGCATTACCCACCCCTAAGTTAGCTTATGCCACCGCTACTTTGAAAGGGAAAATCCTTGATTATCAGAAAGATATGATGAAACTGATGCGGATACATATAGAAAGTCCCGCATCGAATATCCACAACGAACAGAATATTATAAAAATCGAGGAGGATGGCAGCTTTCAAGCAGAAGTAAAAGTAACGTCCGTCACAAGCGTTGCATTGGAGCTTCCTTTCGGCTGGGTGGAATGCCTGATAGCCCCCAATGAAGAAACATCACTCATTATCAACACAAAAGAACTTTGCCGTAGGCAGACACATCTGCAAAAGAAGGATAAAACATTCGGAGAATCTGTATACTTCAACGGATATCTGGCCAGCCTGCAACAAGAACTGGCTTCGGTAGATATTGATATCACATTAAAAAGTGTTTTCTACATGGATATGTACAACGCCATTGCAGGGAAAAGCGCAGATGAATATAAAGCCTACGTACTGGAACGTCTTCCATCCATCCGGAAAGCAATAGAACAATCTTCCTATAGCAATGCATGCAAAGAACTATTAAACATACAGGTAGATCTGGCAGCAACCGGGAAAATCGCTATGACGGACAGAGAGCTAAAATCTGCTTATATTGCTGTAAATAAGTTGAACAGAGAAAAAGCAAACGAATATTTTTCCAATACGCATATTGATATTCCCGAAGGATACTATGACATATTAAAGGAATTTACTTCCATCAATACCCTCAAAGCGTTATACGGCAGGCAGTATGCATCAACAATCTATCTGATCAGTTTTATGCCGAACTATCGGGAAATACTTAAAGAAACGTTAGGAACGAATCAAGGGCCATTATTTGATTATATAAGATTCAACGAACTGTACCATTCTATCAAAGATTTCATTCCATTGACAGCAGATCAGGAGATAGAAATAAAGAAGTTTTCTTCTCCGGCGTATACCGAAATGCTTACTCAAACGAACAAAGAAACAATAAAGAAAATAGAATTGAACAAAAGGAAGAGTGGAACTGCAATATCTGATATTTGAGAAGTCGAATAAAGTCGAAAATGAAAAAAAAGAGCTAAACAAGTGCAAATATAACCCCTAATATTCAATACTTTATGTGGTATCAGATTCGGGAATGACTTTTTAATTTGTCTTAATTCGTTGCAAGTTTCTTCGGGATATATGGGAACATATTCGGGAATTTATTTACCTTTGTCATGTAATCAAAAAGGTACAGCAAATGAAAATTTCCGTCTATCTGAAAAAATGTTCCGCGACCACTTCAAACATCTGCTTCCGGGTACGGGAGAAGAACGTGGACATCAAAGTGGTTTCCCCCATCGCGGTCCATGACAAGTATTGGGATACCGATACCTTATGTTACAGGCGAACGACTGCCGTGACGGCCAATGAACAGAAGCGGGTGCCCGAACAGATCGCCGCCATCATCGAGAGAGCGGAAAAGACCTTCTCGGAGAAGGCTGACGGCAAATGGATGAAACAGGTCATCGAGGATGTCCTGCATCCCGCGCGGGCTTTCGAGCGTGATCACCCGAACCTGCTCCACCGTATCCACGAGTACCTGGAAAAATATGACGGCGCGGAAAGAACCAAGGAGCACATCGTCCGCTTCGAGCGAACGATGACCAGGTATCACGAGTTCCGGCGTGAATTATTGGGCGATACTGACTTCACTCTCTTCGTTGAAACTGTCACCTTGGGGCAGATGAACGACTTCAGGGAGTATGTCACCAACGAATACCTGTTCCGCCAGGAGTTTCCTGACTTTTATACTCCCCGTATGCTCATCAACCACAAGCCCAAGCCTCTATCCAACACAACCGTCATCAATATCATGAACCTTTTCTGCACGTTCCTGCGCTGGTGCAAGAGAATGAAGTATTCCGATAACGAAGTCTATGCTGTTTATGGCTGCAAGGAGCCGACCTACGGCGACCCGTTCTACCTCACATCGGAAGAGAGGAATGTCCTGTACGACGCGGACCTGAGCGACTGCCCGAAACTGGCTGTCATCCGGGACATTTTCGTGTTCCACTGCTATGTCGGTTGTCGTGTCGGTGATCTCTACAGGATGACCAAGGAGAACATCAAGGACGGTTTTCTGGAGTATATGCCTCAAAAGACCAAGAAGTGCCAGGCGAAAACCGTCAGGGTTCCATTGCATGAAAAGGCGGTCAGAATACTGGAACGCTATAGCGGGAATACCGGCAAGCTGCTTCCCTTCAAGCCCATCAACACTTACAATCTGGGGATACGGGAACTGCTGAAACATTGTGGCATTGACCGTGTGGTCACCATTCTTGACACGCACGGCTACAACACCGTACAGAAGCCCTTGTACGAGGTGGCCAGCAGCCACACGGCACGCAAGACCTTTGTAGGCAATCTGTACCGGCAGGTTCCGGACCCCAACCTGATAGCCTCCATGTCAGGCCACGTGGAAGGCAGCAGGGCCTTCCGGCGTTACCGGACGATAGATGATGACATGAAACGAAAACTTGTTGAAATGATAAACTGAGGAGGATATATACATGAAAGTAACAGCATTTATCAGAAAGACATCGGCGAAAAACAACGTGACGGATCTTGCCCGAGTCTATTTCCGTGTCCGGGATATCGGTGGTGTGGACATAAAGGCCGCGAGCGAGCTGTCCATCAACCCGAACCATTGGAGCCCGGAGAGGCAAGGCTACAAACCACGTGTGGCTCTTGTCTCGGAAGAGAAGAAGAACGCTTTCGACAGGGATATCCAGCAAATCACCCACCTGATTACCAGGGAATACAGCCGTGGAGTTGACGGGAACTGGCTCAAGGGACTGATAGAAGAATACCATCACCCCAACATCAATGCAAGGGGCGGCAACAAGGCAGAGGAATACCTGTTGTCATACCAGATACAAAAATATGTTGACGAGACCCCACTCGCGTTCGAGAGCCGGAAACATCATCTTGACAATCTCAACAAGGTACTCCGTTACGAGCGTTTCCGCCATGAGGTCATGCACCAGAGGGGCTTCCATCTTTGCATTGACTCCATCACGGCAGATGACATAAGGGATTTCAAATTCTGGCTGCAGGAAGAGCACAAGTATGTTGACATGTATCCCGTGTTTTACCAGAACGAGGTCTGCCGTAATGTCGAGCAGGTACGTTCCGAGAACAGCATGTCGGGAAGCCTGTACCGCGTACGCACCGTCATCAAATGGTGCATCAAGCGTGGCCTTACACGAAATAATCCTTTCGACCAGTACCAGATCGCACAGCCCATGTACGGAGACCCGTTCTACCTGACACTTGAAGAACGTGACAAGGTATATTATGCCGACTTAAGCGGCATGGGTGCCAGCTATCCGGTCTATCGTGACATCTTCATGTTCCAGTGCCTGATCGGCTGCCGTGTCAGTGACCTGAACCGGCTGACCAAGGCGAATATCGTGGACGGTTGTGTGGAGTACATTCCCCAGAAGACCAAGCTGGAGCACGCGGGCACGGTACGGGTCCCGCTTAACCAAAAGGCTTTGGATATACTAGAAAGGTACAAGGACCTGGAAGAAGCGCTGCTCCCGAGATTCTCGCATTTCGGCTACAACAAGAAAATAAAGGAGATTCTCAAATACGTGGGAATCGACCGTATGGTCAGGGTGCTCGACCCGAAGACGCGCGAGGATGTGGCAAGACCATTGTACGAGGTGGCCACCACCCACACAGCGAGGAAGACTTTCATCGGGAACCTGTACAAGCAGGTCAAGGACCCGAACCTGATTGCCTCCATGTCCGGGCACTCTGAGGGTAGCCGTGCCTTTGCCCGGTACCGTAAGATAGACGATGAAATGAAGAAGGAGCTGGTAAACCTTCTGGATTGACCGTTTCTTTTTCCACCTATCCTTTTATATCCACCGATAATGCAATATGAATATGGACGAGCAGAAGTTGACATACGAACAATTCAAGGAGGATATTCTCCAGTGGAAGAACACGCACCGTGAAGAATACAACCGCTTCTCGCGCCTGATGACAAACGGTGACGAGAGGCAGTATCTTGCCATCTGCAAAGCCATATTCAGGCAACTCCCCAGTATCAGGCGGGAATGGGAATTGTCCTGGAACGATGACAGCACGGATGGCCTTGCAAATATAGGCATGCAATTCGCGGAGAACGCGGTACCCGGGCAGATCGTGGAGCTGTACAGGAAACAGAGGGAGGAAAACAATCCTCTGCCCGACAACATTCCACCGGTCACATTCTGGGGCAGGATAAAGTCCTTTTTTAGCGGCAAATCTTCCAAGCCGGGTGTCACCCTTTCGGCACCGCTCGTGTTGAGCTGGCTGTATTATGGAAAGAGCTTCGAGGCGATGGTTTCCATGATAGAGAAACAGATGAAGAATCCGAAAGCTGACAATGCTGACAGGCAGGGCTGTTCCCTTGTCGTCAAGCAGATAATAAACGTATCCATCAGGAACGGTTTCCGAACCCGGGCAGACTGGGACAGGTATTTTGCCATGAACAGCGCCATTGAAAAAGGCTATGTCGGCGAATGGGCCTTGCAGACCATCACGGCTGACATGGAAACCGATGAAGAAAGCAGGGATACGATTACAACTCGGGCCGAAGACAGCGTCAGGGAACCCGTTGTACAACGCGTGGCCGGAAAGAAAAAAATCCAGGAACGGCCACTTGCCGATTATCTTGATCACGAGAACAAGGAAGTTGTATTACAACATATCCGCGACTTTATTTCCGTCAATACAAGTGCCATTCATCAGGCATTACCGTTCTATGTATTGAAGGAACTCGATCTGGTTGCCGGTATGCATACAGCCAAGGAGTACAGCATGGGGCTGACATTGCAGTTCCCGGATTTGCCGTCATTGAAAAGCGAGAGCACCATACGGCAGTCGGTCGGGTTCCTGAGAACGGCAAAACACGTTATCAAGGACGGCAAAGACCAGATGGCACCCCTTATAGAAAGTGACGATAACCGGGAACTGTTCCGGAAATTGGCACAGGCTATCAGTAATATCCCAGGTACAGGCACGATGACCATTGCATAGAAATAAGGCCAATTATAACCTTTTCACGTTGTCACACGGACTTATATTGTCATGATAATTTAAGACAAATCACTATATATCAATTACTTTTAATTCATGTATAGTTTTGCACCGTCAATCCTTTCCCGAGGGCTGGCGGTGCTTCTCTTTTATAAGCCATCGGAAGCGGGGCACCAGGGAACTTTTGAAGATGGTCGTCACAAACTTCAAAATTGATATTTATGATTACCATAGAGAGTCTGGTCGAGCAGGGAGCGAACGTGAAACTGGAAGTCACTCCCGCTGACCTTAAAATGTTCGCTGAATCCATCGTGCAGCGTACCATCATGGCGCAACAGGAAGAACAGAGAGCCGCGATACTGCGTGAAGCGGAGGAGACTTATCTCAATACAAAACAGGTCCGTGAGTTGCTGAACGTGTGCGAGGGCACGCTCAACCTGTGGGCGAAACGAGGCTATCTCGTACCGGTCAAGGTCGGTAACAAGAACATGTATGCCAAGTCCGATGTACGCCGGGTACAGACAGGCAACAAGTCCGAGAGTGTAACATCCTATTGCAAGAGAAAAAATGTGTGATATGGCAACCGGCAGGCTTGAACTGTGTAACAGAATCCGCATGGAGGCGGAGGATATTGAAAGAACGGGATTCCCGCTGGAGGTCCTGCCCCAAACCGTGCAGTCTGTCATACTCGATATGGCCACATACGAGAACTACAAGATCGAGTTCACCGCGACGGCCATGTTGTCGGCTGTATCCGCGGCCCTGGGAGGCGCATACCGTATCCGCATCAAAGGAGACTGGCAGAGCAGCGGAGCGTTGTACGTCATTCTGGTAGGCAGGCCCGGACTGGGCAAGACCCCACCGCTGGAGGCCGCATATCGCCCGATCCGAAAACGTGACTATGCCCTTTTCAAGGTTTACGAGGCAGAACTGGAGGCATGGAAAGCCGCGGGAGAAAACGGGAAGAGACCTGTCCTGAAACGTACTGTAGTCTCTGATTTCACTCCCGAGTCGCTTTTACTGACCCACCACCACAACCCGAGAAGCGTGGTCATTCTGGTGGACGAGATCATGGGCATGTTCAATTCCGCCAACCGTTACACGAACGGGCAGCTCATAGAACAGCTCCTGACTGCATGGAGTGGCGGGGCATTGGATGTTACCAGGGTAAACTCCCCAGTTCCTGTACACATCGAGCATCCATGTATAAATATCATCGGGACCACGCAGACCAAGCGTGTACACGAGCTTCTGAAAAAAGGTTTCGAGGAAAACGGGCTGCTTGACCGTATCCTGTTCGTGATGCCCAAATCCCCCAAACTTTCATCCTGGAAAAACCGGGACGACGATGGGGAAAGGACATCCCTCGCTGCAGTCCGTTGGGAGAATATATTGAACAAGATCCTTGCGTTGGACTATGACACCGAAGCGGAAGAAAAAATACCCCATGTGCTGTCCATGGACGGGGAGGCCAGGGAATACTTCTTCTCCTGGTGGAACAGGAAAGTGGAGCGTATCAACCGGATAGAGGATGATGCCGAGGTGGACAGCCGGGAAATGAAACATCCGGCTCATGTAGCCCGTCTGGCATTGATAATTCAGGTTTTGCGCCACGCGTCCGGTGAAAGTCACCTGCAGTTTATAGATGTATCATCGGTGAAAGCCGCCATACGGCTGAACGACTATTTTGAGGAATCATACACGCGTATCCGTTCTTTCGTGGCGAATGACACCTGTGAAGACCCTCCCAAGGTGCTGCTGTCTATGTTGCCTGATACCTTTGATACAAAAACAGCAATAATCATTGGAAAGGAACGGCAGTGCGTCAGCGAGCGGACTGTCATGAATTACCTGAAAGAGTTATGCCACAGCAGGCTTCTCCGGAAATCAAAAGCCGGACATTACGAGAAAATCATGTATGATAAATCTGAAAAATCCAATGAAAACAATAATGAATCATCCCCACGAAACTGCAACGGATGATCCCTTGTTGCAGCCTGCAGTCTTTGCAGTTTTGCAGTTTCGAGGACTGAAAAGGGGAAATTCCTGCAGGACTGCAAGAACTGCAAACTGCAAATGGTGGTATTCATTTGCAGAAACACATAACCGACAACATTATGAACGAATATAGATTCCATCTTCAAAAATACAAACCGGGCAGCAAGACCGTCTGTCCGGGGTGCGGAAGGAAGTCCTGCTTTACCCGTTATATCGACGAGGCGGGAGAGATTTCTTTCCCGGGATACGTGGGTAAATGCGACCACATCCACAGTTGTGGCTATCACTATTCCCCGAAAGAATACTTCCGGGACAATCCGTCAGCAAGGGAAACATCGGCTGGCCATAAAATGAACGGCAGTGCATTCGCGACAGTAAAGTATGTAGCAAAACAACCGCCAACAGAACAAGAACCGGAGATTTCTTATCTTCCCTATGATTGGGTGGAGCAATCCATGCGCGGGTACGACATCAATCCTTTGTACTGTTACTTCACCAAAGTGGCGGGAAAGGAGGAAGCCGGCCGGTTGTTCCATGTTTACAAAGTCGGCACGTCAAGGATGTGGAACGGTTCGACCGTGTTCTGGCAGATAGATGTCAGGGGTAACGTGCGTGCAGGCAAGATTATGGGCTACGATGCCGTAACCGGGCACCGGATTAAAGAGCCTTTCAGTCAAGTCAACTGGGTCCATTCTGTAAGAAAAGTGCCGGATTTCCACATGAAGCAGTGCCTGTTCGGTGAACATCTGCTTTCGGACACTTCCGCTGCCATGTCAGCCAAGCCTGTAGCCATTGTCGAAAGCGAGAAGACGGCACTGGTTGCCGCCCTGTTCATCCCTGATTTTGTATGGCTTGCCACCGGGGGAATGCACGGCTGTTTCAACAGCGAGGCCATGCAGGTATTGAAAGAACGTGAAGTGATCCTTTTCCCCGATCTCAAGGCAACCGACGAATGGCGGCAACGACTGTCGATGCTGGAGACTATCTGCAGGCGTGTCACCTGTTCCGACCTGCTGGAAAAGATGGCGACCGATGAACAGCGTAGTCGGGGACTGGACATCGCCGACTTCCTGCTGATGGAGGACACGCCACAGATGATTCTCGCGAGGATGATACAACGCAATCCAATGTTGCAGAGCTTCATCGACACCTTCGGACTTGAACTGGTGGATGCAGGGAAGATCGAATGAAGGAGAATCAATGGACAGCTCGCTGTCCCGTGAAAATGGGGTTGTAAAATCCCGTAGCTTATTAGGGCATTTTCACTGTCTCCGCTTCGCGTCCGGCAGTCAAAAAGCCCATAAGCCGGGGAACTCCTCAGGCTCCCGGGTGTGCCTCCGGCTGTCTGGACGGGATTTTACAACAAGAATAACAATAAAATAACGAACAGATATGAGTAATACACAATACGCTGTCTGCCACCTGCAACGTGGCAGCGGTAATGACAGTGGAATGTCATGCCATATAGAAAGAAAGGATGCCAAGGGAAAGATTTATGTGCCGGTTAATGCCGATACGGACCGGACACATCTCAACCGTGAGTTGGTCAGATTTCCCGATGGCGTGTCCAATCGCACCGAGGCGATACAGTGCCGCATCGAGACAGCCGGGCTACGCCGCAAAGTCAGCAAGAACCAGACAAAGGCAATACGCGTAATGCTGACCGGAACGCATGAGCAGATGATGGAAATTGCCAATGACGGCAAACTGGACAGTTGGATCGATGCCAATCTCAAATGGCTAAAGGAAACCTTTGGTGATGACAACCTTGTGTCCTGCGTGCTGCATATGGACGAGAAGACCCCACACCTGCACGCCACAGTCGTACCCATTGTAACCGGTGAGCGTATCCGCAGGAAGCGGGAGGGCGAAAAGAAATATGAAACGAAGTCCGGACCCCGTCTGTCGGCGGATGACGTGATGCGTCGTACCAAATTGCATGAATACCAGAACAGCTATGCCAAGGCCATGAAACCGTTCGGGTTGCAGCGTGGAATTGTCGGTTCTACCGCCAAGCATCAGGTTAACTCGGAATATTACAGGCAGCAGGTAATCCAGTATGAAGAGGATATAGCCAAGTTGCAGGCCGATGTGGAGAAGGCGCAAGAAGGCAGGAGCACCATCCTCGCGTGGTTCGGCAAGGGAGACCTTTCCAAGGCAAAGAAGGAACTGGCTGACAAGAACAGGCTGATAGCCGAACTCAATAAACAGATTGAGGAACTTCAGGCAGAAAAGGCTCGGTTGCAGGAACAACATAAATCAGAAATCGGAAAACTGCGAAACGGCTATCAAAAAGAAATAGACAAGGCCATTCATCAGGCGGAAGCAGCAGAACGGCAATTCAAGGAGAAGGATGCACTCATAGACAGGCAGCGAAAGCAGATAAGTTTGCTTGACCGCAAGGCCAATCCCCAACGTTACAGCCTCTCGTCCGGTGCCGAGCTTGTACGTATCAATGTCTCAAACTATCGGAATCCGTCGCTCCACATCTGGACACGGGTCGGTGATGAACTTTTTGAGAACATCAAATTCCAGATAGACTATGATGTGGCTCAAGGACATTTCAACGGCCAGATCACGGACGAGGAGTTTGTCAATGCTGTATTCGATCCGCAGGAACAGGTGAACGAGATACAGGCACAGTTGCTTGGGGCGGCATTCACGCTTGCTTTCGGTGGGCCGGCAGAGGTTCATGTCGGGACAGGAACTGGTGGCTCATCGTCTGACCTTCCGTGGAATGATAACGTAGCAAAGAAGCATACTTCGATTAAACGAAGATAGTCGATTTATAGTAAATACATTTATTGCAAATTCATATCTATACATACAAGTGTTTGCTATATTTTATGTACCTTTGTAGTCAAAAACTGACAATTCTTAACCGAAAAAGTCAGCACAGAAACAAAGATCATTTAGTTTACAAAAATAGTATTGATGTTTTGTAATGGGAGGACTTTTAATATTCAGAGTCGGAAACTTTGACACAACAGCAGAACGTGAGCAGTTTCGGTTTCTCTGTGAGCAACTCAAAGCTCACTATGAGGATTCGAATGAATTCTGTGTGTTCGCAGGCAACTATAATATTGGATGTGAGTTAGATGCCCTCTTTATAAAGAAGGACGCTATTATTTCTATAGAATTCAAAAATTATGGAGGTAATGTTGTTGCCAATGAAAATGGAGAATGGACATACAATGGTAAAATTATTAAGGGAGGTTCGAGAAAGACTGTTCTTCAACAAGCTAGGATAAATCATTCCACGGTAAAGAAAGAACTTAAAGTCTTAGGTGTTGAAAAGAACCAAATCAAGGATGTGCCACACCTTATTATTTTCCATCAACCAATAGAGTTGGAGAACAATTTAAGTGCCACCAACAGGTCTTGGCTTCACATTACTGATAGCGAACATTTCATTGAAAAGTTGGATGACATCACTTGTCCTCACACCGACCTTGACCCACTCGGAATCGTTAAACTTGCGGAAACTCTCAACCTAAATCCCTTCTACCTGACGGAATTCAGCAATGCTACTTATGATAAACCAGCAGAGCCAATTGAGAAAATAGAGTTGTTCAAAGATATAAAGAAGTACGAGCCCCACACTGAAGAGAAAAAACAAAAGAAAAAAGAGATAATGTTAAACTTTGATTCTTTTGTTGTCGAGGACGAAAATAGTATTGCACTTTCGAATTTTGTGAAAAGGATAGTAAAATTATCGCTCAAGCTCGACAATTTTACAGTCAAGGTGCTTGACAGCACAAGGGCATCTTCATCTTTTGCAGCACACGGAATAAGGTTAACTCAAGAATATGTTGTGACAATAAATGCAGATGGCATCGGTGAACATTGTGCAAAACTCGCAAAGTTCACTAATCATGCTGTTAAAGCCATTTCACCTTCTACAATCTTTTGGGAAGAAGGCGAGAGAATTGCAACCGAAGGAGACAATTCATCTGGTGTTGTCGAAGAACATCAATCAAAAGAACTGTCAAATACTAATTCGAACGTTTGTTTCCGAAAATCAAAAACGATTCTGCCACATTGGCTTGACAAAAAGATTTTCAATGAACATCAAGCTATTTATGCTCCAGAGCATGAGCGTTATGAGTATAATCTTGATCTCAACGAAGAAGAACTTAAAGTTTATCTTGGTACTTACTTTCCTCGCAGTTATGCAGAGATGTTTTGTATTGCTGATAATCTTTTGCAGAATAAATGCCTGAAGAAAACGTTGGAACAAGATGAGATTAGTGTATTGGATTACGGTTGCGGTACAGGTGGGGAAATTCTTGGCTTGATTACAGCAATTGGAAGACATTTACCTCATACAAAGATAAACATCACAGCAATAGATGGCAATGATGGTGCTTTAGCCATACTCAAGGATTTAGTAGAGTGTAACCCTAATAAAAATATACAAGTCAAACTAAGTATATTTAGCCAGACGTTAGGCACAATTGAAGACGTGGAAAAACTTGCATTCGGAAAGAACGATTATCATTTTATCCTCTGTGACAAGATGGTTTGTGAGTTAATTTCTAAAAAAGTCCTACCAACAAATGCATATGCAATAATGGCAAAGAAACTTACGGCTTTTCTTCATGAAAACGGTTTGCTTATAATGCTTGATGTAACAACTAAAGACGAGCATTCAGGATACTTCTATCCTCAATTGATGAATAATGCAATAAATGACTATGTCCGTAAAAGCAGAACCATTGAGACGCTTTTACCATTGTCGTGTGCTTGTCATGATGGATGTAGAAACTTTTGCTTTATGCAGCAAACATTCAACGTAAGTCATTCTCACAAATCAAATGACGAAAGTAGGGTGTGTTATCGAGTGCTGTGTAAGAAACCTCTTAAGACAGCTATCATGCAAGGGATGGAAACAGCAAACCTTATCCACGTCATACACTCCACCAAATACAAGCAAAATGATGATTGGGCAATTTGCTGCCATTCAAAAAACAATGAAATAATAATTGATAGTTTTAACATAAATCTATAAATCTAATCATGGCTAAGAGAAGTTTTTACGTTAAAGATTCCGAACTTGATGATTACCAGGTAAAGGTGATTAACAAGAAAACAGATAACTCCTACATTGTTAAGGGTTGTGCAGGTAGTGGAAAGTCCATTCTTGCCTTGTGGAAGGCAAAACAGATACAAGATGAGCATAAGGGTACCTATCTTTACATTGTGTTCACTAAAGCACTAATGCAATATATGGCTGATGGCATTTCACAGGTAGGTATTCCACAACGAAATGTTGATTATCATTGGCATTGGCAGAATAGAGCTGGATGTCCAAGTGCTGATTATATTATTGTGGATGAAGCACAAGATTTTTCCAAAGAGGATATAGAACTATTCCGTTCTAAGGCAAAAAAAGCATTATTGTTGTATGGTGATTCGGCTCAACAACTTTATACTTTTATTAAAGATAAGCAAACTGTTTCAATGGAGGATATACAGTATTTTACTAAGTTCCCTGTCGAACAGCTTGTGTTCAATCATCGATTACCCAAAAAGATAGCCCGTCTTGCACAGTATCTAAATTCCGAAAGTGACGAACTTGAAGAGCGTTGTACTGAAGAGGGTGTTGAAAAACCAAAGATTATCAAGTACAATAACATTACTGAACAGTATGATGCCATCATTTCGCTTATTCAAAACAAAAACATGGAGGATGTCGGCATCCTATTTAGACACAATGATGAAGTAGAGCGTGCATATGAATATTTCAAGAATCATGGTGTAAACGTTGAAGCTAAGTATGGACAGTTTATGGATCTAGATTTTTCTTCAGACAATCCAAAGATGATGACCTACCATAGTTCTAAAGGACTTCAATTTGAACATGTTTTCATTCCTGAATGTACTGTTGAAGACGATGCAAACCGAAATCCACTATATGTGGCCGTGACAAGAACCTATCGAGCTTTGTATATAATGCACTCAGGCAATCTTTCCAGTCTTTTTGATGATGTACCTACTTCGCTTTATGATACGAGTCTTACGAGTGGTCCCAAATTAACACTATGAGGTTTGTCAACTCCTAAAAAACGAGGATAATTATGAAATTATACATACCAACCTGTACTCTGAATTTCAATAACATATTGTCTTCAGAGTCAATTTCGCCCTTAGGATTTTACGCAAGACGCGGCTTTGGTAACAAACGCTTCTATCCTGTCTGCGCGAACGACAAAGAGCAAGTAATAATATTGTACAGTAAATATCCAAGGTTCGAGATTGAAGAAAATGACCTTGAGAACTATCCTATGGTTATTGAGATAGAAACTGATGACTATAAAGATGGATTCTTTGAGAAGGCTAAGGAACATGACGGAGTAGAGACCTATCTCTGCTATCATACCATCAACCTTAACCCTTTTCATTGTCGTATCTATTTTAATAGTTATCAGGAGCGTCAGGGTGTATTGTCAAAGGCAGAACAAAGCCTAGAGAATAAGTTCTATAAGCTTTATGCTCCTAACATAGATGTTAAACCCAAAGAGAAAAAAACATTTTTTGGCGTTGCCAAAGATTTATTTACTCAATCTGAAAAAGATGATTTCTTATGGAATCCTTCATATGTAAATTTCAAGATCAAGAATGAACCTATAAATGTTAGTAGAGACGTTCTGCTAGACAGAATTAAAGGTTTCATTTATTGTTATCTAATAGGTGCTAATAGCTCGGTCAGCAACGAGGTTGGCAAATTGAAAGCTTTGTCAAGAAAACTTCGTAACACACTTTCTGCTGTTGTAAATTCTCCTGATAAAAGACCCACTCAGGCACAAGACGATGCTATCTTGAATGGAATCAGAGAGTTTAATGAAATCTATTCTTCAATAGATGAAGATACCATTTGGAACAAAAATTTATTAGAGTTAAAATTGTCTGACAATCCGCAAGGTCTTTCTACAAAAGATGCCAAGAATCTTTTGTACTACTGGGGTGTTTATGACGCATTCTGTAACAAACTTCCTCTTCGTAGAGTCTATGATGCAAACGAATTGTGGAGTTGTTTAGAGTATGTTTCCCCAGAGACGTTTTCTCGTGTCATAGACAATATGAATAGCACCATTCGTAAATTGGAAGCAAAAGATAATGCTCAACGTGAAAAGTATGCCATTGAGGAATTGCTGAATGTTGATGATAATCTGTCTTTGCATATTTTGGACACATCTTACCAAAGTTCTTTCTATAAGAACCTTATTTGCTCCCAGTTTATGGCAGAGTACAAATCTGTAATGGAAGAAAATGGCGTAGAAGAACCTTTGGCACAGGCATATAATGGAGGTATGATTCTAAGGAACATGCTTGGAGATAAATGGGACTCAAATCCTGCATCTGCTTATGTTGGAGCATTACTTAATCATTTCCAGGAGAACTCCGCCTTTGACTTATTCGCTATTGAAAATGATGTACTTTCATCGTTTGCTGCATTCTGTCAGAAAGGCGATAACATTGATCGCTTGGTAGAGTACCTTGTACAAGTAGGATTCTGTAATTATAAGTTAGCTTATGGCATCTATGGTGCCACAAGAGGTTTTACGTCTCTGCCAAAGACATTTACGTCTGTATTGATAAATGGCAATAAGGATTATTATCAATCATTTGCAAGTAATGTTTGGCGAATGCTTAATGGAATAGAAATAAAGGATGCTGTCTTACCCAAAGCGAGCAATAATACTTCAGTTATTGTAGAAAGTCAGTTGGGATCTAAGATTATTGAGAATCAAAATAATGTAGAGTCAAAAGTTGTAAAACAGCAGAAAGTTGTTGAGGCGGTAAATAAGGCTGTTAAACTTGAAAATATAGTTCAAAGTCCTAAAGCTTTTATGTATATTTTTAGTAGTTTCTCACGTATTACTACAACTAAAGCGTACAAAGCTCTTGATGCTGTTAATTTTGCAGGAGATGAGGGTTCTTATACACCAGAACAATTCCGTAGTAAAATTTATTCGATTGTAGGTAAAGAAGGTTTAAAGACCCAAAAAGAAAATATTGATAAAGCTATAGAACTTGAGAGTAAAAGGCAAGATCCAGAAGCGTTCTTGAGCATCCTTGACAACTTCTTGAAACCAACTGATGCTGCGTATAAGAAGATTGAGAAACTGATTTCAAGTATTAAAAGTTTAAATACGACTTCGTATCCACAACCACAAGGAAATAATGTTATTTCGCAGGATGGTGTTGAAAAGCGAAACCTGAAACCAATACATCCAACATCATCTAAATTTGTAGAGGATGCAAATGTTAACTATTTTATCCTTTCAAGAAACTACCTACCTATAAAAATGCGAGAAACGCTTTCCAGAAAGGTAATAACATTTCAAAAAGGTTATGCTCCTGGTGGTAAATACTATTCTAATCCATTGGGCAACCCTATAGATAATAGATCAACCATTGATCATTTTAAGCATTGGTGTTTTTATGATAAAGGTGGTTATCCTCCTATCGTAGAGGGAACTTATGAGAATAAACAGTACTTTGAGCAGTTAATGCAAGATTTATTTAATCGTTATGCCAACAGGTAAAATTATTATCACGAACGATACAGGTGAACAAGTAGAAGCTACAGCTCCTGTCATTGTCTCTGCAAGTCGTTCAACCGATATTCCTGCTTTTTATGCCAAGTGGTTCTTCAACCGCTTGGCTAAAGGGTATTGTGCTTGGTATAACCCGTTCAACCAGCAAAAAATGTATATTTCGTTCAAAAACTGCAAGGTGGTGATTTTCTGGACAAAGAACCCAAAGCCGATCCTCCCATACCTTCATGAGCTTGACGAAAGAGAAATACACTACTATTTTCAGGTTACACTCAACGATTATGTAAAAGAAGGTTTTGAGCCTAATGTTTCGTCTGTCGAAAACAGAGTTGAGACATTCAAGAAACTTTCTGATATGATTGGTAAGGAGAAAGTAATCTGGCGTTTTGATCCTTTAATAATTACGCCAAACATTGCTCCTCGTGACCTCTTGACGCGCATTTGGCACATTGGAAATAAACTGAAAGGTTACACAAATAAGCTTGTATTCAGTTTCGTTGATGTAAAAGCATATCGCAAGGTTCAAAACAATCTTGTTAAGGAAAGTATGCTCTTTACAAAGGAGAATGTGGAGAATGCCGAAGCCAACCTTGCTCAACGAATAGAAATTGTAGAAGGTCTTCAAAAGATTCGTGAAGCTTGGCACAAAGATGGTTGGGATGTTGAAATCGCCACTTGTGCTGAAGATATTGACCTTGAAAAATACGGGATAGAACACAATCGTTGCATTGATGGCGAATTGATGAAACGCATTTTTGCTGACGATAAGGAACTTGTCTATTATCTACATACATTGAAATTACCAGAAAAAGACTTGTTTGGTAATTTGCCACCAATACCAGAAAAGGTGCGTAATGTAAAGGATACAGGGCAACGTAAGGTATGTGGATGTATGATCAGCAAAGACATCGGCATGTATAATACTTGCCGTCATTTCTGTGTCTACTGCTATGCCAATACAAGTAAAGAATGCGTCATCAGAAATGCTGAGAAACATAATGATGAAAGTGAAAGTATAATTGGGTAATTATGCAAGAGTCAGAACTACAACAATATCTCCTTCGCAACTATCCACAAGAGAATGCTCGTTGCGAATGGAAGGAATTCAAGAATTTGAAGAACTCATTCTGTGGGGATGAGAAAAACGATATCATCTCATATGTGTCGGCTATTGCCAATATGGGAGGAGGACATTTAGTGATAGGGGTACATGACAGTTCTTTGGAAATTGTCGGGACTGATACCTATAACTATGACCGGCAAAAGGCAATTCTTCGTTTAACGGAACGCTGTATCAATCTTTCGACAGAAGGTCTTGATATTGAAGAGTTTGTTACCGATGACACTAACAAGAAGGTTTGGGTAGTCCATATTCCCAAGCATCGTCCCAAATTGCCTGTTTACGCTCATAACAAAGCATGGCAGCGAATTGAAGATTCTCTTGTAGAGTTGACCACAGAACGCATGAATGTCATTCTTGATGAGCCAATATTTGGCGAAACAGATTGGTCTGCACAGATTGTTCCTGATGCAACGATAGATGACCTTGACGAAGTTGCTATAGCTAAAGCCCGCAAAATGTTTAAAAAGGTACATAGTCGTATTCCCGAATCAGAGGTAAATGCTTGGGATATTCAGACATTTCTTGGCAAATGCGGACTGACAAGAAATGGAAGCATCACTCGTGCCGCTATCATATTGTTGGGCAAATACGAATCAGCCTTTAAACTGCGTCCTGTTGTCGCTCAGGTAACTTGGACACGCAGGGATGCAAATCAAGATGTGGTGGACTACGAACATTTCACTGTTCCATTCATACTGACAGTAGATGAAATTCTCTCAAAGATTGAAAATCTGACTTTGCGTGAAATGCCTGGTGGTACGCTTTTCCCAGATACAATGAAACAGTATGATGACTACACTATACGCGAAGCACTTCATAACTGCATTGCTCATCAAGATTACACGATGCAACAGCGTGTCAATTTCGTTGAGAATCCCGGCTACCTATATTATTCCAACGCCGGTACTTTCATCCCCGGAACTTTGGAAAATGCTTTGAGAAATGAGGAATCTCAGACCTATTTCCGCAATGAATGCCTATGCAAGGCAATGGTGGACTTCAATATGATTGATACCGTAAGTCGTGGCATCAAGAAAATGTTTAATGAACAATGGCGCAGACACTTTCCGATGCCGGACTACGAGATTGATGCGGCAAAAAAGAAAGTTGTAGTATGCATATATGGTAACGAGATCAATAAACGATATACGGATTTATTGAAGACTGACAACACTCTATCATTATGGGATTGCATATCTCTCGATGCTGTGCAGAAAGGCAGATTCATACATGAAGATGTTGCAAAAGACTTGCTGAACAGGGGACTTATTGAGGGCGATGCTCCCAATTATACAATTTCTTTAGGAGTTGCTAAAGCCACTCGTCAATTGCAAGGTTACACCAAGCAAAAAGGACTTGATAAGGACAAAATTAAACAGATGGTTTTGCAATATCTTAAGAATGCTGGATCAGATGGAGCCAAACGTGATGGCATCTACGAATACATCAAAGATGTAATGCCTAGCAATAAGACTGAAGAGCAAAAACTACGCAGCCTTGGTGATTTATTGAAAGTTATGAAAGCCGAGGAATTGATTAGAACAGATGGACGAAATTGGTTTATATTATAGCCAATCCGTCGAATTTCGACGAAAAGATACAGCCTATTCCGTCGAAAATGTTTAAATCCGTCGAAATTCGACGAAACACATACTGAACTCAAAAGAATAAAGACCATGTTATTAGGAGACAAAATAAAAGAGTTGAGAGAAGAACACGGTGTGCTACAAAGGCAATTGGCAGCTTTGCTTGAAATAGACACTCCAATGTTTAGCAAAATAGAACGTGGCGATAGATATGCCAAACGGAGACAAGTAATACAATTAGCTGAGTATTTCAAGATTGATAAAAATGAACTTCTTACACTATGGCTGGCAGACAAAGTATTGGATGCTATAGAAGGTGAAGACGAATTAAAGCGAAAAGCCATTGAGGTTGCACAAGAAAGAATAGGCTAATCCTCACAAATATTGGGAACTATATGGTATCATTACCACACAATTCCCAATATTAATATTTGATAATCAGATTGATGTTTTACAATATTCGGTTCAAGCGTGGATTTACTATCAATGAAGCGGGAGAAGTCTCCAATGAAGATTTGTTCCCATCCATCCTTTCCAAGTTTCGCGGGCATACTTTACTGGTTGATATTTGGGCAACCTGGTGCGGTCCTTGCCGCATGGCCAATAAAGCAATCGTCCCGATGAAAGAGGAATTGAAAGAGAAAGACATTATCTACCTTTACATCACCGGCGAAACGTCTCCCAAAGGGACATGGGAAAATATGATTTCCGATATTCACGGTGAGCATTTCCGCGTAACCAACGAACAATGGAATTTTCTGATGTCCAACCTCAACATAGAGGGAGTTCCTACCTATTTTATCATTGATCCTGAGGGTAATATCACTTATAAGAAGACAGGATTTCCGGGAGTGGAAACGATGAAAGAGCAGTTACTGAAAACTTTGAGTAAATAGTTCCGAATATGGTATGAAAGGGTTTTGGAGTATCCAGAAGAGGATTGTCATAATGAATAAACGAAACGCAGATTAACGCAAATATCGTAGAAGCAGTTTTACAAATTATTGATAAATATATAATTGAAATACCCTACGATAAATTGCGTTAATCTGCGTTTTATTATTCATTACGATGCAGTTCTTTTACAAACTCTTATTTATGCATCTCTACAATCTTGGTAGGAGCCATTTCCACATTCCGACGATCTACCTGACGGACAACACTGGCTGCCAAGGAAAGGAACGCACGTCCGGTCACGGAATCTTCATCCAATGCGACAGGAGTACCATTATCTCCTCCTTCACAGATGCTTTGTACGATAGGAATCTGTCCCAGCAAAGGAACATTCATCTCTTCAGCCAGTTTCTTGGCACCTTCTTTGCCGAAGATATAGTATTTATTTTCAGGAAGTTCGGCAGGAGTAAACCATGCCATATTCTCAACCAGACCGAGAATGGGCACATTTACCTTATCATTGGTGAACATATTGATTCCCTTACGGGCATCCGCCAAAGCAACCGCCTGCGGAGTGCTGACAACAATCGCCCCTGTCATAGCCAATGTCTGAACAACGGTCAGATGAATATCACTGGTTCCGGGAGGAAGGTCTATCAGGAAATAATCCAAATCTCCCCAAGCCGCATCACCTATCAACTGTTTCAACGCATTGCTTGCCATCCCGCCACGCCATAAAGTAGCTTGATCCGGATCAACAAAGAAACCGATAGACAATAATTTCACTCCATATTTCTCTACCGGAATAATCAGATCACGACCGTCTATACGCTCGGCATACGGGCGCGCATCTTCCACCTGGAACATTTTCGGCATGGAAGGACCGAAGATATCCGCATCGAGCAGACCTACCTTATAACCCAATTTCGCCAAAGCAACCGCCAGATTTGCTGACACGGTAGACTTGCCTACCCCGCCTTTACCGGAAGAGATACCAATAATATTCTTTACCTGAGGAAGCATCTTGCCCACCTCCGGACGGGGAGCTTGTTTACTTTCTGTCGCAATCGTCACCTGCACATCCGGAGACACATAGGTATGAATAGCTGTCTCGGCAGCTTTCACCATTGATTTCATAAACGGATCGGTCGGTTTCTCAAAGATCAATGAAAAACTGACAGACATACCGTCAATACGGAGATTATCGGCAACCATCTCCGCTTCTACCAAATTCTTTCCCGTACCGGGATAGCGCACCGTTGCCAATGCATCCAATATCAATTTAGGATAAAGAGTCATGTCAATTAAAAATTAAATATTAAAAATTAAAAAGGGAGATGCGCAGGCTCCTTGAGTGATAGGAGGAGATGCGTAGATCCGGTCCATATTTATGCAGTTCTATTTACTTGTATTTAGTCCGCTACGCTTGCTGCGGTTATAACTGCGATAAGAATCAAGTTCTATTTCCACATCCGGCTCTTGCAACTTTCCTTCCTGTGGAAGACGGAATTTGATATACTTGATGTTTAAACCACGATCGAGCCATTGTTGTTCATAATAGGTCTTGATACCGAGAATATCATCCACCAATTCCGAGTGATATAAATCTTCGGTCATAAAGTCTACCGGAAGCCGGTTCGCCTCTATCATGTATTTTGTATAAGTGAACATGAAATTGCTGTCCGTCTTCAGGTGGATAATGCCGTCCGGTCGCAAGAACTTGCGGTATCTTTCCATAAAGTAAGTGGAGGTTAGCCGTTTCGTCGCTTTCTTCATCTGCGGATCAGAGAAAGTAAGCCATATTTCGCTCACCTCACCCTCAGCAAAGAAGCGTTCGATAATCTCAATATTGGTACGCAGGAAAGCTACATTCTTCATTCCCGCCTGCAACGACTCCGTAGCTCCGGTCCACATACGGGCTCCTTTGATATCGACCGCTATAAAATTCTTCTCGGGAAACATCTTTCCCAAACCGACCGTGTACTCACCACGTCCACAGCCCAGTTCGAGTACAATAGGATGATCGTTTTTGAAAAACTCCTCATGCCATTTTCCCTTCATATCGAAAGGCACGTTATCTATCGCCGAATAAGGATACTCGAAGACGTGCGGATAACTTGCCATATCGGCAAACTTTTCTAATTTGTTCTTACCCATATCAATCCTGATTAGGCTGCAAAGGTACTGATTTTGACGTAATCGGCAAAAAGAAAAAAGAAGAGGATTATTTTCACCACAGATTACACGGATTAACACAGATTATTTCTTCTTTTTAATCTGTGTTAATCCGTGTAATCTGTGGTGAACCCTGTGTTATTCTACGATTGTCACCCATCCGTGTGTATCCGGTTCGTCACCATATTGGATACCACGCAGCTTATTGTACAGCTTCGTACAAATCGGTCCCGGCTTTCCGTCTTTAGAGATAACGTATGATTTTCCATTCTCCAAATCGTCGATACGCTGAATCGGGCTGATTACTGCCGCAGTTCCGCAAGCACCGGCTTCTTCAAAAGTCTCCAGTTCTTCTTCCGGTATCGGGCGGCGTTCAACCTTGATACCCATATCTTCCGCCAACTGCATTAAGCTCTTGTTCGTGATAGACGGGAGGATGGAAGTTGACTTCGGAGTGATATAAGTGTTATTTTTGATACCGAAGAAGTTGGCAGCTCCACACTCATCGATATACTTCTTTTCTTTTGCGTCGAGATAGAACTCGCAGGAATAACCCAAGTCATGCGCTTTTTTGTTGGCACGAAGACTGGCGGCATAGTTCCCACCCACTTTATAGATACCAGTTCCGTGAGGAGCGGCACGGTCATATTCGCGAATGATAACGTACGGATTGGTAGAGAAACCACCCTTGAAGTACGGACCTACCGGAGTCACAAATACGACAAACATATATTCATCTGCCGGATGCACCCCCACTTGAGCACTTGTTCCGATCAGCAACGGACGAATGTAAAGAGAAGCACCTGTCTCGTATGGAGGAATGAAACGTTCGTTCAGTTTCACCACTTTCAGAATAGCTTCCTTAAAACGTTCAGTCGGAAGTTCAGCCATCAGGATTCCCTGACAAGTAGATTGCAGACGGGCTGCATTCTCTTCCAAACGGAAAATACGCACTTTACCGTCTTTTCCACGAAAAGCTTTCAAGCCTTCAAACGCTTCCTGACCATAATGCAGGCACGTAGCTGCCATGTGCAGATTCAGATGTTCGTCACTGCTCACTTCCAGTTCTCCCCATGCTCCATTGCGGAAATTAATTCTCACATTGTAGTCTGTCTTCATGTAGCCAAACGACAGATTCGCCCAGTCTATTTCTTTCATATTGTAATGTATTAGTTTATTTTTCTTATGTATTGATTCGCAAAAATAGCTTTTATTCTTCAGATTGCCGCTTTTCTTGCAATAATTTTTCGACTTCCTTATCTGCTTTCGTCAGTTTTTCGGTGCAGAAAGCTATTATTTCATTGGCTTCTTTGATTTTCTCACCCAAGATGTCAATATCCAATTCATTATTGTCTATCTGGCGAACAATCTTCTCGAGACGTTCCATTGCTTGAAGATAGGTTTCTTTTTTTGCTGCCACGATCGTTATATTTATTAAGAGTTAATGAGATTTGTTTCTTTTATCAGTTCCGATAAGACGGCTTTGCTCTACCACAGATTGCACCTCCCCTTTCGAGAACCGGGTGACCAATCTGTCTCCCGACTTCAATGAGGATGCGTCCGTTACCGCCTTCCCATCTTTCAGCGTGATGCTGTATCCACGACTTAACAATTTATCAGGAGAAGCATCGGCAATGCGTTGTTGCAAAAGTTCCAATCGGTGACGCTGGCGGGACAATAACGCCATTGTGGCTTGCGACAGATCCTTTCGGGCTGTCAGCAAGGCAAGACGCGCCTCTGTCAGTTTCCGCTGTACAAGGTTCGGGATACGAGCCTGCAGTGTATCCAATCTTCTCCGCTCCCGCTCCAACAGCGTATATGCTCCTTGCCGAATGCGAACAGACAAATCTTCCAGACGGTCCGCCACTTCCGCAACCCGATGAATCAAAAGTTCCGCCGCAGCCGTAGGAGTTTTCACCCGGGTATGAGCCACCGAATCAAGCACTGTATCGTCACGTTCATGACCAATTCCGGTAATGATAGGAAGCGGGAACTGCGCACACGCAGCAGCTAATAGGTAAGTGTCGAAGCCGGACAAATCGGAAGTAGCCCCTCCGCCACGAATGATGACCACCACATCAAAATCATCAATACGGGCATTGACGCGGTCTAATGCAGCCAACACAGATTCTTCCACCTGATTCCCCTGCATCAATGCAGGAAACAGTTCTGTGTAAAAGAAGAACCCTCCGGGATTGCGCTGCAACTGATGACAAAAATCGCCGTATCCGGCTGCAGTAGCGGAAGAGATGACCGCAATACGTTGAGGAAGCTGAGGCATTTCCAATTCCTTATTCAAGGTCAGTACTCCTTCTTCCTCCAACTGCAACAGTATTTCCCGGCAACGACGGGCCATATCTCCCAATGTATAGGCAGGATCAATATCAAGCACGGTCAGACTGTAACCGTAAAGTTCGTGAAACTGGACGGTCACTTTCACCAGCACTTTAATGCCGGATGTAAACGGTTGCCCGGTCGTTTCCTCGAAATAGGGTTTCAGCAAACGATAAATGGTATTCCAAATCATACCGCGTGCTTTAGCGATAAGACTATTGCTGCGAGGATCTTTCTGCACAAATTCCAGATAGCAATGGCCTGTCGTATTGGAACGGACATCGCTCAGCTCAGCCTGTATCCAATATTCATCAGGCAGGCATTGCTCCAGACTACGGCGGACAAGCGCATTCAGCTCCAAAAGAGAAAGTCTTTCTCCACCCTCCCCCGAAGAGAAGAGGTCTGACCGCTTCGACTGATTTATAGTGTTTATCATACAGCAGCCATCTTATTTCTTTTCCTTAGAGGAGGAGTCTAGATAAGCCTTCCATAAGTCGGGTATGCCATAGCCATAAATATTGTCGGGGAAACCGGCTCTGTCACCCGAACGGCGAACAAGTTCGATTATCTCTTTTGCCGTCAGCTTCGGACAAGCCTGCCACAGACAAGCCACCATCCCACACATAATCGGAGAAGAGAAAGACGTACCGTTGGCACGGCTAAGATTGCCATTCGTTCCCATCACATCCGATCCCAGACCGACAGCCACCACATCAGGTTTCACCCGTCCGTCCGCCGTATTTCCTACGGAAGAAAACGGAGCCAACTCACCTCTTTTATTAATGGCGCCTACAGTGATCACATTTTCCGCATCTCCCGGAGGGGTAATCTTCTTCCACGAACCCGCCCCGGAGTTTCCGGCACTGCAAACAACGACCATTCCTTTATCGGCTGCATGGGAAGCCTCACGTGACATCAACGCATAATGCCCGTTCAGATCACGGTACCTATAATTCTTTGTCGGATCATCAAAGGAATAATATCCGAGTGATGTATTCACCAAATCCACACCTACGCTATCGGCAAACTCAATAGCTGCCGCCCAATAGTCCTGTTCCACTAAGTTCTCCGAATACTCATCCTCACTGCGCAATAACCAATAAGAAGCTTCGGGAGCCGTACCGATCATGACATTCGGCTGATTCATCGCCATACAGGAAAGAACGGACATACCGTGACTGCTTTCCGCATAAATATCCGCCTCCGGGTTTACAAAGTCACGCACACCCTGAATATCGATATTCTTCATCGCTTCAATCTTATCTACATTATGGAATCCCGCATCAATAACCGCAATCGTCATTCCTTTTCCCTTGAAACCCGCATCATGAAGGAGGTTCGCCTTGCTCATCTCAATCTGGGTACACGCAGGACCGTAAAGGCTATCTGTACGTAGCGGCTTATTAATCAGCGAATCTCTTCGGGTAGCTTTTTCCATCTTTCCTTTCCATACTCTTTCCGCAGAACGTACAAAAGGCAACCGGGCAATCTCATCTATCAACACACTGTCATTACAAGAGACAGTAACGAAATTCTCCCATTTTCCGGTCACAAGTATGTGAACTCCTTTCCGACGGATAGCGTCTACATATTTCTTACATACCGGCAAATCGGTGGAATCAATCTTCAAACCCTGTTTCTTTCTCCGTTCAATAGACTTTTTGGATAAGTACTTTTCCGGCTTTTGCAAAGAATAATCGGTAGCAGCCTTGTCTTTCAGAGTGATACGATATTTCAAGGTATCTCCGGGAGTAAATTGGGCGAATCCACCCAAGCACACAGTTAAAGTAAGAATCAATAGTATAAACTTCTTCATCAGTTATCTTTATTTTATCAATTAAAATCCTTCGTTTTCCAGAATCACCAGACCTATTCCACGCTGTGAAGCTATGAAAGCTCCTCCCAACACTCGCTTTCCATCATAGAATACAGCCGATTGTCCGGGAGCTATAGCCGAAGCCGTTTCAAGAAAACGGACAAGCAAACGCCCGTCTTCAAGACGTCTCACCCGACAGGCCAACGGACGACTGCGATAGCGAATCCGTACTGTCAGGTTCTCACACTGAAACAGTTCTTGTTCGTCCACAATCTTATCCTGCTCCGCCAACATATAATCCGTCTTCAACTGCTCCGCATCGCCAAGCATCACCGTATTCTTCTGAGGGTTGATTTTCAATACATAAGCAGGCTTTCCAAGCGCGATTTCCAGTCCTTTCCTCTGACCTATAGTATAATAAGGCGCCCCTTTGTGCTGCCCCAGCTTTACACCTTCGGAGTTGACAAACCATCCCGGACCGATCTCGCTATCCAATTCCGGACACTGTTCGCGGAGAAAGTCGCGGTAATCTCCTTTAATGAAACATACTTCCATGCTCTCTCCCTCCTTCGATTTAGCCCCATAGCCTTTCTCAGCCAGGTATTCACGCACTTTTATTTTCGTATAATCCCCCAACGGAAAGATACAACGTCGCAGCACATCCTGTCCCAACCTCCAAAGAAAATAAGACTGGTCTTTTTTATCATCGTCTCCGGCTATGATATAAATATGCCCGTTTTTCTCTTCCAGCCGTGAATAATGTCCGGTAGCAATCCAATCACAATCCAACTTATCCGCCCATTCCGTCAACACACGGAACTTAAACAACGGATTGCACATCACACAAGGATTCGGTGTACGTCCCTGCTTATATTCGTCTATGAAGTTTTTTACAATAGTCTCTTTAAAAGGTATACGTTCATCCGCCACATAATGTTCAATGCCCATCCTGGCAGCCAACTCTTTGGCATCCTGCGGCTCATCTCCCCACACACGCATAGTGACTCCCACTATTTCGTATCCTTGTTCTTGCAGCATAAGACAGGCAGCGGTACTGTCTATACCGCCACTCATACCCACCAACACTCTCTTATTTCGTTCTTTCATCTGATCCTTGAAAAGTTACATGGATACAAATGTACGAGATTTCAAAGAGAATTCTTGCTTTTCCGGAAGAAAATCCTTATATTTGAGATATACAAAAGCAAGAACAATTATGGCTAACCCAAGATTACCGGGCATTTCCGAAAATGAGCAAGCCTTATTGTATGCCAAACTGAATGAATACAACCGAGGCAGGGCCTCTTTCAAAGAGGCGGGAGTTTACTTGGTGGTATTACCCCGACCGGGTAAACCCAACTATTCGTTATGGCTTTATTCTCCTCTACCGGAAAAACAATCCATCCTTTACATACATGATTTGTCACCGGACATTAACGAATCCCTCCGTATGGCAAGTACTATGTTCTATTATTCAAGGCGCTGCCTGATTCTTGTAGATTACAACGAAAAGAGAATGCAAAGCAATGGCGACGACCTTATCTTTTTCGGGAAGTATCGGGGGCATTTCCTACATGAGATATTGAAAGTGGATCCGGCTTATTTGAGTTGGATAGCCTATAAGTTTACACCGAGAATCCCCAAACAGGAACGTTTCGTCAAGATAGCGCAAGCTTATCACTCCGTACATTTAGACCTCATGCAAAGGAAGTCGAAAGAGAAACATTCAGCAAGCCGGTATTTGGGTGAGCTGGGGGAGAAACTCACGGACCTCAGATTAAAAGTCATACGGGTGCGATTGGAAGATGATCCGTATAAGACAAGAATAAATGGTACTGTACCACAATTTTTTGTAAAGCAGGTACTGACATTGACCGATGCAAGCGGCAACCTGGTTATCATGAGTATACCGTCAAAAAATCCCAGTGCGGTTTCATGCACACTATCCGGGATAGAACACGAATACCGACCGGGAGAAATCATTTATGTCGCATCTGCGCGGGTGTCACGCCGATACGAAAGTCACGGGTCAAAGTATACCCGTATCAGTCACGTCAAACTTGCTATGGCCACGACAGTTTAATCCTTTTCTATCAGTACTGTGGCATAAGCCGAGATACCTTCTTCCCGACCAGTAAATCCGAGTTTCTCAGTAGTGGTCGCTTTAATGGAAATATCATCAACGTCGATACCCATCACGTTTGCCATTGTCTCCTGCATCAAAGGAATATGCGCTTTCAGCTTCGGGCGTTCGGCGCAGATAGTCGCGTCAATATTACCGACCTTATATCCTTTGGAAGCAATCAGTTCTACGGTCTCTTTCAGAAGGATTTTGCTGTCGATATTCTTAAATTCTCCCGCTGTATCCGGAAAGTGATAACCGATGTCGCGCATATTCGCAGCTCCCAGCAATGCATCACAGACAGCGTGCAATAGCACATCAGCGTCCGAATGCCCCAGCAATCCTTTTGTGTGTTCCAGAAGAACGCCTCCAAGCCACAACTCACGTCCTTCAACCAATTGGTGCACATCGAAACCAAAGCCTACTCTTATCTTCATAATTTACCTTCCTCCATCAGCGGACATAGAAGTCCAATAGTTTTTCCCCTTCCAGATATCCTTGCAAATGTTGTCCGATACTGACCGGACCTACACCGACAGGTGTACCGGTAAATAGCAAATCACCTATTTTCAGTGTCACGAATTGACTGACATACGCTATGATGTCATCCACTTCGAAAAGCATATCCGCCGTACACCCTTTTTGCACTTCTTTACCGTCAATCAACAGATTGAAGTTCAAATGCCGGATATCCTTGTAACGGTCTACCGGAACAAAATCTCCGATAGCCGCCGAAGAATCGAAGCCTTTGCAAAGTTCCCAAGGATTTCCCTGCTCACGGAACTTTCGCTGAAGATCACGGGCAGTAAAATCGATACCCACAGTCACGGCGTCATAATAGCGGTTAGCAAAACGAGGAGCGATGTTCTTCCCCAAACGGTTGATACGGACTACCAATTCCGTTTCATAATGTATCTCGTTAGAAAAGTCAGGAATGAAAAACGGCTTGCCGTCCTTTAAAATGGCAGAGTCCGGCTTCATAAAAATGACCGGTTCCGTATTTACCTGTGTATGTCCCAGCTCCTGATTATGCTGAGCGTAGTTCATTCCTACTGCGATAATCTTCATTATTTCTCGTTAAAATTCAATCGGTTAAACATAACGGCCAGATGCGCATAAAGAGAAGTGTTCTGTACGACAATATTTTCCGGCACGCGAATACGGAAAGGAGTAAAGTTCCACACTGCCTTTATTCCTCCGTCTACCATCTTATTTGTAATTTCCTGAGCGATATTAATAGGCACTGTCAGCACACCGATATTCACATCATATTCCTTCATCTTTGCTTCAAAGTCATCAGAATGGAAAATTGGAATTCCACCTAAGTCCTTCCCTACCAATTCCGGATTGACATCAAAAGCCGCCACGATTTCCAGGCCGAAATGACGCAAACCTGAGTCACGGAGTAACGCACCTCCCAAACTACCTACACCAAACAAAAAGGCTTTGTGCATATTAGTAAATCCAAGAAAGCTTTCCAAAACCTCAATCAGCGCATCAATATTATAGCCCACTCTCGTACGTCCCGATATGTTCACATACGACAAGTCTTTGGCGATTTGAGAAGCGTCAATATTTATTTCCTTAGAGATTTGTGTCGAGGAGACATATTGCTCTCCTTTTTCTTTCATTAGTTTTATATTGGACAGATACCAGGGAAGTCTGCGCAAGGTAGGCTCCGGCACTTTATCCGCCTCTTTTCGTATATAAGTGCTCATACTTCTTACAAAATTTGGTATTTTGCAAAAGTACATTATTTTTTGAGACTGACAACCCAATAACGGAAAACCTTAATAGAGATTAAACAAAACAAGGAAAACAGGCTCAAATTTTGCCCTTTTCCATAAGTTTGATACTTTTGAGAAGAAATAAATATGACGAGTATGAAAAAGAATGATTGGAAAGATCGATTGAACGTTGTGTATTCTACTAATCCCGACTTCGGCTATGAGATAGACGATGATGAAGAACAGTCCACCCTTGACAAAGACAAACAAAACCTCCGGGTTTCCATTGATAAGAAGAATCGCGGCGGAAAAGTGGTAACATTAATTACCGGATTCGTGGGTACGGAGAATGACTTGAAAGAATTAGGCAAGCTGCTTAAAAGCAAATGTGGAGTAGGCGGTTCGGCCAAAGACGGAGAGATAATGGTACAGGGAGACTTCAAGGTCAAAATTATAGAACTGCTCATCAAGGAAGGCTATACCAGAACCAAAGGGGCAGGCGGTTAATCCATTCAATAAAAAAAGGGGAGCTTTGACACCTCCCCTCCATATCTTATTTCCGAAGAAAATTATTCAGCTTTCAAAGTGAAACGTTTGAAGTCAACAATCTTCAATTCAGGATCAGCAGCAGTCAATACTTCTCTTACAGTCTTCTTACCGTCCATGATATCTTCCTGATTCAGCAAGCAAACTTCTTTCAAGAACTTAGCCAAACGACCCTTAGCGATATTCTGAATCATCTGTTCAGGCAAGTGTGCAGCTTTCTCAGCAGAAACAGTAGCGATGATTTCTTTTGCTTTCGCTACATCTTCAGCTGTAATCCAGCCCTTAGCCATGTTGCTTTCCATGTGCTCTTCGCTGTCTACGTGAGCCGGGTTGATATTAGCTTTCTTCAAAGCAGCCTCAACTGCTTTCTGTACCTGTTCAGCTTTTGTCTTCTCAATAGCAACTTCGATTTCTTTCTGTTTGATTTCTTCTGAAACACCGTCCTCATCAATAGCAATCGGGTTCATAGCAGCAATCTGCATAGCTACCTGCTTAGCCAGTTGCTCGTCAACAGGCTTGTTGAAAGCAACAATCGTGCAAAGGCCATTTCTGTTCATGTGATTGTAAACAGCAGTGCTTACACCTTCTACAGTCATGTAGCCATCCAATTCCATTTTCTCACCTGTGATACCGCTACGGTCAGTCACTGCATCCTGTACAGTACCGTTACCCATCGGCAATGCTTTTACTTCGTCCAATGTCTTGCATTTGTTAGCCACAGCAAGATCAAGAATATCCTGAGTCAGTTTCACAAAGTCAGCATTCTGAGCTACGAAGTCAGTTTCGCACTTCAAAGCAATGACAACGGCATAGTCACCAGTAGTCTTAGCCAAAACGCAACCTTCAGAAGCCTCACGTTCAGAACGCTTAGCAGCAACAGCTTGTCCTTTCTTACGGATAATCTCCATTGCCTTGTCGTAATCGCCATCAGCCTCTGTTAATGCATTCTTGCAATCCATCATACCAGCTCCGGTCATTTTGCGCAGCTTGGTAATATCAGCCATAGTTACAGCCATAATAATTTCCTTTATTTAAATGAATAATAATTTTCGAAACAAAAAATGTGCCAATCTGCCAATCAAGATGCAAGTGTATAACAATACCCTTGCACATTAGCAAATTGGCACATTTTATATATTAAGCCTCTTCGTCTTCCTTGATGAAAGCAGCAGCTTTAGCTGCGTTGATAGCTTCTTCGTCAGACTTGTCGAGTCTAGCTTTTACTGATTTCTTCTTGCCTTTGTTAGCAGGAGCTTCACCAGCTGCTTCCATGTCGATCTTTTCAGCTTTTCTTTCTTCCAAACCTTCGATCATTGCAGCGCAGCAAGCATCCAAGATAACTTCTACAGATTTAGTAGCGTCATCGTTAGCAGGAATTACGAAGTCGATGTTTGTAGGATCAGAGTTAGTATCAACGATACCGAACACAGGGATACCCAAACGGTTAGCTTCGCGAACTGCGATGTTTTCTTTCATCACGTCGATAACGAACAAAGCAGACGGCAGACGAGTCAGGTCAGCGATAGAGCCCAAAGTCTTGTCCAATTTTGCACGTTGACGAGAGATCTGAAGGATTTCTCTCTTAGAAAGGTTAGCATAAGTACCATCGTTAGTCAATTTATCGATAGTAGCCATTTTCTTCACAGCCTTACGGATAGTCGGGAAGTTAGTCAACATACCACCCGGCCAACGCTCGATTACATAAGGCATATTAACAGATTGAGCTTTCTCAGCTACAACTTGTTTAGCTTGTTTTTTAGTAGCAACAAAAAGAACTTTCTTGCCAGATTTGGCAATCTGTTTCAAAGCTTCAGCAGCTTCGTCTACTTTTGCAACTGTTTTGTGGAGGTCAATGATGTGAATACCATTGCGTTCCATGAAAATATAAGGAGCCATTGCAGGATTCCACTTTCTCTTAAGGTGTCCGAAGTGGCAACCAGCTTCCAATAATGTATCAAAATTTGTTCTTGACATCTTGTTTTTCTTTAAATCGTTTACTTTCTTTTTTGTTTTTTCTAAACCAACCGCCGGGTAGTCCGCAAGCAGAGTCCCAGTAGTTTAGATACTAAACATATTCCTCTGTCAGGCAGCCCATTAACGCTTGCTGAACTGGAATCTTCTACGAGCTTTCGGTTGTCCCGGTTTCTTACGTTCAACAGAACGCGGGTCGCGAGTCATGAAGCCTTCAGCACGAAGAGCCGCTTTGTCTTCAGCGTTGATTTTCACCAGTGCACGGGCGATTGCCAGACGCAAAGCCTGAGACTGACCTGTGAAACCACCACCACACAAGTTAACCTTGATGTCATACTTCTCAGCAGCACCAATCTTGTTCAATGGTTGTTTTACAACATACTGAAGAATAGTTGATGGAAAGTACTCTGCAAGGTCTCTCTTGTTAATAGTAATCTTTCCTGTACCTTCGCTTACGAATATGCGTGCAATAGCACGTTTACGTCTGCCTAATGCATTTACTACTTCCATTATATCTTATTTATATGAATTAATATCAATCATTTTCGGGCTTTGAGCTTCCTGCTTGTGTTCGCTACCAGCGTAAACATACAAGTTGTTCAGCAATTTAGCTCCCAGGATATTCTTAGGAAGCATACCCTTCACTACTTTTTTCAGTAATCTCTCTTCGCCGTTCGGTTTAGCAATCAAACGGGCAGGAGTCATTTCTCTCTGACCACCGGGATAACCAGTATATGACAAATAAACTCTGTCATTCCATTTGTTACCAGTCAGTTTTACTTTGTCTGCATTGATGATGATAACGTTATCACCGCAGTCTACGTGAGGAGTAAAGTTTGGTTTGTACTTTCCTCTCAGCAATTTTGCAACTTTTGCTCCCAGACGGCCTAATGTTTGGTCTGTAGCGTCAACGATAACCCATTCTTTGGTTACAGTCGCTTTGTTTGCAGAAATGGTCTTGTAACTTAAAGTATCCACTCTAATTTTGTTTTTTAAATGTTACTACTAAAAATTTCTTCACCACTCATTAGTCTTCCCCGGACAAAGGAATACTAACTTGCTATGAATTAATCTCTTATCATTTTGTGATAATAATCGGCTTGCAAAAGTACGGCTTTTCTTTGAATTGGCAAACAAATTCTTCCTTTTTTTGGATTTATTCGGTTGAATGACAAGGAGTAGATAATAAGGTATACAAAAGTCCGGCAGCGGGGAAGGCATGGTTCGCCACCGAGGAACACAGGCTTCGGCACCGGGAAAAAAGTACAGATTCCCACCCCTTCCACAAGTCCTCTGGCGGGTATCGGGATAAAATCAAAAAGCTTTTAGACGAATTCAAAAGCCCATTATCAGTTTTCAAATAAAGGAAAGACAATAGGGAAACAACATTTATACGAAAAGCCCATACCTTTGCCATAGATTCTTAACTCAGAAAACAACGAATAGAATTGATATGAAAAACATTCAAAGAATTCTCTTTTTTGCGGTTTGCCTTTGCACCGCATTTACAGTTCAAGCCCAAAGCCTGACGGTCACCGGAAAGGTGATTGATGCGGAAGGCTTGGAAGTCATCGGAGCCAACATTACCCTCAAAGGCGCTTCCGGTGTCGGCTCAATCAGTGATTTAAGCGGAAATTACAGGCTGAAGGTCGATAATGCCGCCAAGGCTATCCTTGTATTTTCTTATATAGGAATGAAAACACAAGAAGTCCCCGTAAAAGGGAAAGCGGTCATCAACGTGACGCTGCAAAGTGATGCGAAAGCATTGGATGAAGTGGTAGTTGTAGGTTACGGAACAAGCAAGCGCAGTGACCTGACAGGCTCCGTCGTTTCCGTAAAGAGTGAAGACCTGATGAAAGTCCCTACTTCCGACCTCAGCCAAGCATTAGCAGGACGGGTAGCCGGTGTACAAGTTACTCAAAGTGAAGGAGCACCGGGATCGAGCATATCCATACGCGTACGCGGTGGTATTTCCATTACCCAAAGTAACGAACCTCTTTATATTATTGACGGTTTCCCTAGTGAAGACGGTATGGCGAGCCTTGACCCGGCCGAAGTAGAAACGATTGATATATTAAAAGATGCTTCCGCCACGGCAATCTATGGTGCCAGAGGTGCCAACGGTGTCGTAGTAATCACGACCAAGAAAGGAAGTACAAATGAGAGCAAAATGTCTGTCAGTCTTGAAAGCTATATCGGCTTCAAGACATTGGCACGCAAACTTCCTGTGCTCTCTACCAAAGAATACGTACTGCTGGATTATGAACGCAGTCTTGCTTTTCAGGGCGAGAAAGGAGTCACCAGTTTCCAGTCCACATACGGTTCTTTCCTGGAAATCGATGAGAACTATGGCAATCGTCCGGGCATTGATTGGCAGGAAGAGACGCTTGGTAGAACAGCAACCAGCCAAAACTACCGTGTACGTATATCAGGAGGAAACAAGGAATTAAAATATTCACTCGGATACAGTTACTTCAAAGACATGGGAGCCATGGTGTTTAGCGGGAACGACAAACATAATATCTCGTTCAATATTACCCATAAGCCTTCCAAACGTATTCAGGTGAATGCACGGATCAGCTTTGACCAAAGCAAAATATACGGTATGGGAACTTCGGACGGAAATACCCGCTTCAACAAAATGGAGCATATCCTGCAATACCGCCCCACTATCGGTATCTATGGAAACGATCAAGACTTACTGGAAAATGAGGATAAGATAATTGACGATGAATCCAACCCAGTACAAAACCCACTGCTCTCAGCCTCGCAGGAAACCAACAACAGACAACTCCGAACTTTCCAGGCAAACGGCGGATTTACCTTTAACTTCACAAAGAACTTTAGTTTCCGCAATAGCACCGGCATGCGCTATCAGACTACCCGAAATGATGTCTTTTACGGAGAACTGTCCAGCATCGGGAAACGCTCCAGTATCAACGGATATATCCAATATGCTGAAAATAGCAGTTTCCAGACTTCCAACGTATTGAACTACGAATATAAGAGAAAGAAACATAAAATGATAGCGATGCTCGGTCAGGAGTGGGTATCGCGATGGACACGCACGATGAGGGCCAATGCAACGAACTTCCCGAATAATGATATAGGTTTGGATGATATGAGCTTGGGGATTCCCGGAGCCATCACGTCCGGAGTGAATTATGACGACAAACTATTGTCTTTCTTCACCCGGTTGAATTATAGCTTCGCCGACAAATATTTACTGACTGCCACTTTACGTGCCGATGGTTCATCCAAGTTCAGCAAAGACAACAAATGGGGAATCTTCCCTTCCATCTCGGCAGCATGGCGCATCGGAGAAGAAAAATTCATTAAAGACCTGAATATTTTTTCCGACTTAAAATTGAGAGTAGGTTACGGTATGGCAGGCAACAACCGCATCGCAAGCTATACTTCCCTGGAATTATTGGACTCCACCGTATATCCGAATGGCAGCACCATGACTCCCGGTTACGTCCAGTCTTCCATAGTCAGCCGGAATTTACAATGGGAATCGAACAATACCCTCAACATCGGACTTGATATGGGATTCTTCGGACAAAGATTGACCATTTCTCCTGAATTCTACGTAAATGAAAGTACACACTTGCTCTTAAACTCGAGAGTTCCCAGCTCTTCGGGATTCACCAATATGATGCGGAATATCGGAAAGACACAGAATATCGGCGTCGACCTGACCATCAGCTCTACCAATATTCAAAGCCGTAACTTCACATGGACAACAAACCTGAACCTGTCTCATAACAAAAACACCATCAAGGCGCTGTCCGGCGAAAGCTATTTCCTGGAAGAAGCCAAATTCGGGTACGCCCAAAAGACACATAAGATTGAAGTAGGAAAGCCCATCGGGCAATTCTACGGATACAAAACATTAGGTTTGTATCAAGTCTCGGACTTCAACTATGATGTACGCACACAGACTTATACCCTTAAAGATGAAATTCCCTGTATGGGCGACCGTAGTTCCGTGCAACCGGGTATGTGGAAATTCGCCAATACAGACGGTAATGATGTGATTGATGAAAATGACATGACAGTCATCGGTAATGCCAACCCTGTCTTTTACGGTGGTTTAAGCAACACATTCAAGTACAAGAACTTTGACCTGACTGCCTTCTTCACCTTCTCTTATGGTGCAGAAGTGCTGAACGCCACCAAATTGACCAATACACAAGCCGGAAAAACTGTATATAATGTACTGAACCTGGCAAACAGCAGCAAACGTTGGATGACTATCAACAAAGAAGGTGTAACCGTCACAGACCCGCAGGAACTCGCCGCCCTGAATGCCGGTAAAACCGTAGCTTCCATACACGATATGGAACAAGGGGACAAATATATCCATTCTTGGGCTGTGGAAGATGCCTCTTACCTGCGATTAAGTAACTTAACCATCGGATACAACTTTCCAAAGAAATGGATACGGAAAGCTTCCATCCAAAATCTCCGCCTTTATGCGACAGGAAGTAACTTGTTTGTATGGACCCCCTACTCCGGTTTCGACCCGGAAGTATCAACAAAAGGAAACAACCTGACGCCCGGCGTAGATTTCGGAGCTTATCCCCGTAGCCGTTCTTACGTATTCGGCCTTAACATAACCTTTTAAACCACCTTCTTAAAACAACAGGAAAATGAAAAAGAATAATTTATACTATATACTCTGCCTGCTTCTCTGCGGTTTGACAAATAGTGCCTGCCTGGACACTCTGACCGAAGATCCTAATTCCTATTATGAGAAGAAGGATTTCTTCACCGACAAGTCCAAAGCACAGATGGCAGTCGTTGGCGTTTACAGTGTGTTACCCACTCTCTACGGAGATTATGAGATGGCTCTTCCCTGTTCCGACGACACTTACTATGCTTCAGGAACAAATTCAGATAATACCCGCCGGGATATCGCCCACTACACCTTAAACCCTGCCAATCAATATGTCTATAATGCCTGGAAAGGCCTTTATCAAGGAATCAATTATGCCAATTATGCGATTCAAGGTATCGAGGGTATGGAAAATTACGAAGGAGATACGGACTTGCAGGCAATGGTAGCGGAAGCTAAATTCCTACGGGCATTATATGCTTTCAGCCTGGTACGCTATTGGGGGGATGTTCCTTTCAAAACGACTTATTCCGATTCTTACGAGCATACTTACCAGCCACGCAGCAGCCGGGAAACGATATATGACCAAATTATCAATGATTTGAACTTCGCTAAAGGTCATCTTGCATGGGCAGACGCTTCTTCTTCTCCCGAGAAGGCAAGCCAAGGTTCGGCAAGAGCGCTACTGATGCGCGTATTATTGCAACGTGCCGGATACAGCTTGCAAATGGACGGAACCATCACCCGACCGGATGAAAGCAAACGTCAGGAATATTTTAATGCTGTCATCCGGGAGTGGGAAGAATTCAAAACAAACGGTTATCACAATTTCTATACTACCGGCTATCTTGAATTATTCAAAGGATTCTCCGCAGGAACGCTCGATTCACAGGAGAGCTTGTTTGAAGTAGCCTTCTACAGCCCCGACGGCAGTACAGGAACAAAAGGTTACTGGGGCACGTATATCGGCCCGGCGGTAGCAGCACCCGGCATTGCCAGTACGGAAGCCAATCAGTTTATGGGACGTGCCAATGCGCTATTCCGTGTTGTGCCCGAATGGAAAGAGTTCTTTGAAGCCGGAGATGCACGTCGTGATGTAATGGTCTGTACCTACAAATTCAACTGGGACAAAACGAGTTACAGCCATAAAAAGGTGGAAAACAAAAATGGAAGAGACTGGTATCCCGGTAAGTGGCGTCGCGAATGGATGCCTATCGGATACAAGAATCCGAATGTTACTGACGTAAATTTCTGCTATATCCGTTATGCGGACGTAGTATTGATGGCGGCCGAAGCCTTTAATGAAACGGACAATACGCCTGAAGCCTGGAAGTTATTGAACAGTGTCCGAAAACGTGCCGGAGCAACCGAAATCACTTCCGAGAACTATGCAAGTCTGTTGAAAGCTCCCAAAGTATACAATCTCAACTTCATCAACGATGGAGATGAAGCAGGCCGATTCCGCACGGCTCTCTATTGGGAACGGGGATTCGAACTGGCTTTTGAAGGACAGCGTAAATATGACCTGATCCGTTGGGGAATTATTCAGGAAGCATTGGCATTATTCTTTGAGAACAGTGCAGCCAATACCAGTACTTCAACCGGATACCCGGCAGGGAAAAACTTCCGTAAAGGCAAACATGAGTTATTCCCGATTCCGACAGACGAGTTGCAATTAAATTACCTGCTAGAAAATAAGAACAACCCTAATTATTAATCACCGGAATGACCGAAATATAACAGATTATGAAAAAGAACATTTATATCGCAATCATAGGGAGCATCGCTTTCCTTCATTCATACGCCCAACCGACGATCCGCTTGACGGATACTACACTGATGCATGAGATGCGCACCACACCGTCCCCGCTGGATAAAGCAGTGGTAAAAGACCGTGCCGTGTCTTTTTTATGGCCGCTTCGCGCTGATGTCAACGTGGCGGAAGAATTACTAGACGGAGTTAAACCCGCTACCCCAAAAACGGATAAATCCAAGTTATGCTATCAAGTTCGTTACTCGCAAGATGCGGCATTAAAGAATAATGTAACATTGGTCGATACCCGCTGGCCGTTTTTCAATCCGGAAAAGGCATTGGTTGCCGGAAAGTGGTATTGGCAATATGGATATGTAGAAAAAGGAAAAACCATCTGGTCTAAAGTACTTCAGTTTACCGTGGAAGATAATCCGCAGAAGTTCTGTCCGCCCGCATTGAAAACCGTACTGTCAGGATTGCCGAAGAGCCATCCCCGTGTATGGGTAATGAAGGATGAATGGAAGGACTTTATGAAAAGGAGCAAGTCTGCAACGGAATATCAATGGTATATCGAAGTGGCGGACAAAGCGGCAAATTCTCCCATGCCTTCTGTGGACAAAATTGACACAAGAGGTGCGGAAAAGCTGGATAATGAAGTGAAACGGCAAGCGTTAATTACTCGTGAAAGCCGCCGTGTCATAGACAAAGAAGAAACCAATACGGAAGCCTTGATACGTGCTTATCTGCTGACACAGGACAAACGGTATTATGAAGCAGCCATAGCCCGTGTACTTGAAATGATTAGTTGGAGTGACCACCAAAACGTGGCCGGTGACTTCAATGCGGCAACGATGCTTTCTCTCTGTTCCATGACATACGATTCATTCTACGATTTGCTATCGGATGATTTGAAGGCTCAATTATTGAAAGAAATCAAACACAGAGGTGGAGAATTTTACGCGAACTTCAACAATCGCCTGGAAAATCATATAGCCGATAACCACGTATGGCAAATGACCCTCCGTATCTTCACTATGGCTGCCTTCAGTGTCTACGGTGAGATGCCGGAAGCAGATACCTGGGTGGATTATTGTTATAATGTATGGTTGGCGCGTTTTCCCGGTCTGAACAAAGATGGCGGATGGCACAACGGTGATTCTTATTTTACTGTCAACACTCGTACCTTGATAGAAGTACCTTATTATTATAGCAAATTAAGCGGTTTCGATTTCTTCAGCGACCCGTGGTATCAAGGTTCCATCATGTATACAATTTTCCAGCAGCCGCCTTTCTCTAAATCAGGAGGCAATGGTAGCAGTCATCAAAATGTAGTAAGACCCAATAGCATTCGAGTAAGCTATACGGATGCATTAGCCCGCCTTACCGGAAATACATATGCAGCAGACTATACCCGCCGCACCCTCGAAAAAGAACCAAACTACCTCAAAAAGGCACTTTTGGCCAAACCGGGTGATTTGGCATGGTTCCGCCTGCAATGCAACAAGCCTCTGCCGCAAGGCGCAGGATTAGCGGATTTGCCTATGGGCTACGTATTCCCGGCAACCGGGCTGGCTTCTTTCATGACAAATTGGAACAGTGTAGGACGCAATGCTATGATTAGCTTCCGTTCAAGTCCTTATGGTTCCACTTCCCATGCGCTGGCCAATCAGAATGCATTCAATACCTTCTACGGTGGCAGTTCCTTGTTTTACAGCAGCGGACATCATATCAGTTTTATCGATGAGCACAGCTTGTATTGCCACCGTGCTACCCGCGCCCACAATACTATATTAGTGAACGGCATGGGGCAGCGTATCGGAACAGAAGGTTATGGATGGATTCCCCGCTATTATGTAGGTGAGAAGATTGGTTATGTAGTAGGCGACGCTTCCAACGCATACGGCAAAGTGATTTCTCCTTTATGGCTGGAACGCGGAAAACAGTCAAAACTGGATTACTCGCCTGCCAACGGTTGGGATGAGAACCATCTAAAGACTTTCCGTCGCCACATTGTCGAATTGGGAACTTCCGGACTAGTATTCATTTACGATGAACTGGAAGCTGACGAGCCCGTGACGTGGAGTTATCTGCTGCATACCGTTATCAATCCGATGACTGTGAAGGAGAATCCAAACTATGTGCATATCCAGGCAACTAACAAGAACGGAGCTTCTGACGCTTTCTTGTTCTCCAGCGATAAGTTAACTACCGAAACGACGGATAAGTTCTTTGTTCCTGCCGTGAACTGGCTACGTGCAGATAGCAAAGGTAACTTCGCCCCTTATGCCAATCATTGGCATTTTACAGCGACTTCATCCAAACAAAAGGTATACCGCTTTGCAACGGTTATCAATACGCACGCTCTTGCCAGACCGGCAGCCGAACCAGTGATACTGAAGGACGGAAGAATCAAAGTAGGAAGCTGGATTATCAAGGTAAATACTTCCGCGGAAGGCATGCCGATGTTCTTTATACGCAGTACGAAAGTAGGGGAAGATGTGAATATTACTTATAAAGGAGGTGCTACTATCGTGCGGGAAGATGGTTATGAGACAACATTGACAGATAAACTTCCGGAACTGGAAATCTAAAAACAATAATGCTATGAAACTGAAAAGATATTTAGTACAAGGCTTCCTTTTGTTGCTGTGCTCTATGAGTCCGGCAGCCGGTTCTCTCGCCATGCAGCAAGAGCCTCAACAACCACAGAACCCACAAAAAGTTCAGCAGAAGAAGCCCCGAATACAAACCTCGGCCGACGAAAACGAAATCGTCTTCAAGCCGTTGACGGAAACTGATAAAAAGCCGGAAGCGGCTTCCAGAAAGGGAACGGCTTCTAAAGAAGAAGTCGCAACTAAGAAAGTAGTGACGACAAAAAAAGCAGTAACTACTAAAAAGGAAAAAGGAAATCATTCCAAACGTTATATGGCTCTAAAGAGCAATATCGCCTACGATGCGGCAGGGCTTCCTAATTTGGCATTTGAAATGCAGTTCAGCAAACATATTTCCGTAGAGCTACCTGTGATTTGCAGTTTTTGGGACATTAGTCAGAAACACGCTGTACGTACAGTGGCTATTCAGCCGGAAGGCCGCTGGTGGTTGAAACAACTCGGTGCAGGTCATTTTTTCGGAGTACATGCCCATGTCGCCTGGTTTAACGTGAAGTGGCAGAAAGACCGTTACCAAAATACAGACCGTCCGTTATTAGGAGCAGGTGTAAGTTACGGCTACTTACTTCCCCTGTCCAAGCATTGGGGAGCGGAGTTCTCTTTGGGAGCCGGCTATGCCCATATAAAATACAATACTTATTATAACATAGATAATGGGGCGCAGATTGGAACGGAAACCCGGAATTATTGGGGAATCACCCGTGTCGGTCTATCCTTGTCTTATCGTTTTTAAACCTTGGAAATCATGAAAAATAAGATATATACTACATTCATCCACTTAGGAGCGCTACTAATGCTTTTACCGGCTATCGTCAGCAGTTGCCTTTATGAAGAACCCGAGCTGACTGCCGACGGAACCAAAGGAGTAGACCCTACACAAGTGAATATCATGTCCGAAGTAACTTTGGATATGAATCTTGCGCCACTGGAAATTAATAATACACGTGCCGCCACTACCAGTGGCTACAATTATCGTTTCACTGTCATTGCTTACGAGGGAAAGGAAGAAGTGGCACGCCAGGAGATTTATGAAGCTGTCCGTCCCGAACAATCCAGTGTCAGCCTGCCTATCTCCATGAAACTGCACGCCCGCAAATACCAACTGGTGGTATGGGCAGATTATATTCGCAATCAGGAAGGAAATTACACGCTCTTCTACGATACCGGCAATATGGAACGTATCTTGCGTGCAGGGTCTTACAAAGGCAATTCCAACTATTATGATGCTTTTTATGGAACTGCCGCACTGAATCTCACTCCGTATCGGGACCAGTGGAATGCCATTGTTCCCATCGACATCCAAATGGTCCGCCCGTTGGCCCGCTATGAGTTGATAGCCACGGATGTAGACAAATTCCTGAAAAAGATAAAGGATAAGGAAATCACCGGAAACCAATTTACTATCAGTATCAAATATGGCTATTATCTGACTACGGGTTTCAACGCTCTGACCGGACAAGTGAAACATCCGCTGCAATATGTGTCTTACAGTAAGTCCATCCCTCTTCCCACAGAAGGTACGGAAGAGCTGCCAATCGGCTTCGATTATGTATTCGTGAACGGAGAAGGTTCTTTCGTCTCACTGACTATCGAAATAACCAATGAAAAAAGTAACGTAGTAGCCCGCTACCGGAATCTGAAAGTACCTTATAAGCAAAACCATCTGACAACGGTTCGCGGCAAATTCCTAAGTGCCAATCCGGGGATAGATATCGACACGGATTTTGATGATGACATCATCGTGGATCTGGACAGATTATAAGAAACAAAAACAATTAATATACACTTTAATCATTACATTATGAAAAAGAACTTTTTTTATTTAGCAGTGACTCTGTTTATGGCATTATTTGCCTCATGTAGTCAAGAAGAAGCTCCAAGTACTCTGGGCAGCAAAAGCAAACTCGTCAGTATTTCAGCACAGCTTCCTACTGAAGGAGTGAAAACACGTGCCTTGCCGACAGCAAACGACCACGACCTGCGTTGTATCCTTGAAATTTGGAGCACAGGAAACAATCCTGAATTAATATATCGGGATGAAAAACTAGACCTTGACGCGGTAGATAACAAGATTTCTTTCGAATTCGCTCTTGAACCGGGCAACTATAAATTCCTGATGTGGGCGGATTTCGTTGCCACAGGAACCGGACAGGTAAACGGACACTATGCCGATAAATTCTATGATACTAACGACCTCAAGAACATTACTTTGAAAGACGCTTCGTTGCTTTATAACACTGATGCCTGTGACGCATTCTTTGCTGCACAGGAGTTCACAAAGACGGAAGACGTAGAATCTTTCGACGCAACCTTGAAACGTCCGTTTGCTAAAATTATCGTATCTGAGAAAAATAAGACCAATTTTGAGAAATGTGCCAAAGTTTCTGTAAGCCATAAAGTACCACAAGGATTCAATGTAGAAGATGGAAGTGTCTCCACTACTTTAATACCGGCAACTTTATCAGAAGCCGCTGCTCTTGGCAAAGGAAATACTGATTTGAAATTGTTCTCTTATTATGTGTTCGCAGCACCGGCAGATGATGCTTTGGGTGAAATCAAACTGACATTCAAAGATGTATCTGATACAGAATTACGTTCTACCGCCATTCCGGCCGGAGTTTCGGTAATACGCAACCGTTGCACACAAGCTAAAGGCCATTTGGTGGCAGAAGCAACTAATAATGGAAAAGTGGATGTCGGCTTCGATGACGAATGGACAAGCAACGAAGAAAATATAGAGCCTACCGACCCGACTCTAGCCATGGAAGTAGGTGATTACTATTATTCCGACGGGACATGGTCGGCTACATTGAACGGAGAGAAAACTTGTATCGGCGTTGTATATGCAGTAGACGCTCAAAATGGAGAAAAAGCGAGTGACTACGATGGGGATTATGCACGCATCAAAGGATATGTTATGGCATTGGAAAGTACTGCCCGGTTGGAGTTCTGTAGTAAAGAGATGTATGGAACAATTGATTTTACAGATTTGGAATTGAATAAAAAGGGAAATAAAAACACAAAAGACATATTTGCAGATAACCGTTATACACAATATTCAGATAAATTCCCGGTATTAGAAGCGTTTATTACCTTCAAAGAACAAACAATGGTTCCAAGTAATTCAAGCGGATGGTATATCCCATCTATTGAGCAATTGATAGACATGACGACTTCATATTTTGGCGAAGGAGAAAACGCAAAGAACGACAAATTCGCTACAGCAGTAGATGCAATTGAAGGTGCAAACCTATTTGTAAATAGTACTACTACCGGACGCTATTTACTTTCCAGTAGTATAACGAATAGCGGATTACACGTTATTCTTCTGACTGGCAGCGTATTAAGCACGAGTCAAAAAGTTCAAGCAATACTCAATTCAAACAAAGCCGGTGTGCAAGGTCAGATTCGTCCTATCCTCACCGTCTTAGAATAAAATAACCTTGGTTCTGATAAACAAGACTTGTCAAACAGACTTGTTTATCAGAACTTCCTTTTTCTCTTTATTAATCTTCTATGAAATTATTCCTATGAAAACAATCTTCCGCTTCCAAACTCTTTTCAGCCTTTTAGCTTGTCTATGCCTGGCAATTGCCTGTAGCGATGATTCTCTTCCCGATACAACCGGGCAAGATACAGAAACTCCCGCCGAAGCTCCCGATGCTTTGCACGACAAGCTCCGTGAAAAGCCATATCCGAAGGCGGATAATGAAATCTATATCAATCCAGCTCCCCTCATTGTTCCCCAAGCTATGAAAACCGGAGACAAACTTCAATTTTCCCTCTCCAACCAAGCAGACTTCTCAGGAACAGAAACGATTCTTTCCACCCCTAAAAGCTGGTGTATGTATAATATACACAAAACCCTGAAAAGCGGTATTTGGTACTGGCGTTTCCGCTCCATCCTTTCTGACGGCAGCGAACAGCCCTGGAGTGAAACATACTCTTTTGAAGTCAAAGACGAAACTCCCAAGTTCGTGACTCCTGCATTCGACGTATTCCTGAACAATGCTCCCCGCACCCATCCACGACTTTTTTGTTTCCTGGACAATGGTATCGAACAGGCACGGCGCAACGTAGCCTCTCACCCTGAATACTCCGAACTTACCAGCCGCGCCAAGGCTGCAATGGCGACAGATTACCTCAGCCTGCCCAACCCCTACGACCAGGCAGAAGCCATCAAAGTATCTATTCAACATCTCTATCAAGCCTACTACTTAACACAACAAACGATATATGCAGATAAAATGCATGAAATCCTGAACGTCCTTTTAAAGAATCCGGTATCCGACGCACAGCTATTTGCTTCCAACTTCGGAGCTACCGACATCGCTATCAGCTTCATAGAGATTTATGACTTACTCTATGATACCCTTACTCCCAACGAGAAACAAGAAATTGAGAATCTTTTGATACGTGTTTCCAGATACTACTTCAAACTGTATTGTGGTATGCAGGAGAACCATATTTTCGACAACCATTTTTGGCAGCACAATATGCGCATACTATTTCAAGCCGCCTTTGTACTCTACGACAAAAGTAACTATACAGAGGAAATACTGCCCATGCTGGAGTACTACTATGAGTTATGGACTGCCCGTGCTCCCGCATCAGGTTTCAACCGGGATGGTGTATGGCACAATGGAGCGGGATATTTCAATGCCAACGTCAAAACTCTCTATTATATGCCCTCTCTCTTTTCCGCCATTACACGAAAAGACTTCCTGCAACATCCCTGGTATCAGAATGCAGGCAAGGCAATGGTCTACACCTGGCCGCCCGCTTCCAAAAGTGCGGGCTTCGGTGACGGCAGTGAAAAAGGAGATGAGCCCAACCGGCAACGTATCTCCTTTGCGGATTTCATCGCACGGGAAACCGGAGATTCATACGCCGGATGGTATGCCGCCCAATCAGCAAGCCTTTTACGGAAAGATTACGAATTACGGCTCTATCGCATGGTACGCAACCAAACGTATGCTACTGACTTCCCATCCAACAGCCCGAAACTAATTTGGTACAAAGATGCCGGTGAAGTAGCCATCCATTCCGACCTCGCACATACCGACCGGAATCTCTCTCTCTGTTTCCGCTCCAGTACTTTCGGTTCGGGCAGCCATACCGTATCCAATCAAAATAGTTTCAATTTGCTTTATCAAGGTGCAGATATTTACCGGAGCAGCGGATACTATCTTAACTTTTCTGATGCACACAACTTAATGTCTTATCGACATACGCGTGCGCACAACACGATATTAGTCAATGGTATCGGACAACCCTACTCCACAAAAGGGTATGGAAATATCACTCGTGCTATGGGTGGTGACCACATCTCTTATTGTCTCGGTGATGCATCCCATGCATACAGCGGCATCAGTGACGATCCAATGTGGATAGCCGCTTTCAAGGCAGCAGGTATCACCCAAACACCAGACAACGGATTCGGGACGACTCCCCTGACCCTTTATCGCCGCCACCTTTTAATGCTGCATCCGGACATCGTAGTTATTTACGATGAATTGGAAGCATCCGAGCCTGTTCGTTGGGATTGGTTATTGCATAGCCCTACCCAATTTTCCATCCAACAGGAGCAGCATATCCTGTCTACTACCCACCCGACCAAAGGATTTACCACCATCACTCAACAATTCAGTGACCAAGCAAGTCAAATCACGCAAACAGACCAGTTTGTAGTGCCCCCTTTGCCGGAACCTTCGCCACTATATCCTAACCAATGGCATTTGACAGCTACTTTTGCACCCAGTTCCAAGAACCGGATATTGACGATTATACAAATCAAGGACAATTCAAATTCAGGAGAAAGTTCCAATGTCATACGGAAAGGAAATACTTTCCTATGTGGAGAATACGAAATAAAAGCCATCTTGGATAATTCACGTCCTGCCGATTTGAGTGTCACCCATCAGGCTAGTAATGCCATATTCAGTTATTCACCGGACAACCCGACCATAGAAGGGGGAACTTATTTACGGAAACATCCATATTCTTCCCTGCTATATGATATATCTGACGGCAGATACCGGGTAACAGAACAGACTGATTACATACCAGTTTCAACACGGGTTGCCCAATAAATAACCAACTTAATATAGTTTATATGAAGAACTTTACATCTACTACTTCTCTATTATCCGGACTGTTCTTTACACTTTTCGGATGTTCTTCTACTGATAATCTCCCAAACGAAGAATTGTCCCTCGTTCCTATCACTGAACGTGTCAATATTCAGACTGAAATTGCCAAACCGGAGCAAATCATCGACGGGCAATGGGTACCAATAGGGCCGCAATCCCCCAATTCAATACAATATGACTATACAACGCTTTATAATAATAAGCCTTCTTATAAATTTGAATTAGATGAAAATGATAATACCATTCCGGGATATAACGAAGGAACGACCAAAGGGCGGGCAGAACTTTCTTACTGTTATGCTACAAGCACAGACTTTGAAGGCAAAGCTGAAAACACACTTGCCAATGCTCAAAAAATACTATCTGTATATCACTACGGCAAAGGCATTATTCCACCAAATAGTACAAGTGAGCACTCTTTCTCGGTCTATTTTCCTAAGAACATGAACACTGACGTAAACACCATCTTTGCCCAAATACATGGTATGCCCGACAGGACACTTGTTCAAAACCCTGACGGAGACATATACAAAATGACAGACCTTGAATTTCTACAGTTACTGGAGACTACCATATTCAAAAGCAACATTGGATATGAAAAAGTGATGGAAACCGATAAAAACGGGAATCCTAAATATGACGCGAATGGAAACATACGATACAAAGCAGGTGAAGCAAATGGCTGGCTTGTAGAACAGGGCGGTTATCCGCCTTTAGAATGTGGAATAAGCAAAGGGTATCTGTATATAAAGTGCAATTCTGACCGCAAATGGCTCACAAACCTTGATGACAGAACGAATGCAAATGTGGAAAGAACAGAAGTCATGGTTCCTGTCAGTTCTGAATACAAAACATCAACAGTAGCCTATAAGACACCCTTCAGCAGTTTCCCTAGAAATTGCTGGGTTACTTTCAATCTAAAGATAACATGGAGCAGATATGGCGGAGAAATAGAGTCTATCACACAAGGTAAGATAGACGGGGAGATAAGTTATAAGAAAGACAAAGCTCTCATTATTGACCATATTATTAACAATGAAAACATCTACATAGGGCGGAATGATGAAAACGGATATTATTTCAAATTTGGCATTTACCGTACAAACAGCGACACAACTCCATTAACATATAATCTTGCCAACTATGTAGAGAGAATTGCTTCCACGAACTTCAAAAGTCCGCAGAAGTAATATCAATACTATTCAGTAGCTATCAAAGAAACGAATATTAACCACAAGGAATGCGGAAGTCTTGACTTTCGCATTTTTATTTTGTATATTTGTGGTAGTAATAAACAGAGAAATGAAGATAAATAGTACATAAATAAAGACATATAGACTATAGTGCAGGGCATCACAAGGTGTCCTAAGATAGAGAACGGTCGGGAATACACAGTGATTCCCGACCGTTTTTGTATCAATTATTCAATTACGTTTCCTCAATAGGTTAAAAAAACGTTTTTAATAAACTCGAATACCGTTTTTAATAAACTATTCGAAAGTTTATTATAAATCCAAACAGCGTTTATTCAAAAAGAGGATTTTATTGTAAGGAAAAGGGAGCATAGAAATGTAAACATCTTCGCAGCCCCCTTCTAAATAGTAAAACAATAGAACAATTACCCGTCCAAACAATCTTTACATAACCACTATCTCATTACCTTATACAGTGAATAAACACATTTATTCTTTAGAAAATCAAAGTTGATACTTCAGCGTACACTTCTTACCGTCTATCTTCACCTCTACTTCCAGCTTATCTTCCATAGCCTTTTTAATGCGTGCGGAAATTTTCATGGAAGTATCCACCTTCTTTTGCGGATAAATGACAGTGACATAACGTACAGGCGTACCGCTTTTTTTATCTATGTTGAACGCTATGGCAGGGCGCTTTGCACGTTCGCGATAAAGCAATGAATACCAGCCTTCCTCTTCAATCATCTCCGTTCCTTTGGGGCTAAAGCATTGCAATAACACATTACTTTCTCCGGGATAGTCAGTAATGACACGACTACTATTCTTATCTATTTTCACCTCGCCTTCGGCCAGTTGATAGTGCAGATTCACCGTACCTTCTGCATTGCCTATAGCCTCATCTACAATCACAAAATAACTGTTATCCACAAAAAACACGGAACGACGATGTTTCAATCCTTTATAACCGGGGTTCTCGGTCACCAATACAGGCACATCACCTTCAGGATTCCATAAGCGGGCAACCGACTGTGTGGTTTCCAAATTTTTATTATCCAATGTCAGTGTATTGTGCACCGCCGTCTGACGAAACCAATCACGCTGTTTCTGCACTTCGTCATCACCGCCATAGACGTACGAGCCGGAGTCGGGAAAGAGATTCTTACCGTTGAACCACAGTTCAAAAGTCCCGTTGTCCGGCTGACAATGCCATTCACCTTGTGGTCCGGCCTTGAGTATCATCACTGTGGCATCTTCTTTCCATCCATTGCGGAAAGCAAAGAATCCGGTAGTAGCAAATCCTTTAGAAAGATACTGTGGCAGTTTGCCTTCCCCACCCTGAGTAGCGAAGTAACGCAGTGACTCGTCATCGGGAAATTGCTCCGACCACTTTTTAAAGTTGTTGATTTCAGCTTGTCGGCTTCCCTGCCGTGCATCGCTGAAACAGGGAGAGCTATAGTCGGGAAAGCGCAGGTTCATGGAGAAGTCAATCATCTTTTTGATGGTAGCCACATACGATTCAGGAAATTCATTCCGAAACCCGTTGGCATCCGCCATGAGAAGTGCCTTATTGAAGATTTCGATACAGCCTACATGATAGCCAAGATCAAGTTCATACTGTCCGCCATCATCATATATCTGTTTTTTGATTTCCCTGTTCAGGATGTCTATGCCGCTTTTACGCCAAGTAGCAGCTTCCTTAAATTCAGGAAAAAAAGCGCCGGCATACAGCATCCGTTGAGCTTCGAAAAGCAGATGATTGCCTTCTTTGGAATAATTGTGCAGGATATGGTCGGCATGGCGACGATAGTTAACCAAAAACTCTGTGAGAAACGAAGGAGTAAAGGAAGGAGATTCAACAAACAATGTAAACTGATTGATCTGATCCTGCAAACGATGGCTTGTTTCCAACGGTCTCCAAGCAAAACGCACATTCTCGGCTATTCCTGCCACACCTTCCAAATCGTAGATCTCATAAGCATCCAAACTGATTTGTTTCAAAGGATTCTTTTTTATCCAATCCAAGTATTGATAGATCCATTCTTTGGCATATTTTTCATCCTTAGTTATCTGGTAAACCTTTCCCATAGGAGTAAACCACTTATGCCGATGCAACTGCCAACGCAATTCATTATCTTTCACCGGCCAATATTGCCAGTTAATATCCTCCCCGTAATTATAGGCTGGCAGATATCCCTTATGGGCAAAAAAAGTATGTTTTAAGGCGTCATCAGCCCACTGTTGGTCGGTTTTACTTACTGATATATTCTTCAAATCAACAGCGGGATTCACTACCCCTTTACGCATCCGGTAATAGTCCAGCAAGAAGCGAGTGGCATCTTCCATATTACCATTGTTACAGGCATCCTTCACTTTTTCCAATCCCGGATAATTCAGGTTGAGCAAATCAAAAGCTTCCTTATTAAAAGCTACAGCCTGCACGGATTCGTTTTTCTTTTCTTGTGCTTCTGCCCACAAACAAACGAAACAAAGTAATAACAGAAGCGAAGTAATTTTCTTCATGGTTTTCTGAGTATGAAATCAAGTATTAAATAATGATGAGGCAAATGTAGCCTATTATTCCTATCAGGGCTTTTAATTCCTTCCATTCCACTTTTACTTTCATACAAAAGTGAATATTGAAAGTATTTTAGATAAAATCAAAAGTGACTTACCAGCAAGATACGTACATTTGCCGCACGTTCACACCACGACCGGAAATCAAAGAGATACATATTAAAAACATATATACCATGAAAAAGAAGTTATTACTCTTTGTTGCATATCTGATATGCTTCATTACTTATTTCCCGGCAAATGCGGGAGAAAAAATATTTGCCACTTATTTCGATATTCCTATCAATAGCCCGGCAGGTACGGAAGTGACCGGACGTATTCATTTGGAAAGAAATAAAGATGTACTGACCTCTCCCATTCCCAAAGGATATAAATTTGAAATCATAGAGCAGGATGAAAAGGAACTGTTCAGAATAGAAACCCGCTACGACCTGTCCAACCGAATCATGGGAGTATTGGTGGTAGACAAAAAGAAGAATACCGGTTCTGAACCTTCTTCAAGCATCCTCACTATCGCTCTGAAAGACGGAAATAAGCAAATCAAGAAATTTAAAATCACAGTACGTATCGTAAAAGGTACTTTATGGTCACTACTGTACAAACGGTACACACCCGGTACTATAAAAAACAACCGCCTGTACGGACGGAAAACGTATTCTGATAAAGAAGTTGCCGAAAAGATTATAGAACTGGAAAATAATGACGGACGTTTTGAGGGATTCAAATGTTATACTGCCCATCCGGCAGATTATAAAGGAGTATTCGACCCTAAAAATGAATATACAAATACGCATACTATCGAATATGACTGGGCGGAAGTTGCCTGTCAAATCGGCGGACTTGGTTATTCTTATGCCACCTCAGACGTGTATGGTCCCAAAGGGACTCCCGAAAAACGCAAAGAATTACGCGAAGCTTTGTATAAGGCAATATTAGCCTACACTCTTTCTGTTCCTATCGAAGGAAAAGACGTTGAAATAGATGGTAAACCTATCGGCAATTGCACTGGAGACGGCTTCAGTCTGCTCCAGGCTCATAAGTTGGCGGGGCATCAGATCCCTACTCATCAATGGACTTTGACAGATCCTTTAGTAGTACCTACACTCTATCTGATGCCTGACATTTTGAAAGGAATGCAAGAAAATGATGAAACTTGCCTGAAAGTGCACAATGCTTTAATTCGCTATAATCAGCTATTTATGTCGATTGTAAAGAGCCGCAGGGCGATTGACAATCCGAAAGAGCGTTGGGGCGAGATACAAGATACACTTTATTCGTCCGGTGCCTGGGCGGATGCCAACCTAGGACACCGTTCGCGCACGATGCTGGCGTTACCGCTTATTTGGGCGGACTATAACCGCCCTCTGACCTATGTACAATACTGGTACAGCGATTTCTATAAAGATAAACCTTTCAAAGATTTCAGTTTCTCACCGGGATGGAGCCCACAGGGAATTATTGCTGATGTCAGCCGTTGGATGACTAAATACAATGTTCCCGCACATAAATATATCCAATCGGGATTCCAACCGGACGGTACTATTTCACATCACATAGCTAATGCAACTGATGCCGCCATGGTGGCTTATGGTTTTGAATGGCTGACAGACTGCAATACCGGATACAGATACTTCCAAAACACCAAGTTCAAAGTAGATGACAAACATTACCAGTTCCAACTGGACCGTCTATTAAACGTTTATCCCAAACTCTTTTATAAGCAACATATGGACTTCCTTGTGTCAGGACGTTCTTACTTAGATAATTTACAGAAATTCGCAACCCGGAAATACCCCGAAGCTGTCAATGCCATGTTGAAGGCACGGAACAAAGATACTCAACTGGCAGGAGTGGAAGAATTGCAGGCAACTGTTGATAGAATCAAGGCTAATACCTATGAGTATTCCGGCACAGATGCGTATTGGGTCAATGAATATCTCGTCCACCGCCGTGGGGAAAGTGAAAAACCTTTTTACTGTTCACTGAAACTAAAATCGGAACGCACAGTGGGAGCCGAGGATTTCGGCAAGGTCCGCAAGTCATGGCATTTGGGCTATGGTATTCTACAACTCAAAGTACGTGGAGACGAATACGCCAGCCAGGTACTAAAAAACTATGATTGGCATGCTGTACCCGGATTGACAGAAGAATGGCGCACAGATCCGCTACCGGCTAAAGGTGGAGCACAAGCATCCTTGCCTGGGCTAAATAAAATTTCCGGTGTATTGGCTGATGGGAAAGCCGGCATAGGTATCTACCACCACCTGACCAAAGAAACATATAGTTCGGCTACAGCTTTCAAATCTTACCACTTCATTGAAGACAAGATTATCGCATTGGGAAGCGGCATCGCACGTCTCCGTCCGGGACAACAACAAGGAATCGCTACTTTCATCGACCAGTCCGTTTTCAACCAGCCACTGACTTTGTGCATCAACGGCAAAGAACAAACGGTGAAACCGGGCGAATCTATAAACCGCCAAGAAGCTATAACTTCTCTTTGTTGGATTCATCAAGGAGAAAAAGGATATATCATCTTACCTAAGAATAAGCTTGAACTGTTGATAAAAACCGGAAAAGAGGTGAACACTACCGACCTGAAGATTGCAAATAAGAAGCCAAACTTCATCATTGCACTCAATCATGGAATGAATCCCGGAAGCGAACTGGACGATAACTATGTTTACTACCTGATACCGAACGTCAGCAAAGAAGAGATGAAAGCCAAAGTAGCAGACTTACAGAAAGACATCGCTACTACACAAAATGCGGCATCCAGCCACGCAGCTTACTCTGCCGCCGACAAAACCTGGCAGTATGCGTTCTTCAAACCCGGAACTGCTTCCGTCGGCAAGATGGAAGTTACTTCTGAAGATGTAGCCTTGATTATGTTGCGTGACAATGGTAATAGTTGGATATTATCCGCCAGCAACCCCATGCCCGACGGCAAAAAGCAAACGCTGACTTTCTATACGAATATGTCTTTGAAAGCCGGAACGTACGTTTATCAAACCAAAGGAATGCAGAAACTCGAAGGAGAAACTGTTACCATAAGCCCTGCTAAAGACGGTTCAAAAATAGTAGTAGAGCTACCCGATATCCGTGATGAAAAGAAATACAATTATCAAAGTGACCTCTACGCCGCTACACCGATTGTGGTGGAAATAGCCAAGTAGTGAAACACAGAAATATCATGAAAGTAAAAAATATCCTGTTTATGAATAAGTACTCAACTCTTTATATCACAGCCCTCGGACTCATTTCATGTACCGGGGGGAATAAGCCGGCAGAAGCATCTGCAACTGCTGCCGCCAACTGTGACACTAATAAACAACGTCCCAATATAGTCATCTTATTAACAGATGACCAAGGCTATGGCGATATGCGCTGCTATGGCAATGAAAAATTGCAAACGCCACACCTTGACCAATTGGCAGCTGAAGGTACCCGATTTACGAACTTTTATGCCGGTGCCGCTGCTTCTACTCCTTCACGTGCCGCATTACTCACCGGACGTTATGCCGAACGTACAGGAGTACCCGGTGTAGTAGACGACCAATCGGAAAACGGGCTTAAGCGCAGTGAAATAACGCTAGCCGAATACCTGAAACAAAACGATTACGCCACTGCCATCGTGGGCAAATGGCATTTGGGGTACCAACCCGAATACCTGCCACTGCGTCACGGTTTCACCGAATTTTACGGTATCCCCTACTCCAACGACATGTGGCCGTATCATCCGGCACCCGACCATGCCTACCCCGCATTACCTTTTTATGATAATGACCGCATATTGGAGTACAATGCCCCTGTCAATCAAATGACTACTCGGCTGACTGAACGTGCCGTGCGCTTCATTGATGAACACAAGCAGGAACCTTTCTTCCTCTATCTACCCTATACCCAGCCCCATGTACCGCTGGGAGTGTCTGACAAATTCAAAGGAAAATCAGGACAAGGCCTCTATGCCGATGTAATAATGGAAATAGATTGGAGCGTGGGAGAGATTATGAAAGCGCTGAAAGCCAACGGACTGGATGATAACACGATTGTCATGTTTACCTCTGATAACGGGCCCTGGTTGAGTTATGGAAACCATGGTGGAAGCAACGGCGGTTTGCGCGAGGGCAAAGGTACCACCTTTGATGGTGGTCAGCGCGTCCCCTTTATAGTACGTATGTCGGGAGCAATACCCGCAGGCAAAGTGAACGATCAGTTCCTGTCGGCACTCGACATCACGCCTACATTAGTAAACCTCACACAGTCACAAATGCCGCGTATGAATAAGTTTGACGGACAAGATGCCTGGGATATTCTTTCAGGAAAAGCAAACGAACACCAGCCTTTCTACTTTGTATATAACGGAATGGTGGAAGCCTTGCGCGACGGCAAATGGAAATGTGTAGCTCCGCACACCTATCGTATCGTGAAAACTCCCGGTAAAGACGGACTTCCCGGCGAACAGATAGCAGCAGGCGGTAACACCGGTCTCGCCCTTTTTGACTTGGATACCGATCCCAAAGAAAGCAATGACCTGGCTGCTGCACATCCTGAAATAGCAACGCAAATGCAGGCTAAAATCAAAGAGTTTCAGAAGGAAATGGATGAAGAAATGAAACATTTAATGATCGAATAGACAAGCTATATCAACCAATTGCATCATGAAGAAAATCATACTATTATTGATCCTCATCCTGCTATGTCACCCGGCCGGTATACAAGCACAGTCGGTACATCCCCTACAAGTAAAAGAAATACCTGCATGGGTAGCCAATGCCTTCACTGTAGCCCAAAAACAATCGGAAGCAATGTACAAAGAAGTGATGAAAACCAATCTACTTCCACGTTCCATTCAACGGGGCATGGTGCCCCAAACGGACTGGACGGCAGGCTTCTTTCCCGGTACACTGTGGTATCTTTATACCTACAACCATAAAGAGGTATGGAAAAAACGCGCCCAAGCAGCCACAGCTCTGATGGAAGGTGAACAAAACAATGCTTTTGACCACGACATAGGTTTTAAGATGTACTCCTGCTATGGTAACGGTTATTTACTTACCGGTGACAAAGCCTACCGCCACATCCTCTTCCGTTCAGCTAAAACGCTGGCCTCACGCTATTCATACAAAACGGGACTCATCATGTCATGGGAACCGGATGAAAGCCGTGACTGGCTATTTCCGGTAATCATCGACAATATGATTAACCTGGAACTGCTAATGGAAGCATATAAGATGTCAGGCGACACCACTCTTAGACACATTGCTATATCCCATGCAGATAAAACGATGAAATATCACTACCGCAAGGATATGTCCTGTCCTCACGTAGTAGATTATGAACCGGAAACAGGGGCTATGCGCAAATATGACTGGAACAATGGATCAGATGATACAACCCGTTCCACCTGGTCACGCGGACAATCGTGGGGACTATACGGTTATACCATGATGTACCGTGAAACCGGCAACAAGAAATACCTGCACCATGCCGAACAGATAGCCGACTTTCTATTAAGTCATCCAAACATGCCGGAAGATATGATTCCTTACTGGGATTATTCCGACCCCAAACGTTCAACCATGCGTGATGCTTCGGCGGCGGCAATCATGGCATCGGCACTAATGGAACTTAGTACCTATTCCGTACAAGGCAAAGCATATTTTGCTGCCGGAGAAAAACAACTGAAAAGCCTGGCTTCACCCACCTATCTGGCAAAACCGGGGACACACAAGAACTTCATCTTGATGCATGCTACCGGAAATTTCCTGCGAAACAGTGAACTTGACGGAGGACTCTCTTATGCGGACTATTATTTCATGGAAGGAATGTTGAGATACTTACGAGTGCTCAACGGACAGGATCTATATCCATATCGTTCTTTCCATAAGGATATGAGATTCTAAATAGAAAGCCTGTTTGCAGACGTTCCCAATGAATGATAAAAATTGAAGGCACGTTTTGTGGTTGACAGAAAGATGGTTATCTTTACGCTATCTTTAATCAATCTATATACATTCAAAACTTATATATTCAGCACTCATGAGAAACCGATATCTGCAAACAGGCTTTATTTTTTGCCTTCTTCTTTGCTTCTTAACCATATCCGTGTGTCATCTACAAGCAGCGGACAGATACAGCCACATTCATTTCAAGCGATTATCCGTAGAAAATGGCTTGCCACAAAATACGGTTCTTGCGCTGACACAAGATCATAATGGAAAAATATGGGCAGGAACTTTTGACGGCCTATGTTGGTATGATGGTTATCGTTTCTCTTCTTTCTATAAAGACTTAAATGATAGTACAAGCCTTTCAAACAATCATGTTTACTCATTATGTACAGACAAAGAAGGCACAGTATGGGTAGGAACATTAACCGGATTATCCCGTTATAATATCGTCGGAAACAACTTTACCAACTATTCACTTCCCGGCGGATTACCAATACAAATACTTACCATTGTCGATCTTAACGAAAAGAATCAGCTACTGCTGGGCACTAACAACGGGCTCGTCATTTTTGACAAGAAGACCGGACACATGGATTTCCATTCCCATTTGCAAGGCAAAACTATTTATTCTATCTGTAGAATGAATGATGATATGATATTGGGAACTTCTTCAGGAGTTTACTTTTATCAAATCCAGAATCAAAATGTCACCCAATTATTGCCCGAACTCAAGAAAGAAATAATCTCTTCCATTATTTATGACCCACGCAAGCGTGTCTGCTGGCTAGGTTCTCTAAGTAATGGGATATATTGCACGGATGATAAATTTCAAATTAAGAAACACTATCATAATAAAGACAAAGACTCCGGACTGACTTCCAATGCAGTACGAACACTGACACAAGATGATCAAGGTCGAATTTGGATTGGCACCATAGATGCGCTGTTTATCCTCGAACCGGAAACAGACAGTATAGAAAAGTATTCATTTTCTTACGAAGACGAAAACTCACTGGGGCATAATTCCGTCCGCTCTATTCTGAAAGATAATCAAGGCGGAATCTGGATAGGGACTTTCTACGGCGGACTTAACTACTATCATTCCATGGCCCCGTCATTCAACACAATGTCACACTCGGATTATCATAATTCAATCAGCGACAACACTATCAGCTGCATCTTAGAAGACCCTTATACCGGGAATCTTTGGATAGGTACTAATGATGGCGGATTGAATGAGTACGACAGGAAACGGAATTACTTCACCGCATATTCCGCAAACCGGAATAATCCTCACGCATTGCAATCTAACAATATAAAATGTGTACTCCCCGACACGGAAGGCATCTATATCGGAAGCCACGGCGGTGGACTAAGTTACTTATCCAGACACAACAGGCAGATTGAAAACTACGTTCTTCCGGAAGCTATTTCTGTAAGCAACAGTTGTTATTCCTTGTTGGATGGAAAAAATGGAACGCTTTGGGTAGGTTCTATTATCGGCTTGTATCAGTTCAATAAGAAAACACATCAGTTATCCCTCCATCCATTAGCACAAAAATATCCCCAGCTGAACACAATCCTCATATCTGTTCTTTATCGTGATTCCAAAGACCGTATTTGGATCGGAACGGAAGAAAGCCTATATGTATATAGCAACGGCAAACTGGAAGAACGGAAGGACTATACTTCCCATTCACCATCCCTCATACAAGCTTTTTATATCCAGGAAGACAGTAACCACGATATATGGGTCGGTTCATCAGTCGGGCTATATCAATATCCCGGTGGAGACCCCGAACATCTGGTACGCTACACAACCAGTGAAGGACTGCCGAACAACTTTATTCATGGAATTCTGGAAGATGGTAAAGGACGTCTTTGGATAACAACTAACCGTGGGTTATCCTGTTTCAATCCTTCCGAAAAAACATTTCTTAATTATACCAAACAAGACGGATTGAGTCACGAACAGTTCAACACCTATGGAGCCTGTAAGACTAAAGATGGCATGTTCTATTTAGGCAGCTTAAAAGGGATCACTTATTTTAATCCGTACGAATTCGTGGATAACCCATTCTCGCCTAATGCCGTCATTACAGGTGCTACCATCATGAATCAGCCCATCATGCTGATAAAAGATGGTGCAGCCAGTGTTTTTCAGGCAGAAAATGGCCGTCTGTTGGGTATGACTTTTCCTTCAAGTATGAAATTCTTCAGTATCCGGTTCTCTGTAATCAATTATCTTTCCGGGCGGCGAAACCTGTTTGCCTACAAACTGGAAGGATTTGATGACGACTGGATATATTCGACACAGGCGATCTCTATGCGGGGAGCTAATTATTCCAATCTCCCCCCGGGCAAATATACATTCAAAGTAAAAGCCTGCAATAATAATGGCCGATGGAACGAAACTCCTGCTGAATTCTTTGTACATATCACACCCATGTGGTATCAGACTTGGTGGGCCAAGACGATCTTTGTCTTATTTACACTAAGCATACTGGTATTAGTGGTTTATTTCTTCATTGCCCGTGCGAAAATGAAAATGCAACTCCAGATAGAGCATCTGGAACGTCAGAAGATTGAAGAAGTCAGTCAGGAGAAAGTGCGTTTCTATATCAATATGTCGCATGAGTTACGCACTCCGTTGAGTTTGATACTGGCTCCATTGGAAGAACTAGTGGAAGACAAGAGTAAATTCGAGACACAGGTACAACAGAAACTGTCCTATGTTTACAAGAACGGACGCAAACTATTACATCTCGTTAATCAACTTCTGGATTTCCGCAAAGCAGAATCAGGAGCTATGCCTATTCACGTGACAATAAGCAATGTGGACGAACTGGCGAACAACGTATTCACAATGTTTAAAGAGAATGCGCAAAAGAGAGATATGACTTATCAGTTACAGTCGGAATTGAAAGGTAGCCAGTATCCGATAGACCGGACATATCTCGAAATGATACTGACTAACCTGCTTTCCAATGCTTTCAAATTTACGCCGGACGGTGGAACTATCATCCTCTCTCTAAACAGAGCCGGGAAATTCTTCCAAATCAGCGTCAAGGATAATGGTGTCGGTATCCCCTCTGCGAAGCTATCCCGTATTTTTGAGCGTTTCTACCAAGTGAACGATCAGCAGAAAGGTAGCGGTATCGGACTTTCTTTAGTGAAATGTCTAGTAGAGAAACATCACGGCACGATTTCCGTCAGTAGTGAACCGCAACAGGGAACGGAATTCCGTATCCTGTTACCCGCAGAATTAAAGGCGTTCACTCCCGAAGAAATAGTAGATGAGAATGATGAAAAATCACTCATCCGGCAAACCAACTCCCAGGCTAAGGATACCCTGATAGATAATGAACAGCTCCATCCACAGATAACGGAAGACGTATCTCCGGAAGAAGATGATAGCGAATTGGAAGGCATGACGGAAACCATTCTTTTGGTAGATGACAATAAAGAAATGGTAGATTATCTTAAAGGTAATTTTAAATCAAAATATATCACTCTGACAGCCGGAAATGGTGAAGAAGCACTAGCTATTTTGAAAGCTCAGAAAGTAGATATAGTACTCTCGGATGTGATGATGCCGGGTATCGATGGTATAAAGCTATGTGAACTGATAAAAAAGAATATGCAGACCTGTCATATCCCCGTTATCCTTTTGTCGGCCAAGGGAAGTATAGAAGCACAGACTGCCGGTATCCAAATCGGAGCGGACGATTATATCTCCAAACCGTTCTCTATGAATCTACTGAAAGGTAAAATCCGTAATATTCTGAAATCAAAGCAACGATTAAGATATTATTATTCAAATACAATTGATATTGACACGGCCAAAATGACTTCCAATACGTTGGATGAGGAGTTTATGAGCAAAGCGATACAGATTGTAGAAGAGAATATCGACGATGAGAGTTTCACTACCGATGATTTGGCGGAAAAGCTCTTTATAAGCCGTTCTTCACTGTATCTCAAAATGAACTCCATATCGGGAGAGCCACCCGCCAATTTTATCCGCCGTATCCGTCTCAACAAAGCTTGCAAATTATTACTTGAGGGACGGTATTCAATCTCTGAGATCAGCAGTAAGATTGGTTTCAGTTCACCGTCCTATTTTTCGACGAGTTTCAAGAAGTATGTAGGTTGCCTGCCGTCGGAGTATGTCAAGAATCAGGGGAAGAATATGGAGCAATAGGATTTGGACAGGATGCAGTATTATTATAAATACAATTATTATATTCGCAATAATTGTATTTATAATAATCAGTATGGTAGCTATTCATCATTCTTTTATGTAGCCGGATACATATCCCCTCTTAAAAAAGGTAATCGCCTCTTAATGGGACGACTTCCCGGCTACCTAAAAGTCCACCATTTTGTGCGCTGAAAGGCCTTGGTCTTCGCACCGAAAAACCTTAAAACTGGTAGTCTAACTAAAAATTCTTCAAGTCTTTATACCGCTTCATTGCTTCCAAATAATAATAGTCGGCATAGTTCAATGGAACATCCACCTCACTATCATGCGGGAAACTGCCTACAGAATGCATCAGGATAAATCCCTTATTCTCATTCTCCTTCGCCAGATAATCCGGGGAGGATAACTGTTTCAATATATTCTCCGCATATTCAATATAGGCATCACTTAGGCTCTGGTCTTCCGTATAAGCATATAACTCGAGCAATGCGGAAGCCGTAACCGCCGCTGCAGAAGCGTCACGGGGAGCATTCGGAATGTCGGGCGCATCATAATCCCAATAAGGAATATAATCATTCCCCGAAGGACGGTTCTCCATAATGAAGCGGGCAATCTTATGTGCCGCCTCCAGATAAACCGGATTTTTCGTAAAGCGATAGCACATGGTATAGCCATACACTCCCCATGCCTGCCCGCGAGCCCAAGCGGAAGAATCGGCATAACCTTGAAATGTGCCCTTTGACTCTACCTTTCCGCTCGGAACGGAATAACTTACCACATGATACGAAGTCATATTCTCACGGAAATGATTCTTTAAAGTCTTGTCGGCATGAGCAATGGCGATGTCGCGATATTTGGAATTGCCGGTTTGCTCGGACGCCCAGAAAAGTATTTCAAGATTCATCATATTATCAATGATGACGGGATAACTCCAATCGCCGAAATCCCAAGAACGAATCAGACCGATTTCGGGGCTGAAACGTACGCAAAGACTTTCCGAAGAATTAATCAGGATCTCTTTATCTTTCGGCTCCGGTTTCAGACGAAGAGCATTCCCATAACTGCAATACATCATAAAACCAATGTCATGGTTACCTGTATAATACTGAATATCTTCCAGACGGTCGGTGTACCGACGGGCTTCTTTTGCCAAAGCCTCATCTCCCGACAATTCGTAAGCCAGCCACATGGAGCCGGGGTAGAATCCGCTTGTCCAGTCTTTTGCATTTTCCAAACGGTAGCTTCCGTCCGCTTTGGTTGAGCGCGGGAAACAGGCTGTATCCGGTACGTCTTTCAATTGTTCAGCCATATAGAGCAACTGATAATCGGATGTTTTTACCGCATTCTCAAACCATTCCGGCGCACCCGTCTTGGGGGCGCTGCAAGCAGCCAGCAGACTCATCCCCCAAACCGCTACGTACAACTTTCTTTTCATTTTCATATTAATAGCTTTAGTGATTAATGTATTCTTATCAATTGCTTCCGGAAGTAAACTATTTCTCTTCGTTCCGGGTAACGAGCTTACAGGTCTGTTCATCAATAGAAAACTTTACAGGACTATGCAGCAACCAATCCCTTTCGACTATATTTTTTCGGACTACCTCGAAAGAGGGAGTTACAAACTGGGGGATATCATCCGTTATCGTGAAAAAATAAGTAGGACTCCACGCCATATTCTCACCGGACTTACTTACCGAACGAAAACGCCAATTCCTGGTTCCGCTACTCAATATCTGATGAGGGTTGAACATACACCAGGGGACAGGTTTGGAAACGACTGTCGTATTTCCAGGATTCATACTATTAAAATTAATCGATACTTTACTTGTGACAAAAGTAGGGATTATCGGAAAGACGGACTTTATATATCTATTTTTTCAGTATTGATTCCTTATCAACAGGTATTAATATCGTCCAAAGAAGTTTTGATTTTGTGTATCTGTACTATTATTTACAATCTCATCTCAGACAGGAAGCTATCGCCATTACAAATTGGCATTAGCGCCTATATATAAAAATTGCGTACATATATCCTTTCACGGATAATGTACGCAGTTCACTTTAGCGGAATGTATTTTATTTATATAAATAGAACATACGATCCATCAGTTGCCATTTCTCCGCAGAAGTCGCTGTTGCATCCGCCTGTTGGAATATAGACATATAGGCTTCCCATTCAGCCTGACGAGGCAGGGTGGCGAGACGCGCCATCGCAGTCTCCCAATCAAAATCAAGCGGTGTCTCGACTATCATGAACAGACGGGTCCCCAATATATAAATTTCCATTTCCAGAATACCCACTTCACGGATTCCATCCCGGATTTCCGGCCACGCCTCTGCTTCACTATGACGCTTTACATATTCTGCTATCAATTCGGGGTTGTCTTTCAAATCCATTGTCTGGCAGTACCTTTTCACCGGAACTTTATATTCCTGTACTACATAACCATTTTCTTTCATTTTCTAGTGTTCCTTAATTCAATTATATTTTAATTAGTTGGATATATGTTCTTTTTATAGCTAAACAGACTAGACTATCTATCTCACGATGTCTTCCGGGAACTTGGCCGGCATTCCCAGTCTCTTCCAAGTCTCATAATACCAGGCATTGAGTTCGTTTCCATTCAAATCGTTCTTGATAAAGTATTTCAGATGCAAGTAATCTTTATCCTTGATTTCGAATTGCAGAATATTATCCTGATTGTCCAACATCGGAAGATGGATATTCTTCTCGATACTCTCTTTATAAGAATCATCCGTCAGTTGCTTCCACGTTCCATATCCCGTGATGATAGCATCGGAACCGGGAATAATCGTGAAGTTCACGATTCGTCCGTCATCGCTCAGAACCTTGAACGTGTTACTGGGCTTTAAGGCTCCCGGAACATCAGGAGATTCGGACACATAATGGCAAAGCTGCCAAATACCTTTCAAATCGGCCAATTGGAATTTTGTTTTCTTCTGGGCCATCGCACCTGTTACCGCCAACAACATTATTGAAAGCATGGTAAAGAAATAGAGCTTTTTCATGATAGTATTATTTTAGTTAACACTCTCGAATGCGTATGTCCAAATATAAAGATTTATTTTGAGAAAAGAAACAGAAAGCGCATAAAAAACTCGCATAACCAGAAGATTATGCGAGTTTTACATAAATATACCGAAATATTAGAAATCAGCATTTCGCGGTGTACGCGGGAACGGTATTACATCACGGATGTTGGACATACCCGTTACAAAGAGCAACAGGCGTTCAAAACCCAGTCCGAAACCGGAATGAGGACAGGTACCGAACTTACGCGTATCCAGATACCACCACATATCCTTCATCGGAATGTGAAGTTCTTCGATACGGGTCATCAGCTTGTTGTAGTCCGATTCACGTTCGGAACCGCCGATAATTTCACCGATCTTCGGGAAAAGAACATCCATCGCACGTACCGTCTTGCCATCCTCGTTCTGCTTCATATAGAAGGCTTTGATTTCCTTCGGATAGTCAGTCAGGATAACCGGACGTTTGAAGTGATCTTCCACCAAGTAGCGTTCGTGCTCGGAAGCCAAGTCCACACCCCAGTAAACGGGGAACTCGAACTTATGACCTTTCGCTACGGCATCTTCCAGAATCTTGATACCGTCTGTATAGGGCAGACGAACAAAATCATCTTTCAATACACCTTGCAGACGCTCAATCAAGCCCTTGTCGAACATATCGTTCAGGAACTTCACATCATCCGCACAGTTATCCAACGCCCATTTCACACAATATTTGATGAACTCTTCTGCCAAGTCCATGTTGTCTGTAATGTCGTTGAAAGCCACTTCCGGCTCAATCATCCAGAACTCTGCCAAGTGGCGGGGAGTGTTGGAGTTTTCGGCACGGAACGTAGGACCGAATGTGTAGATAGCTCCCAAAGCAGTAGCTGCCAACTCACCTTCCAGCTGACCGGAAACAGTCAGACTTGCCTGCTTACCGAAGAAATCATCTTCATAAGAGATAGAACCTCTCTCGTCTTTCTTCAAGTCATACAGGTTCATCGTAGTCACCTGGAACATCTGTCCGGCACCTTCACAATCGGAAGCCGTAATGATCGGCGTATGGAAATAGAAGAAGCCCTTTTCATGGAAGAACTTGTGAATAGCAATCGCCATGTTGTGACGGATGCGGAACACTGCACCGAATGTATTGGTACGCGGACGCAAGTGAGCAATCTCGCGCAAGAATTCCATAGAGTGGCCTTTCTTCTGTAATGGATATGTATTATCACAAGTACCCAGCACTTCGATTTCACGAGCCTGTACTTCCACTTTCTGACCGGAACCTACTGATTCTACCATTTCTCCGTTCACGCTGATACAAGCGCCGGTAGTAATCAGTTTCAGCATCTCTTCATCGAAATTAGCCAAATCTACTACGATCTGCAAATTATTTATTGTAGAACCGTCATTCAGTGCGATAAAGTTTACTTGTTTGCTACCTCTGCGGGTGCGAACCCATCCTTTCACATTGACCATAGCGCCAATATCCGTGCGCTTCAACAGATCAACAATTTTTGTTCTACCAATCTTTTCCATTTAACTTATTCTTTTATTAACGTTCTTATTCAAACGAACCCATACGGAGGTAGTTTACTTCTGCTTCCGTCAGGTAACGCCAGTCTCCGCGTCGCAGACCTTTTTTAGTCAGCCCGGCGAAGAATACACGGTCGAGTTTCACTACTTTATAACCCAGTGATTCGAAAATACGGCGAACGATACGGTTCTTGCCGGAGTGGATTTCGATACCTACCTGGTCTTTTTTAAAGTCATCTGTATAGCTGATGGCGTCTGCATGAATCTCGCCGTCTTCCAACTGGATACCGGCTGCAATCTGATCCATATCCGCTTTCGTCAGGTTCTTGTCCAGATGAACATGATAAATCTTCTTCTTCAGGAATTTCGGGTGTGTCAGCTTGGAAGCCAGATCACCGTCATTCGTCAGCAAGAGTACACCAGTCGTGTTACGGTCAAGACGTCCTACGGGATAGATACGTTCGTTGCAAGCACCTTTCACTAAATCCATTACTGTACGGCGTTCCTGTGGATCATCCGATGTAGTAACCGTATCTTTCGGCTTATTCAACAATACATATACCTTACGTTCGATGCTTACCGGTTCATCGTGGAACTTAACCACATCCGAACGCTTGATCTTTGTACCCAATTCCGTTACTACCTCACCGTTTACAGAAACCACACCTGCTGTGATAAACTCATCAGCCTCGCGACGTGAACAAACACCGGCATTAGCCAGGAACTTATTCAGACGGATCGGTTCATTCGGATCAACAAACTGTTCCTTGTACTCGATCTGTTTCTTTACGCTATACTTAGCATTCGGATCATAATCGCCGGTACGCGGACGAGGACGATATCCTCCTTGACGATCGTTATTATATCTCGGACGGTAACCTCCACCACCGCCGTTATTGCTGCGATAGCCGCCACCTTCGCCGTTATTAAAACGGGGACGATACGGACGATCACCACCTTCACGGTTGTAAGAAGGACGTTGAGGACGGTCGCCACCTTCGCCGTTATTAAAGCGGGGACGGTAAGGACGGTCGCCACCTTCACGGTTGTAAGAAGGACGTTGAGGACGGTCACCACCTTCACCGCTATTGAAACGGGGACGTTGGGGACGGTCATAAGAACCACCTTCACGGTTGTAGGAAGGACGTTGAGGACGATCATAAGAACCACCTTCGCGGTTGTAAGGACGCTGCGGGCGTTCGCCTCCTTCGTTATTGTTATTGAAGCGAGGACGATACGGACGATCGCCACCTTCACGATTGTAAGAAGGACGTTGAGGACGATCGCCATAAGAGCGGTCACCATACGAACGCTGCGGGCGTTCACCTCCTTCATTATTGGCATTAAATCGCGGGCGATACGGGCGATCCCCGCCTTCACGGTTGTAAGAAGGACGATACGGACGTTCTCCACCTTCTCTGTTGTAAGACCTGTTACCATCACGGCCGGCACCTGTATTCTCTTCATTGAAAGAATTTTCGCGCCATTCTTCGTTTTCTGTGCTCATTTTTTTATTCGAATAAAATTAGACTTTGGCCTCACGGCCTATTTAAAAACACGTTTATTATATAAGTAAACAATTAAAGCCCCGTATATGTATGGGGAGTGATTGCTCTTAACTCTTTTTTAATATCTTCGCTTACATTCAATTCTTCGATAAACTCTTTAATAGAACTTTCTGTAATAGCCTGATTGGTCCGGGTTAAAGCTTTCAAAGCTTCATACGGATGCGGATAAGCCTCACGGCGCAGAATGGTTTGAATAGCTTCTGCCACTACGCTCCAACAGTTATCCAAGTCACGATAGATAGCTGGTTCGTTCAGCAACAGTTTACGCAATCCCTTCAAAGAACTCTGAATAGCAATCACGATATGACCGAAAGGCACACCTACATTACGCAGCACTGTCGAGTCTGTCAAGTCGCGCTGCAAACGGGAAACAGGAAGTTTCACAGCCAAATGTTCCAGGATAGACGTTGCTATACCCAGGTTACCTTCCGCATTTTCAAAGTCAATCGGATTCACTTTATGCGGCATGGCACTCGAACCCACTTCTCCGGCTTTGATCTTCTGCTTGAAGTACTCCATAGAGATGTACTGCCAGAAGTCACGATTCATATCGACCATAATCGTATTGATACGCTTCATACTATCAAAAACAGCAGAAAGGTTATCATAGTTCGAAATCTGTGTAGTATATTCTTCACGCTCCAATCCCAGTTTCTCTGCAACAAACCGATTACCGAATTGTTTCCAGTCATATTGAGGATAAGCTACATGATGCGCATTGTAATTTCCGGTAGCACCACCAAACTTAGCGGTAATCGGACATGCCTTCAGCATAGCCAGCTGACGTTCGAGACGGTAAACGAATACCATCACTTCCTTGCCTAAACGAGTAGGAGAAGCCGGTTGACCGTGAGTTTTGGCAAGCATTGGAATGTTAGCCCATTCTGTTGCATAAGTCTTCAACTGTGCAATCAGTTCTTCAATCAACGGGTAATAAACCCGCTCCAATGCCTCTTTGATAGAAAGAGGAACAGACGTATTGTTAATATCCTGAGAAGTCAGTCCGAAGTGGATAAACTCTTTATAGTCATCCATTCCGCCCATTTTGTCAAACTCTTCTTTCAGGAAGTATTCTACGGCTTTCACGTCGTGGTTAGTTACACTTTCGATATCTTTAATGCGCTGTGCGTCTGCTTCAGAGAAGTTACGGTAGATATTCCGTAAAGTTTCGTACACATTGCTATCGATTCCTTTTAATTGCGGCAAAGGGAGTTCGCACAAGGTGATAAAGTATTCCACCTCTACCTGTACACGGTATTTAATCAGTGCAAATTCAGAGAAATAAGCTGCCAAAGCTTTAGTTTTGCCTCTATATCGACCATCAATCGGAGATATGGCCGTTAATACATCAAGTTCCATACGTTTTCTTAGATAATTATCAGACTGCAAAATTAACTCTTTTTCCTGAGTTATAAGGCAAAAGGATAAAGAAAGTTTGTATAAAAGC
>ERZ791858.157-NODE-157-length-77351-cov-9.155441_pt1 | contig 77351 bp, 68 predicted proteins | sample MGYA00510284_ERZ791858 | MGnify/ENA primary metagenome ERZ791858 (study PRJEB30046, sample SAMN00792077) | human gut metagenome | study: EMG produced TPA metagenomics assembly of the A metagenome-wide association study of gut microbiota in type 2... | reverse complement strand
CCCCCACCACCATCCTTGCGGATGGTCCCCCGCCCCTCACAGGGCGGACTTTGGGTCCGTTCCCATCACCAGTTCAGTACTGCTGGGACCGTGAAATCCATGGAAGACCTTCTCCTATCTATAGTGTTGGTGTCGTGACTTATACTATAAGATGAAGGTCTTCCTTTTTGCAAGTTTATAAGGGATTATTCATTTCACCGAGAACTATTTTACACTAAGGTGGCACGTTGTGTGAACAACCCCGGTCACTGGCCGATGGAAAGAACCCGTGGCTGACGGGTTCTTTTGAAAAGAAACGCAGCCCTTTGGGCTGCTAACCCACCACCAGCCTTGCGGCTGGTCCCCCGCCCTTGCAAAGGGCGGATAAAATACGCGGGCTCGCGCCCTGGTATTTACAAAAAGCGATGGGCGCCAGCCCCAGCGCACATCCGCCCTTTGCAAGGGCGGGGGACCGTTGCGCTTGCGCAATGGTGGTGGGTTAGCAGCCGCAGGCTGCGTTTCCATTCCTGAAAATCTGACTGCAAATTGATTCTTCGGCCGCTGACCGTTGACAGCTGACGGGACCTGCGGTCTCTGCAGCAGCCCCCTCACACCTGGGCCAGCAGCACCGCCACGAACACCAGCACGCAGCCGGCGATTTCCCGTCCTGTCATCACTTCTCCCAGGAACAGCCAGCCGGAGAGCACGGCGAACACGGATTCCAGGCTCATGATCAGGGTGGCGGTGGTGGGTTCCGTGTATTTCTGGCCGATGATCTGCAGGGTATAGGCCACCCCGCTGGAGAGCCCCGCCGTATAGAAAAGGGGCCACCGGGCCGCCCACAGGGCACTGGCCAATCCCCCTGCCGGCACACTTTCCCACATCCCGGCCCCCAGGGCGGACAAAAGACAGGTCATGGCGAACTGGAGCCAGGCCACCCGCACCCCGCTGGCTCCCTTCCGGAGGAAATGGTCCACAAAAAGGATGTGAAGGGCGAAGAACACCGCACAGCAGAACACCAGGAAATCCCCGAACGAAACGGTGAAATCCCCCTTCACGCACAGGAGATAGAATCCCACCAGAGCCATAGGTACGCACAGCAGCATGATCTTCCGCACCGTCCGGCCCAGAAAACGCCCCAGGATGGGCACCAGGATAATGTACAGGGCGGTGATGAACCCGGCCTTCCCGGCGGTGGTCTGGGCGATGCCCACCTGCTGGAGGTTGCTGGCGATTCCCATGATCAGCCCGCAGCAAAGGCCCCCTTTCAGGGTCACTCCATCCGGCTTCAGCCGCTGCCACAAACTCCCCTGGCGTTTTCCCCCAAAGGCCAGCACCACCGGCACTAGCACCCCGGTGGCCAGAAGGTTCCGGACAGCATTGAAAGTAAACGGCCCCACATAGTCCATGCCCACGCTCTGGGCCACAAAGGCGCTGCCCCAGATAAGAGCCGTCAGCAGCAGAAGAAGGTTTCCTTTCATTCGTTCCATATTCAAAGCTTTCCCCTTTTCATGTTCATGGCTAATAAAAAAAGGATACCACAAAAAAGGGTGGCTGCAAAGGGAATCGTTTCTGCCCCTGCCGGTGGCAGGATTGGAATCATGTCACGGAAAGCATGTTATAGTGTTTGAGGTTGCGCACATCTTCCTGAGAAACTTTCAGTTTCTTGACCAGGGATTCCTCTTCTTTGAGGGGCTGCTTGCTCAGAAGGATTTTCAAAGCCACCGGCATCATGGGACGGGAGGAAAATCCTGTAAACAGGCCCCATTTCACAGGAGAATCCAGGAAAGAGGCCAGCACCTGGATGATGACATTTTCCATGGGCGTATCTTTATTGGTCAGCGTGATCCTTGACATAGCGTCAAAGTGTTGGATATAGCCCCAGTACGTATTTTCACAGTCCTGATAGGAATCATAATTTTTGAAATTCATATACATCATGAGGCGGTATTTCCCTTCCTCCCCCCTGGAAAGGACATCGAACACGCTGCGGTCAAGGTGGTGGTCCCTTCCATCGAAATAATAAGCATAAAACCGGGAAAGATCCTTAAAAAATGCAGGACCGGCCGCATCATTCTGAAGATTTCCTTCCTGGGGTGTGATATACAGCAGCTGCTCCACATGGATATTCAGTGCGGAAGCTATATCGTACAAAGTTTCGATATCGATGGAAATAGCCCCTTTTTCATATTTCGAAAGAGTGGACTTGCTTTTGCAGACCCGTTGGGAAAGTTCCTCCAGGGTCATTTTTTTCGCCCGCCGGTAAATGTTGATCTTTTTACCGATTTCTTCCCTGATCATCATACTGAAAGACCTCCGTCTGTTGTTTCCTATAAATCAACAAATTCATAAATCCGACAATTATTTCATGATTTCAGATAATTATATCATGAGATGCGTAAAAAAATCCACTCAGGTGAAACATAACGGATTAAAAGTTTCATATTAAGAAACTCTCCTTCTTTTTACAGGCTCTAGCCTCTGCGCTATAATGCGCATGTAGACGTTAAGAGGATTCTGGCCAGACTCCTTGAACGAAATCGTTGGAAAATGAACAGTTTTCAAGGAGGATTTTTACCATGCAATATAATTTTGATGAATATGTGGAACGGCGTCATACCAATGCCCTGAACACGGATGGTTTCCGAGGCTATATTTTCCATGACTATGAAGGCAAAAAGAAGTTCCCCTTTAAAGATGAAGAATTCATCCGTATGTGGGTGGCCGATATGGAATTTGCCATGTGCCCGGACATCATCCAGGCCATCAAAGACCGTGCCGACAAGAGAATCATCGGCTACAGCCAGGTTTTTGAACCGAATTTTTATGAGGCCTATAATGCCTGGAACCGGAAAATGTACGGCTGGACTTATCCGAAAGAAGAAATCTGCTTCTCCCTGGGAATCATTCCCGCCCTGTACCAGTTGGTGGAACTGCTGCTCACCGACCATGAATATGCCATCATCAACACCCCTGCCTACGGGTATTTCCAGCATCCCATCGATTACAAGCACAAACACGCCATCCATAACAAACTAAAACGCGATGCAGAAGGCAATTGGACCATCGACTTTGATGCACTGGAAAGAGATGCCGCCAACCCGCTGACCAAACTTCTCATCTGGTGCAACCCCCACAACCCCACAGGCCGCGTCTGGACGGAGGAAGAACTGAAGAAAGTTGCTGCCATCGTGGAAAAACACAACCTGTGGATCATCAGTGATGAAATCCACTGCGACCTGCTGCGCCAGGGAGAACACCATATCCCCATGGCAAAGATCATGCCCGGCTACCAAAAGCTGATTTCCTGCACCTCCGCTTCCAAAGCGTTCAATATGGCAGGGATGATGTTTGCAGAAATCATCATTCGGGATGAAAGCCTGAGAAAACTCTATGTACAGTATACTGATACCTACGCCATGAACGTGAATCCCCTTTCCATTGCGGCCCACACAGCGGCCTACCAGCACGGATATGAATGGCTGGATCAGTTGAAAGCGTATCTGGATGGAAATTTCAAGCTGGTCCAGGACACCCTGGCCCAAAGACTGCCGAAGATTGTGTTCAGGATTCCACAGGCAACCTATCTGGCCTGGGTGGATATGAACCCGTATCTGGGAGATGTGGAGAATATTCCCGACTTCATGGCCAACCAGGCGGGCGTCCTGCTGGAAGGCGGGGATTCCCTCTTTGTAGATAATGCAAAAGGCTTTATCCGTCTGAACCTGGCAATGCCGAAGGCCACCATTAAAAAAGGACTGGACAGAATTTGCGATGCTGTCCTCAAAAGAGAAGCAGAAAAAGGCTAAGGTACGCACCTGCGCATTTTCCTGAAAGAATTCTGCAGTTGGAACAGGAGTCCGCAAAATTCCTGTTCCGACAGCAGCGTTCCGGAATCATATGGATTTCTTACTTGAAGAGGTGGATTTTTTCTCTTTTTTAAAAAGACAGAATTTACCGTAAATATTGAAATTGACAAAGGAAACTGCAGGGAGTGCATACGGATTTTATCTTTCTCACAAAAATATTATACGAGGAGAAAAAGAATGAGCAGCGAGCAGATGAAAAAAATCGGTCTTGTGAATATTATTGGATTGGGAGTCGGCGGTGCCATCGGATCCGGCATATTTGTGACACTGGGCTCAGCCATTGGCATGACGGGCAGGTCCGTCCTGGTGGTTACGCTGATTGGTGTATTCTATATGTTATTCGCCTACTGGTACAATTTGGCTCTTTCCAGTATCTTTGTGGTCAATGGCGGCGACTACAGTATGAGAGGCATGATGCTGCCGCCGGTGCTCACTGGATATGGCGGATGGACTAACGTAATGTGGGCCTTTGGGATTACCGGATATTCTTTGGCTCTGACCAGCTATTTAAGCAGTCTTTGGCCTGTTTTGGGAGAACATACATCCATCATAAGTATGGTAATTCTGACAGTCCATTTTCTGCTGACCATCCGGGGCAACCGGATCGTCACCATATTCCAGAATACAGCAACGGCCTTCCTCCTGATTGCCCTGTTTCTCTTCATCGTTCTGGGCGTCCCCCATGTGGATCCCGCCTTTTTCTTCAGCCCTGCCGCTGATGGAGGCTTTTTCCACGGCGGAATGAGCGGTGTGATCAGTGCCATTGCCATCATGGGGTTTGCCTGCCAGGGAACCACCATGGGACCTGTAGGCGTAGCACGGATTACAAAGAACCCGAAACTTACGATTCCTTTGGGGATTTTGGTAACCTGTGCAGTTGTTTCAGTGGTCTATGGATTGATGTCCTATGTGGCAGCCGGTGTGCTGCCTTATGACAAAGTGGCCAACCAGAACCTCAGTGTGGTGGCTTCCGCTTTTTTGAATCCTGTTCTATTTGCGTTTTTCATTATCGGCGGCGGTGCCTGCGCCATTGTCTCTTCCTTCCTGGGCGTCCTGGTTATGATCCGTGAACCCCTGGCTTCCATGGCCGATGACGGATGGCTGACGGGATTCTTTGGAAGAAAGGCAAAGGACGGATATCCCTACGGTGCCTTCACCCTTGTGTACATCCTGGCCGCCATCCCCATCCTGACTGGTATGGATTTCAACAATGTAATCAGTATGCTGATGATTCCCTGCATGTTCATCAACGCCTATCTGAACACGGCCTGCATAAAGATTCCGGAGAAATACCCGGAGCAGTTCGCCAGACGTTCCATCCACTGCCCTCTCTGGCTCTACAAACTGTGCTGTATCCTGGGCGGCATCAGCGCCCTGTTAGTGGGCATCACTCTCCTGAAAGACATGGCCCTCAAAGATGCCATCGTGGCTGTAATTGTCCTTGTGGTGCCTCTTGCTCTCAGCTGGCGTTCCCTGAAAGTGGGAAATGTGGACCGCAGGATTTTGGAAGAGCGGAAAGAAGAAATCATCAGGACAGAGACCTTGAATGGGTAACAGCATAAAAAAAGAACTGACCTTAAGGGAAGTTCTCCGCCATCCACGTATGACAAAAAATGCCGCCTGCAGGCGGCATTTTTTTCTTACATTTTTCCTTATTTAATGAACCGGACGTTGGGGATAATTTCCTCGTATACTTCTTCAGCCCGTTTCTTGTAGGTCATCTTGTTTTCTTCGAACAGGTTGCCGCCTTTGGTGTCAACAGCCACGATCAGGGGCCCCAGTTCTTCCACTTCGCTGGTCCACAGGGTTTCCGGCATACCCAGGTCTTTCCACTGGGCGTCGATGATCTTCTTGAAATGGACGGCGGATACTACGGCACAGCCGGCAGGGAACACGCAGAAGATGGTTTTGTACTTCTGGCAGGCATCCATGGTGTCCTGGCCCATGCCCCCTTTGCCCACGATCAGCTTCACGCCGGTCTGGGGAATGAAATCCTTTTCGAATTTTTCCATCCGCATGGAAGTGGTGGGTCCGATGGAAACCATTTCATAGGCGTTTTCCTGGCCTTCAATGGGACGGACAATGGGGCCTGCGTGGAAAATGGCGCCCCCTTCCAGGTCCACCGGCAGCTTCCGGCCTTCTTCGATGAGCCGGCGGTGAGCCACGTCCCGGCAGGTGGTGATCTTGCCGGTCAGATAGACGATGTCCCCGATTTTCAGGTTCTCGATGTCTTCGGATTTAATGGGTGTATGCAGCACAACTTTGTTAGCCATTATAATTCAGCCCCCTTATGAGAAGTGATGGTGTAATGCAGGTCTTTGTCGAAAATGATGTGGCCCCGGCGGTGGTTCCAGCAGCCGATGTTCACAGCCACCCCGATGGCGGACGGATGCCGGGCGGTGTTTTCGATGTGTACACCCAGTACGGAAGCGCTGCCGGTCATGCCCTGAGGCCCCAGACCGATCTTGTTGATGCCTTCTTCCAGGAGTTTTTCCATTTCCGCAGCCCGGGGGTTGGGATTGTGGGAACCCAGAGGACGCATGAGAGCCTTTTTGGACAGGAGAGCGGCGGTTTCCACAGAGGTGGCCACCCCTACCCCCACCAGGAAGGGCGGGCAGGCGTTGGGTCCATAGGTATACATCCGTTCCAGGACGAACTTGGTGACCCCTTCATACCCTTCCCCGGGCATCAGCACCATGGCGTGGCCCGGCAGGGTGCAGCCGCCCCCAGCCATGTAGGTGTCGATTTCGCAGGTGTCGGAATCGGGCACGATTTCCCAGAACACGGTGGGAGTCCCTTTCCCCACGTTCTTGCCGGTGTTGTATTCATCGAAGGTTTCCACGCTGTTGTGGCGCAGGGGGGTGGCGAAGGTGGCCTGTACAGTGGCTTCCTTCAGCAGCCCTTCCAGTTCCCCGATGAGGGGGAAGTTGGTGCCGCATTTCACGAAATACTGGAGCACGCCGGTATCCTGGCAGGAAGGACGGTTCAGTTCCTTGGCCAGCTCCTGGTTCTTGGCGTAGGTTTCATACAGCAGCTTGGCAATGGGCACCGTTTCCTTTTCGGCCAGTTCCTTCAGTTTGGCGGCCACATCATCGGGCAGCACCTTGGCGGTGTAGCCGACGAACTTGGCCATAATGTCGGTCATTTGTTTGACTTGGGCTTCTTTGGACATTTTCATTTCCTCCTTATACTTGAACACACAGGTTGTTTTCTATTCACATGTTCCCGTACCATCAAGGATAGAAGGGGAACAGGATGGGCAGCAGGACAAGAGAGACGATGTAGCCGATGATCACCATGGGAAGGCCGGCCTTCACATAATCGTTGAAGTTGTAGCCCCCGGGGGCGAACACCATCATGTTGGCAGGCATCCCGATGGGAGTGGCGAAGGCCAGGGAAGCACCGATGACAGTGGCTACGATCACGGCCTTGGGGTCAGCCCCCATGGCTTCGGAAATGTTCACGCTGATGGGGATCAAAAGGGCCGCCGTGCCGAAGTTGCTCATGAAGTTGGTCATGATGCAGCTGAGCAGTAGGATCACCGCCAGCAGCACCAGCGGGGAAGCGTTGGACCCCAGGGTGCTGATCACCGTATCGGCCACGGCTTTGCCGGCGCCGGTTTTGGCCAGGGCCTTGGCCAGGGCCAGGGTGCCCCCGTACACGAACAGGGTCTGGAGGTCGATGGACTGGTAGGCCTGTTTTTCACTGATGACCCCCACCGTCACCAGCACCAGAGCCCCGATGCAGCCGGACAGGTAGAACTTGATGCCGATCTGTTTTTCGAAGATCATGGCGATAATGGTAAGGACCATGACAATCAGGGAAACTTTCTGTTTCCAGGGAGCCACCTGGGAGAAATCCGGAGCCTTGTCATAGATGCTTTCTCCGGCTTTGGCCTGATGGTCCGGCAGGAACCGGTAGCCTACAGTGGCAAAGAACAGGATGCCGATCAGCAGGATGGGCAGTCCCACATAGCCGTATTCGAAGAAGCTGATGTCCTGGCCAATGGCTTCCAGGGCGCTTTTCCCCAAGAGATTCCCAGGGGCCCCGATGATGGACAGGTTACCCCCCATGGCCGCCGCAAAAATCAGAGGCAGCAGCAGCCGGGACCGGGCGAAACCGGATTTGGAGGCGATGCCGATGACCACGGGGATCAGGATGGCCGCCGTACCGGTGTTGGACAAAAAGCCGCTCATGATGCCGGTGACCAGCATCACGGAAACGATCAGCTGCCGTTCGGTTTTGGCAAACCGGGTGACGATGCCCCCTGCCTTGTTGGCCATGCCCGTTTCAAAAAAGGCACCGCCGATGACGAACATGGCCACGAACAGGATCAGGTTGCTGTCCACAAAGCCTGCAAAGGCATCCTTGGGGCTCAGTACCCCGGTAAGGACCAGCACCATCAGGGCGATCATGGACGTAACCGCCAGGGGAAGTTTTTCAGTGACAAACAGGATGATGACCAGTACCAGCAAAGTCAAAGTAATGGCAATGGGTGACATTATGTTTTCTCCTCCTTTGTTCTCCATCAATCCTGCGCGCTTGAATTAACTTTGATATTTGATAATGTATCCATTTCTTGATGATACTATAACCCCATTGGCAGAAAGAGTCAATGGGGTTATGGAATTATCTGATTTTTGACTACAAATTTGGATATAATATCATAAATACAAAATGAGTGCTGCCAAAGACAGCACTCATTGGTCAGCGGCCAAAAAAGGGGGCGCTCACGCACCCCCGCCCTTCCCCACCTGTTCCCGGTAGTTGGTGAGGATATTGTCCATACTCCGTTTCATGTGTTCGTCCATGAGCTTTTTGGCTCTTTCCGGATCGTGGGCCCGGAGGGCTTCCATCAGCTGCTCGTGTTCGAAGAAGGAGATCTTGGCGTAATCGGTTTCCGTCACCAGGAAACCCAGGGACAGGCCGTTCCACAGGCTGGCCAGGATCTGGGTCAGTTTGGGATTCCCGGCGGCCTCCCACAGGGCCATATGGAAGCTTTCGTTGTAGTGCTTGTATTCGGCATACCGGTGCTGGGCCAGGCACTCCTGCATCCCGGCGTACACCCGCTCCACTTCCCGCAGGTCGCTGCCGGGACGGGCGGCCAGGGCCGCCGCTTCCCGTTCCAGGATCTCCCGGACGGCGAAATGGTCCCGGATGGATTTTTCGTCGATGCCCAGCACCACGGCCCCCTTGTTGGGACGCAGCTTCACCAGCCCCTGGGTGGCCAGCAGCTGGAGGGCTTCCCGGACCGGGGTGGTGGACACCCCCATGTGCCGGGCGGTCTCTTCCAGGGTCAGGACGCTCCCTTCCGGGATTTCCCGGCGGAGAATAGCCTTCCGGAGATAGGAGGCCACCTGTTCCCGGGCCGGCAGGAGATGGATCTTCCCGATGGTTTCCGGCATCGTTTCCGTCTCCACCCGGTAAGCCGGGGAACCAGCCGCCTTTTCTTCCGGTGCCGGAGCCTCATTTTCCTCAGTCCGGGGCACCTTCCGGTTCTCCAGGATCTCCCGGGCATGGGAAGACACCACCATGTGCCGGTTGCTGAGCCGGGTCACCAGTCCTTCCAGCATCAGGCCCTGGAGGGCCTCCCGGATGGGCATCCGGGACACCCCGTAGGTCTTGGCCAGTTCCACCTGCTTCAGTTCCGTCCCCGGTTCCAGATCACCGGAGGCAATCCGGCTCCGGAGAGACTGGCAGATCAGATCCTGGGTGGATTTCTGCAGGGTCACCATGGCCCTCCCTCCTTTCACCGGTTATTTGTCGTCCATTTTCAGGATGGCCATAAAGGCTTCCTGAGGCAGTTCCACGCTGCCCACCTGCTTCATGCGCTTTTTCCCGGCTTTCTGCTTTTCCAGCAGCTTCCGCTTCCGGGTAATGTCCCCGCCGTAGCATTTGGCCAGCACGTCCTTCCGGAGGGCGCTGACGTTTTCCCGGGCGATGATCTTGCTGCCGATGGCCGCCTGGATGGGGATTTCGAACAGCTGCCGGGGAATCAGCTTCCGGAGCTTTTCCACCAGGGCACGGCCCCAGTACTGGGCCCGGTCCCGATGGACGATGGCGCTGAGGGCATCCACCGGATCCCCGTTCAGGAGGATATCCACCTTCACCATGTCTGAAGGCCGGTAGCCGCTGAGCTCATAGTCCAGGGAAGCATAGCCCCGGGACACGCTTTTCAGCCGGTCGAAATAGTCGAAGATGATTTCCGACAGGGGCAGGGCATAGTGGATCATCACACGGGTTTCGTCCAGGTAGGTCATGTTCTGGTATTCTCCCCGCTTTTCCTGGGACAGTTCCATGACCGGCCCCACAAAGTCCTTGGGCACGATGATGGTGGCGTTCACGAAAGGTTCCTCCACATGCTCGATCACCGTGGGGTTGGGGAACTGGGAGGGGTTGTCCACCATTTCGATGTCCCCGTTGGTCTTCACCACTTCGTAGATAACGTTGGGGGCGGTGGTGATCAGGCTCAGGCCGTATTCCCGTTCCAGCCGTTCCTTGATCACGTCCATGTGGAGCAGACCCAGGAACCCGCACCGGAACCCGAAGCCCAGGGCGGAAGAGGTTTCCGGCTCGAAGGTCAGGGAAGCGTCGTTGAGCTGGAGTTTTTCCAGGGCGTCCCGGAGGTTGTCATAGTCGGAGTTCTCGATGGGATACAGGCCGCAGTACACCATGGGGGTAGCCTTCCGGTACCCCGGCAGAGGCTCTTTGGCCGGCCGGTTGTTGTCGGTGATGGTATCCCCCACCCGGGCGTCCTTGACGGTCTTGATGGCTGCCGCCAGGAAACCCACCTGGCCTTCTCCCAGTTCCGGCACGTTGACCATGGCCGGCTTGAACACTCCCACTTCCGTTACGTCATAGACCTTGCCGGTGGCCATGAGACGGATGGACATGCCCTTTTTCAGGCAGCCGTTCACCACCCGCACATACAGCATGACCCCTTTGTAGGCATCGAACTTGGAATCGAAGATCAGAGCCTGGAGAGGGGCTTCCGGGTCCCCTTTGGGGGCCGGCACCCGGTTCACCACCGCTTCCAGCACCTGGTCCACTCCCAGGCCGGTTTTGGCGGAGCACAGGACACAGTCACTTTTATCGATGCCCAGGATGTCCTCGATTTCCTTTTCCACCCGGGGCACGTCGGCGCTGGGCAGGTCGATCTTGTTGATCACCGGGATGATCTCCAGATCGTGGTCCATGGCCAGGTATACATTGGCCAGGGTCTGGGCCTCGATGCCCTGAGTGGCGTCGATGACCAGGAGCGCCCCCTCACAGGCCGCCAGGGCCCGGGAAACTTCATAGGTAAAGTCCACATGCCCCGGGGTGTCGATCAGGTTCAGGATGTAGTCGTTCCCGTCCTTGGCCTTGTAGTCCAGCTGGACTGCCTGGTCCTTGATGGTGATGCCCCGTTCCCGTTCCAGGCTCATGGAGTCCAGGATCTGGTCCTCCATTTCCCGTTTGGACAGGGTCCCGGTCATTTCAATGAGCCGGTCGGCCAGGGTGGATTTGCCGTGGTCGATATGGGCGATAATGGAAAAATTTCGAATATGATCACGTTTTGCCATGGATTCTCTCACTTTCTGTCAACGCCTGAAAAACAGGCGGAGATGTTTCAATACTTTATTATACCATGTATGGGGAGACCCTTCCACACGCAACAAAAAAGGCCGGCAACCGAAGTTGTCAGCCTTCCTGCTGTTCAGCCTTATTTTACTGCGTTGACTTTCTTAGCTAAACGGGATTTCTTGCGGGCTGCGGCTTTTTTGTTCACCGTGCCTTTCCGAGCAGCTTTATCTAATAAGCTCGCTGCTACTTTCAAAGTGGCCTGGGCCTCTTCTTTGGATCCTGCAGCAGCAAAAGCTTCAACCTTGCGTGCGGTGCTGCGGATTTCAGCTTTCACCGGGCCATTGGCAGCGCGCCGTTCGGCATCAGTCTTGACACTACGAATGGAAGACTTAATATTCGGCATGTTCTCACCTCCACCAATAAGCTTTACCAAAATATAATATCATGGATGCTCCCTTTGTGCAAGGGATTTTTCCATTTATTTCTCAATCTTTCTGTTCAGCCCTTCCGGCCGGTGGATTCTTCCTCCATGGCCAAAAGGCTCTGGGCATTCCGGGCGTCCTTCCGGAGCTGTTCCTGGAGCCGGTCCAGGTCAGGGAATTTTTCTTCTCCCCGGAGCCGGGCCACCAGCTGGACCAGCACCTCCCGGCCGTAGAGATCCCCTTCGAACCGGAACAGATGGGCTTCCAGGCGGGCTTCCTGGTTGGCAAAGGTGGGATTGTCCCCCACGTTCACCATGGCGTCATACCATTGCCCTGCCACCAGTACCCGGCCGGCGTACACCCCGAAAGCAGGCACGGCAAAATGCTGGCCCAGGATCTTCAGGTTGGCCGTAGGGAACCCCAGCAGCCGTCCCCGGTGATCTCCGGGCACCACCTGGCCCCGGATGGCATAAGGCCGTCCCAGCATCTGGGCCGCCAGCTCCACCCGGCCTTCAGCGATGGCCTTCCGGATGTTGGTGCTGCTCACCACCAGCCCGTCCTGCTTCAGCAGAGGCCGGGACAGGATGGTGAGCCCGAACCGGCTGTGTTCCGTCTTCAAAAGGCGGACATTCCCCTTGCCTCCGGCACCGAAGCTGAAATTGTCCCCGATGCCCACAGCCTTCACCCCGCAGTCCACCAGCATCTGGAGGAACGCGTCGGCACTCATGGCCGCCAGTTCCCGGGTAAAGGGGATGTTCACCAGGATGTCCACTCCCAGTTCCACCATGAGCTTTTCCTTGGCGGTGTTGTCCAGCAGCCGGGGCGGTTCCAGCTCCGGCTTCAGGCTGGCCAGGGGATGGGTGCTGAAGGTAAAGACCAGCAGCTGGAGATGGTGCTCCCGGGCATAGAGCCGGGTGGTCCCGATCACCTCCTGGTGGCCCCGGTGGACCCCGTCAAAGGTCCCCAGTGCCGCCGCAGAAGGCAGCAGATGGGCGCTGTGCAGTTCATCCAGCGATGTAATCAGTTTCATGGTCTATCTTCCGTCCTTGTTTCCACGTCAGGGATGTGGATGATCTTGTGGGGCCGGAGCCGGCCGTCCACAGCTTTGGCCAGGCCCACCAGGAGCCCCTCCCGGGTCCACAGCTGGTACAGGGTACCGTCCTGGATCCCGGGCAGGGTGGTGGCCACCCCCTGGGCGATCCGCCGGCCCTGGAGGTTGTTCACCACCAGTTTGGGGAAAGACGCCAGTACCGTTTCCACCCCGGTGCAGCACCCTTCCGGGTCGGCGGCGATCTCTTCCAGGGTATGGGACTCTTCCAGGGTAAACACCCCGGCCTTCCGCCGGAGCAGGAAGCTCATGGTCCCCTTCATCCCCAGCTTTTCCGCCAGATCCTCACAGAGGGTCCGGATGAAGGTGCCCTTGGAACAGGTCACGTCGAACACCAGGGTGTCCCCGGTATAGTCCACCTTTTCCAGTTCATAGAGGGTAATGGGCCGAGGCTCCCGCTTCACTTCGATGCCCTGCCGGGCCAGCTTGTACAGCTTGGTGCCCCCTACGCTGATGGCGGAATACATGGGCGGGATCTGGGTCCCCTCTCCCCGGAAGGAAGCCAGGGCTGCTTCGATTTCCTCATCCGTCAGCGGACGCACGGGACTTTGGGCAATGACCTTCCCTTCCGTATCCCCGGTATCGGTCTGGAACCCGAAGGTCAGTTCCGCCCGGTAGCTTTTTTCCTCATGGGCCGCATATTCCAGGAACCGGGTGGCAATGCCGGTGAACACCGGCAGTACCCCGGCAGCCAGAGGATCCAGGGTGCCCCCGTGGCCGATTTTCTTCATGTTGAGGATTTTCCGCAGGGCCCCCACCACATCATGGCTGGTCATGCCCGGTGGTTTGAGTACGTTGAAAATCCCGTCCATCACAGTTCCTCCAGGGCCTTTTCTAGAGCTTCCAGGAGAGCCTTCTTGGCTTCTTCCAGAGGCAGCCCGATGGTGCAGCCGGCGGCTTTGGGGTGTCCCCCGCCGTTGAAGGCCACCGCCACCTTGCTCACATCCACCTGTTTGGACCGCATGCTCACCCGGGTGGACCGGGGTTCCACCTGCTTGAACAGCACCGCCACATCCACCCCGGCAATGTACCGGGGATGGTAGATGAAGCTTTCGGTGGAAACGGTCTTGTCATAAAGGGCCAGGGGCACCTCCAGGGTGGCGATCTTCCCTCCTGCATAGAAGCTCAGGCTGGGCAGTACCTTGGCCAGCAGCTCCACGGAATTCCGGGCCTTCAGTTCCAGCTGGTCGGAAATCTCGTTGGGCTTCACCCCCAGGGCCAAAAGGTCCGCCCCCACCCGCATGCAGCGGGGGGTGGTGTTGGCGTACTTGAAATAGCCGCAGTCGGTGACAATGGCCGTGTACAGGTCCGTGGCCAGTTCCTGGTCCACGGGCACCCCGTTCTCTTCCAGCATCAGGTACATGATCTCCCCGGTGGCCGCCGCCTGGTCATCCAGCAGCAGATAATCCGCATACCGGGTGTTGGACACGTGATGGTCGATGTTCAGGATCGGCGCGGAAAGGCATTTTTCCGCCTCCCCCATCCGGTCCTTGGAAGAAGCATCCACCACCACCGTCAGGTCGCAATGGATCTTCTCCCCCTGTTTGGGCTGTTCATAGGCATCCAGCCCGGGCAGGAACTGGTACACCGCCGGCAGGATATCATCCACCAGCAGCCGCACCTTTTTCCCAGCCTGGCGCAGGGCCCGGGCCAGGCCCAGGGTGGAACCCAGGGTATCCCCGTCAGGCCCCACATGGCTCACCAGTACCAGGTCCTGGACGCTCATGAGCAGCTGCCAGGTTTCTTTCAGATCCAGTGCCTTACTCATGATGCTCTTCTTTCTTCAGCTCATGAAGGATGGATTCAATATGGGCGCTGTATTCCATGGAAGTATCCTTGTGGAAGCTGAGCACCGGAGCCACCCGCAGATCGATCCGCCGGGCGATTTCCCGACGGAAGAAGCCCAGGGCGGACTGGAGGCCCTTCCAGGCTGCCGCCTGCTGTTCCTCGCTGCCGTAGAGGCTTACATAGATCTTGGCGTAGCTCAGGTCGTTGCTCACTTCCACGCCGGTAATGGTAACGAACTTCACCCGGGGATCCTTTACGTCCCGGATCAGCATGTTGCTCATTTCCTGCTTGATCAGCGCCTGGAGTTTTTCCGCACGAAGTTTGGACATGGTCCCTCCTTATTCTGCCGCCACTTCTTCCATGGTGTAGACTTCCAGCTGGTCGCCCACCTTGATATCCCGGTAGTCGGCCAGGGTCAGCCCGCATTCGAAGTTGGCCGCCACTTCCTTCACATCGTCCTTGAACCGGCGCAGGGAATCCAGTTCCCCTTCGTGGATCACGATGCCGTCCCGGACCAGCCGCACTTTGGCAGACCGGGTGATCTTCCCGTCCTTCACATAGGCACCGGCGATCAGCATCTTGTTGATGGGGATCACCTGCCGGATTTCCACATGGCCAATGATCTTTTCCTTGAATTTGGGAGCCAGCATCCCCTTGATGGCGGCTTCCACATCGTTCAGGGCATCGTAGATGACCCGGTAGGTGCGGATGTCCACCTTTTCCTGTTCGGCGGTCTTCCGGGCATTGGCATCCGGACGGACGTTGAAGCCGATGATCAGGGCGTTGGCGGCGGAAGCCAGCATCACGTCGGATTCGTTGATGGCCCCTACCCCGGAATGGACGATGACCACTTTCACTTCATCGTTCTTGATCTTGGTGAGTGCCTGTTCCAGGGCCTGGATGGTGCCCTGTACGTCGGCCTTCACCACAATGTTCAGGTCCTTCAGTTCCCCTTCCTGGATCCGGTTGAAAATATCGTCCAGGGAAACCTTGGCCTTCTTCTGTTCTTCCATCTTCTGCTTGGCCAGGCGTTTTTCCGCCACGGTCCGGGCCACATGTTCGTCGCAGGCGTCCATGATGTCCCCGGCTTCCGGCACGTCATTGAGCCCCAGCACTTCCACAGGGGTGGAAGGCAGTGCCTTCTTCACCTTTTCGCCCCGGTCGTTGACCATGGCACGGACCTTCCCGTAGCAGGTGCCGGCCAGGATGGAATCCCCGATGTGCAGGGTCCCCCTGTCGATGAGCACGGAGGCCACAGGCCCTCTGCCCTTGTCCAGTTTGGCTTCGATGATGGTGCCGTGGGCAGGCAGGTTGGGGTTGGCTTTCAGATCCTGCATTTCAGCCACCAGCAGGATCATTTCCAGCAGGTCGGAGATACCGGTCTTCTGCCGGGCAGATACGGGAACCATGATGGTGTCCCCGCCCCAGGCTTCCGGGATCAGTCCGTGTTCGGACAGCTGCTGCATGACGAAGTCCGGGTTGGCCCCTTCCTTGTCGATTTTGTTGATGGCCACGATAATGGGCACCTTGGCGGCCTTGGCATGGTTGATGGCTTCGATGGTCTGAGGCATTACCCCGTCGTCAGCGGCCACCACCAGCACGGCGATATCCGTCACCTGGGCCCCACGGGCACGCATGGCGGTAAAGGCTTCGTGGCCGGGAGTATCCAGGAACACAATGGGCTTGCCCTGGCACACTACCCGGTAAGCACCGATGTGCTGGGTGATCCCGCCGGCTTCCCGGGCGGTTACGTTGGTTTTCCGGATGGCATCCAGGAGGGAAGTCTTGCCGTGGTCCACGTGGCCCATAACCGTCACCACAGGGGGACGGGGCACCCGCAGAGCCGGGTCGTCTTCCACTTCCGGCACTTCCGTGGGATCCGCTTCAGGAGGCGGTTCCTTGATTTCGCAGTTGAAGTCCATGCCCACCAGTTCGGCGGTTTCATGGTCGATTTCCTGGTTGATGGTGACCATCTTGCCCAGCATGAACAGCTTTTTGATCACTTCGTTCACGTCCCGGCACAGGAGCTTGGCGAAATCCTTCACGCTGATGCTTTCTCCCACTTCCACGCTGGTGGGACGGACCACTTCGGTCTTTCTGGCAGGAGCAGCGTTCCGGTTGTTGTTATTGTTGTTTTTGTGTTTATGGTTTTTCATCATATGATCAGCACTGCGGGTAGGACGGTCCTCCCGGGTGGCGTAAGAGCCCTTGATTTTCTCCCGTTTTTCCTGATGGTTGTGGCTGCCGTTCCGTTTGCCCATATCCTTGCCGGCATGGGCGCTGTTGCCGTTGATGGGGGCACCGGCTTTCCCGCCCCGGTTGTTCTGGGGCTTGTTCCGGTTGTTGTTCCCATTGTTTCCGTTCCGGTTCTGGCCGTTGTTCCGGTCGTTGTGGCTGAACCGGCTGTTCCCGCTGCCGTTCCCGTTCCGGTTCTGGCCATTCTGGGGACGGTCGTTCCGGCGGCCGTTGTCTCGGTTCTGGTTCTGGCCGTTCTGGGGACGGTCGTTTCTCCGGTCGTTCCGGTTCTGGCCGTTCTGGCCATGGTTCCGGTCGTTGGACCGGTTTTCCGGACGGCTGTCGTTTCTCCGGTCATTCCGGTCGTTCCGGCCTTCCGGACGCTGGCTGTTCCGGTTCTGTTCCTTCTGCTGGGCCTGGGCCGCATGATGGGCCTGGATGGCCGCTTTGCCCACTGCCACATCGCTTTTCACCTGGGCCACTTTGGCCGCCACAGGAGCCGTTGCCTGGGTCACTTTTTCCTGGACCTTCTGGGCAGCCGCCTTCACGGCACCCTGGTTGTTCTTCAGGCCCTTGACGATCATGTCCCGGACCCCGGCTTCCACCGTGCTCATGTGGTTCTTCACCGTGATTTTATGGTCAGCCAGGAACCCCAGCACCTTTTTGTTGTCCAGGTTCAATTCTTTGGCGATCTCATAGATTCTGTATTTTGTCATCCGCACACCTCCATAGTCACAAGCCCATCATCTTCCGGAAGTTGTCATCCATCAGGACCACAGCCGCCCGGGGCGCTTTTCCGATGGCGGCACCCAGCCGGGCACGGTCCAGGATCTTCCCGTAAGGGATCTTCCCGGCATCGCACCAGCGCTGGATCTTCTCCACCGTACGGGGCGAGGCATCAGCGGCAATCAGCACGTAACGGGCACGGCCTTTTTTCAGCGTGTCCCATACGCCCTGATCGCCGGATGCCAGCTTCCCGGCCTTCTGCGCCAGACTCAGGGCAAAGCAGAGCTGTTCATCCGTTTTCATGGGTGAGCTCCGCCAGCAATGCTTCCTTCGTTTCCGGAGAAACCTTCACCTGCAGGGCTCTTTCCAGGGCTTTGGTCTGGAAGGCCTTTTCGATGCAGGAAGCCTGGGGGCACACATAGGCACCCCGGCCCGGTTTCTTCCCGGAACGGTCCAGGCTCACGGCTCCTTCCGGAGACCGGACGATCCGGACCATTTCCTTCTTATTGTGGATTTCCCCGCAGCCGATGCAGGTCCGCTGGGGAATCTTCTTTACTTTCATGCGTCCTCACCACTTTCCTCAGGGGCTTCCTGAGCCTGGGCAGCTTCTGCAGCAGCCGCCTGGGATTCGCTCTTGATGTCGATCTTCCAGCCGGTGAGTTTGGCGGCCAGACGGGCGTTCTGCCCTTCCTTGCCGATGGCCAGGGACAGCTGGTAGTCAGGGACCACCACCCGGCAGATCTTTTCGTCCTTGTCCGCCCGGGCGGAAACCACCTTGGAGGGGGACAGGGCGTTGGCCACATATTCTTCCGGATCTTCACTGTATTTCACAATGTCGATCTTTTCTCCCCGGAGTTCGTCCACAATGGCCCGTACCCGCATGCCCTTGGGTCCCACACAGGCCCCTACCGGATCCACGCTGGGATTGGTGCTGTGGACGGCGATCTTGCTGCGCATCCCCGGTTCCCGGGCCACACTGTCGATGACCACGGTGCCATCCTGGATTTCGGACACTTCCAGTTCGAACAGCCGCTTCAGGAGGCCGGGATGGGTCCGGGACAGGATGATCTGGGGACCCTTGGTGGTCTTCTTCACTTCCACCACATAGCATTTCAGCCGCTGATGGTAGTCGTAGGTTTCATGAGGGATCTGTTCGTTGGGCAGCAGCAGGCCTTCCGCCGTGCCCAGGTCGATGAACACATTGTGGCCTTCGATCCGCTGGACGGTACCGGTGACAATGTCGTTTTCCCGGTCAGAATACCGTTCGTACACCATCCCCCGTTCCGCTTCCCGGATCCGCTGGACGATCACCTGCTTGGCGTTCTGGGCGGCGATCCGGCCGAAGTTCTTGGGGGTCACTTCCGTTTCCAGGATATCCCCGGCCTGGTAGTGGGGATTCAGCTTCTGGGCGTCTTCCAGGCTGATTTCCGTAGTGGGATCCGTGACTTCCTCCACAATGTTCTTCCGGGCATAGACATGGATCTCCCCGGTTTCTTTATGCATGGAAACCCGTACATTCTGGGCAGAACCGTAGTTTTTCTTGTAAGCGGTGATCAGGGCTTCCTCCACTGCACTGTACAGTACGTCGGGAGAAATGCTTTTCTCCTTGGCCAGGAGCGCAATGGCTTTCACGAAATCCGCATTCACTTCAAAATTCCTCCTTAACAGTTGTATCCTTTAAAAATCGATATGGGGCCGGACCGAAGCGATCAGCTTCCGGTCGATGGCCAGTTCTTTCTTTTTGGCGTCTTCCAGCACCAGCTTTTCGGCGTCGTGGCTTTTCAGCACCGCCGTCAGCTGTTTCTTCCCTTCATAAGGAGCAAAGAAGGCCAGGTCCACTTTCTTGCCATAGTGGGCTTCCAGGTCCTTGTCCTTTTTCAGGGGCCGGTCGATCCCCGGAGAAGAGACTTCCAGGTAATACTTCTCCTTGATGAAGTCCTCCTCGTCCAGCTTCTTGGCCAGAGCATTGCTGACCGCCGAGCAGTCATCGATGTCGATGCCGCCCTCTTTGTCGATGAAGACCCGCAGGAACCAGTCCCGTTCCCGCACGTACTCCACATCCACCAGTTCCAGACCGGCCGCCTCCACAATGGGAGAGACCAGTTCCGTAACCCGTTCGGTGATTTTCTTTTTGTCCATTCAGGCACCTCTGCTTTTTTTCTTCCTAGTAAACGAAAGAGCGGGTATCAAATACCCACTCTCTAAGGTCTGCCTCAGTTTTCTTATTCATTATAGCACCCCACGGGGAAAATGGCAACAAGCCCGATGAAACCGGGTATGTGTCAACGGTCGGCGGCCCTCCGGGCAACCCCCTACCCTGCACACAAGAAGGCCTCAGATACGCTGTCCCCGACTCCTTCCCTGCACACAAGAAGGCCCCAGATGCGCGAAAGCGGAGATTTTGGAGTTGGGCATAATACATGGACGTATATGCCCGGCTCCAAAATCTCCGCTGACAAAGCAGATGGGGTCTTATTGTGCGCAGGGGTTATGCGATAGCCCATAAGAATATTCCTGCCCCAATCCCCACCACCATCCCCGCCCCCACATCAGTGGGATAGTGCACTCCGGCCAGCACCCGCACCAGGGCACTGATAAGGCTCACCAGGAGGAAAGCTGCCCCCACCGGCGGGTGAAAGTACAGATACGTCATGGCGATGATGGTGGAGGAAAACACATGGCGGCTGGGGAAGGATTCCCCCTGTTTGTTCCGGGGGATCAGGGGGGTAATGGGCCAGGCCTCATAGGGCCGGGGCCGGTTGATCCTGCTGCGGACCAGGGTAAGGAGCAGGAAAGAAATGGCCGGGATCCAGAAGGCCTTCCGGAGGCCGGGGCTGGCCAGTCCTTCCTGGGTATAGAGCTGCCACAGGAGCAGAGGATAGGCGATGTACATCAGCACCACCAGAGCCCCGTTCAGAAGAAAAAGCCCCCGGACAGCCCAGGGCCGGCCCCGGAAAGGCCGGGTCAGCCGGGCATAGGTACGGTCATAATGGCGTTCGAAGTGCATGGGGATTCCTTTCTGTAAAAAAGGAGCTGTTGCGCATGCAACAGCTCCTTTTACTTCATTTGGAGGCGACGCCCAGAATCGAACTGGGGATAAAGGTTTTGCAGACCTCTGCCTTACCGCTTGGCTACGTCGCCATATGAAAATGGAGCGGAAAACGAGATTCGAACTCGCGACCCCCACCTTGGCAAGGTGATGCTCTACCACTGAGCTACTTCCGCATAAAGAATGGTGCCTCAGCGCAGAATCGAACTGCGGACACAAGGATTTTCAGTCCTTTGCTCTACCAACTGAGCTACCGAGGCATTGGCGACCCAGGACGGACTCGAACCGACGATCTCCGCCGTGACAGGGCGGCATTCTAACCAACTGAACTACTGGGCCGTTGCGGCGTCTTCTTCAAGCGCCGACTTGTATAGTATACGAGAGAAGGAGAAAAAAGTCAAGGACTTTTTTCTCCTTCTCCGGTCAAATGGTATGATCCGCCTGGTCCACCTTTTTCAGGGTTTCTTCCAGGTGTTCTTTCAGTTTGCCTTCCAGCTCCTTGAGATTTTTGCTGTCAAAATCCATAGAGGCGTGGAATACGGAGTTGATCTTCACTTCCCCGAAGAACTGGTCCCGCAGCCGGTTGTACATGATGATCAGCTGGTCCATCCGGTCGAAGTTGGAATAGTCGATCATGATGATGGACCCGTTGATGTGCTCGATGGCGTTGGCGGGTTTGATGTACAGTTCAAAGGGGCCGATCTTTTCCGGCAGATGGTTCCCGTAGTCCCAGGTCAGGATCCCGTGTTCCGCCACCTGCTCTCCCAGGTTCACGCTGGTGGGTTCTTCCATGCTGTGGAGGATCCCGGGCAGGTAGGCCTGGACGTTTTTGGCGAACACATCCTTGTCCTTGTAGATGAACCGGATGTCCCGGTAGGAATTCATCCCCATGGTGTGGACCACGATATAGTCGAAGGTCTCGGAAGTGTAGATGATATCCAGCTTGGCCCGGAGTTCCGGAGCTTCATACCGGCAGATGGTGAGCACCTGGCCGTCGATGGTGTCCACCAGTTTCTTGGTGAACTTTCCCACCTGGTCCGGCAGCCCTTTGATGAAATCCCACTGACGGGTCTCCTGCTGGATCTCTTCAATCGGTTTGTACCCCATGGCCGGTTACGCCTTCTTTTCAGCAGCTTTGGCGGCGTCCTGGGCCAGGAGTTTTTCCAGCCGGCCGCAGCTCATTTTCCCTTCGTGGCAGATCCGGTCGCTGTCGCAGGTGGGGCCGGCCTTCTCAAAGAGGATGGGAGCCACTTCCTTCACCTGCCGGAGCATTTCCCAGGCCAGGGCCCGGATCTCCCACTGGGCCCTGGCGCAGCACCGGAGCTGGAAGAAATGGAGCAGGCTCCGGGCGTTCATGGTGACCACGATCTTGGTTTCCGCCGCGTTGGGCAGGATGTACCGGGCATCTTCCGCCGGCACCCCTGCCTCCGTCCATTTGTTGTACAGGTCCTGGATCCGGCTGCACAGGTCCTCAAATTCCTTCTTGCATTCCGGCCGGGCTGCCAGGGTAGGCGGCAGGATGGTCTCGAAATCGTGTTCCTTCACATACCGCTGGCTCTGCTGGCTGTAGGAAGCGATCCGGTGGCGCACCAGCTGATGGGTCAGCACCCGGGACACCCCTTCGATGGCAAAGGTGAAGCTTACATGCTCAAAGGTGGAGGTGTGCCCCATCTGGCCCAGCCGGCGCACCAGGCTGGCCACTTCCTGGTCGGTCATCTTGGTTTCCAGTTCCGCTGCCCCGATGGGAGAATAGCAGAGCCGGGCGCTCATGGCCACGGTCCGGTCCGGTTCGGGGGTATAGCGGAGCAGTTTTACATGCATCATTTCTTTTTCTGTTTCCTTTCGTCCTTCATGGCCTGACGGATCAGCTCAAAGGACCGGTCCATCAGTTCCTGGAGCCGGTCCTTCCGGTCCGTCAGGTACAGGTAGCCCATCAGGGCCTCGAAAGCCGTGCCCTGGCGGTATTCCCGGACACTGGCACTTTTGGGCACCGTGCTTTTGGTGTTCCGGCCCCGCCGGGCGATCTGGGCTTCCTCTTCCGTCAGGATCCCGGCTTCTTCCATATCATCCATGGCTTTGGCCTGCATCACCGCGGATACCATCCGGCTGGCCAGGTCGTGGAGCACCTGCACATGGCTGCTTACAGGCAAAAGCCGCATCCGCACATACAGGGAAAACACCGCATCCCCGATATAGGCCAGTTCCACCGGGTGGATCAGCCGGGGTTCCGGCAGGGTCTGCGGGGTTCCGCAGGTATGCAGCACATGGTCCAGGAGCCGCTGATACTGTTCGTATCTCACTTTCTCTTCCACCGTACGCCCTGGGGCGTGTCTTCCAGGATGATCCCCTTGGCGGCCAGTTCGTCACGGATGGCATCGGCCTTGGCGAAATCCCGGGCTTTCCGGGCAGCCTGCCGTTCTTCGATCTTGGCGGCGATTTCCGCTTCCTCGTTGCTCACCGCGCCCCCTTCGCTGTTGGCGGCCGGTTCACTTTCCAGGATCCCGATGACCCCGGTCATTTCCTTCCAGGCCTTGTCCATCTGTTCCACCAGTTTGCCGTCAGGCTTCTTGGCGCCGCTGAGGATGGCGTTGTGGTACACGTTGATCTCCTTGGCCAGGGCGAACAGATAGCTGATGGCCAGAGAGGTGTTGAAGTCGTCGCTCATGGCGTCGAAGAACCCCTGGCGCAGTTCCGCCACTTTGTCCCGGAGAGCCAGGCTTTCCGCATCCGGTCCCACGGTGATCACTTGCTGGATCTCCCGCAGGTTGTTCTGGGCCGTGCGCAGCCGTTCCAGGCTCCGTCCCGCTTCCGCCAGCCGTTCCTGGCTGAAGTCCAGAGGACTCCGGTAGTGGGTGTTCAGGATGAAATACCGGATGGTTTCCGGTTCGTATTCTTTCAGCAGATCATACACGGTCTTGAAGTTGCCCAGGGATTTGGACATCTTTTCTTCGTTGATGGTGATGAATCCGTTGTGGACCCAGTACCGGACAAAGGGATGGACCCCGGTGGCTCCTTCGCTCTGGGCAATTTCATTTTCGTGGTGAGGGAAGATCAGGTCGCTGCCGCCCCCATGGAAGTCCAGGGTGTTGCCCAGGTACTTGGTGCTCATGGTGGAGCATTCAATGTGCCAGCCCGGCCGGCCTTTGCCCCAGGGGCTGTCCCAGGAGGGTTCTCCCGGTTTGGCGGATTTCCACAGGGCGAAATCCATGGGGTTCTCTTTCCGTTCGTCCACGTCCACCCGGGCACCGGCCATCATGTCTTCCAGCTTCCGGCCGGACAGTTCCCCGTAATGGGCGAACTTTTCCACCCGGTAGTACACGTCCCCGTCCACCACATAGCCGTAGCCATGGTCGATCAGCTGCTGGACCGTGTGGATGATGTCAGGGATGTGTTCGGAAACCCGGGGATAGATATGGGCCCGCTTCACATGGAGCTTGTCCATCACTTCGAAATAGGCTTTGATGTACCGGTTGGCGATCACGTCCCAGGTGACCCCTTCTTCATTGGCAGCCCGGATGATCTTGTCGTCCACGTCGGTGAAGTTCTGGACATAGGTCACATCGTACCCTTCATGGTCCAAAAACCGGCGGATGGTATCCCACACCACAAAGGGCCGGGCGTTGCCGATATGGGGATGGTTGTAGGGAGTGACCCCGCACACATAGATCCCCACCTTCCCGGGATGGAGAGGCACGAACTCCTCTTTCTGCCGGGTCATGTCATTATATACACGGATGCTCATAGAAAGCTCCTTTCCTTACAGGTTCACGCCGGCTTTGGCCAGGCTGCCCCGGATCCGGGCGGCCGCACGGTCTTTGCCCAGGAGGGGAATCATTTCCGCCAGTTCCGGTCCGTGCTGGTTGCCGGTGAGAGCCACCCGCACAGGCATGAACACTTTCTTGCCCCCCAGCTTGGTTTCCTTCTGGACGGCCTTGAACAGAGCCTTGGTGCCGGCATGGTCCAGGTTTTCCGCAGCTGCCAGTTTATCCAGGAACAGGCTCATCACCTGGGGCACTGTTTCTTCCTTCAGCACGGCTTCCGCTTCCGGAGTTTCGAAGTCGAATTCGTCAGTGAAGTACAGGGCCACTTTTTCCGGGATTTCCTTCCCAAATTCCGCCTGGTCCCGGGCGGTCAGTATGACCTTCTTCAGCCATTCCAGCTTGTCCCCGGTTTCTTCCCCGGTCATGTACCCGGCTTCCCTCATGAAGGGTACGGCAAAAGCCACATAGTCTTCGTCGGACAGCTGGCGCATGTAGTGGGCGTTCAGCCAGTTCAGTTTCTTGATGTCGAATACCGCCGGGTTCTTGGCCACATGGTCCAGAGAGAACTGCTGGATCAGTTCTTCCCGGGAGAAGATTTCCTGGTCGGAATTGGGCGCCCAGCCCAGGAGAGCCAGGAAATTCACAATGGCGTCAGGCAGGTAGCCCATCTGCCGGTACTGGTCCACGGAAGTGGCCCCGTGCCGTTTGCTCATCTTCTTGTGGTCCGGTCCCAGGATCAGGGAAATATGACCGAAGGTGGGTTTTTCGAATCCCAGGGCATCGTACAGCAGCAGCTGCCGGGGCGTGTTGGACAGATGTTCTTCCGCCCGGATCACACAGTTGACCCCCATCAGGGCATCGTCGATGACCACGGCGTAGTTGTAGGTGGGGATCCCGTCGCTTTTCACGATGACAAAGTCCCCGATGCCGTTGGAATCGAAATGCACGTCCCCACGGACTTCATCGTGGACCACAATATCCTGGTCTTCCGGCACCCGGAACCGGATGGTGGGTTTCCGGCCTTCCGCTTCGTAGGCGGCCCGCTGCTCCGGAGTCAGGTTCCGGCATTTCCCCATGTACCGGGGCGTCTTCCCCTGGGCGGTCAGGGCTTCCCGTTCCGCTTCCAGTTCTTCCGGAGTGCAGTAGCAGTAATAGGCCTTGCCTTCTGCCAGCAGCTTGTCGGTGTATTTCTTGTAGATGTCCAGCCGTTCCATCTGCCGGTAGGGGCCGTTGGGGCCTCCCACATCCACCCCTTCATCCCAGTCGATGCCCAGCCATTTCAGAGCCGCTTTGATGTTGGCTTCCCATTCCGGTTTGGACCGGTCCTGGTCGGTGTCTTCGATTCGCAGCAGCATGACCCCGTTTTCCTTCCGGGCCAGCAGCCAGTTGAACAGCGCAGACCGGGCGCCCCCGATGTGGAACGGCCCGGTAGGGCTGGGTGCAAAACGTACTTTCAGTTTCTTTTCCATTGTATCTTCCTCCCAAAGGTTTTTTATCTTGTCAGACTGGCCACGGCTTCGGCAGCGATGCCTTCTCCCCGGCCGGTGAAGCCCAGTTTTTCCGTGGTGGTGGCCTTTACGTTCACCGCGTCCCGGGGCAGCCCCAGGTCCGCGATGAGATTCTCCAGCATGGCCGGCTCATAGGGAGCCAGCTTGGGACGCTGGGCGATGATGGTCACATCCACGTTGTTCACCTGCCAGCCGGCTGCCCGGAGCTTCTCCAGCACCGCTGCCAGCAGTTTCCGGCTGTCCGCCCCCAGATAGGCGTCGTCCGTATCCGGGAACAGCCGGCCGATGTCTCCCAGGCCCGCCGCCCCCAGCAGGGCGTCCATCAGGGCATGGAGAGCCACATCCGCGTCAGAATGGCCGTCCAGTCCTTTATCCCAGGGTACAGTGACCCCGCAGAGGATCAGAGGCCGGCCTTCCACCAGCCGGTGCACGTCATACCCGGATCCGATCCGGAATTCCATAGGCTTTCCCTCCCTGCGTTCTGCCAGATCCTGAGCCCAGGCCAGGTCTTCCGGCGTAGTGATCTTCCGGTTGTCATAGTCCCCCATGATGAGGGCCACCTGACCGCCCAGGGCTTCCACCAGGCTGGCATCGTCGGTCACATCCAGCCGGCGTTCCCGGGCCAGGGCAAATCCTTCCCGGAGCAGCTCCGGCCGGAAGATCTGAGGAGTCTGGACCGCCCAGAGACGGCTCCGGTCCAGGGTGTGGTCCACAGAACCGGCGCAGTCATCCACTTTGATGGTATCCTTGCAGGGCACTGCAGCAATGGCTGCCCCGATTTCCCGGGCTTTGTCCCACACCCGCTGGAACAGTTCCGGCCCGGCAAAGGGACGGGCCCCGTCGTGGACCGCCACCCAGGAGGCATCCTCAGGCAGAGCCGCCAGGGCATGGGCCACGGAATCCTGCCGCTCTTTCCCGCCGGTGACCACCTGCCAGGCAAGACCAGGGAACTGCCGGTCCTGCCACTCCTGGAGCAGCTGCCGGGCTCCCGTTTCTTCCCCTTTGGCCACAGTGACCAGGGCCAGGGTCAGGCCGGGCACCTGGCTCAGCTGATGCAGGTTCCGGACCAGGATGGGGATCCCCCGGACAGAGGCGTAATTTTTATTATACCCCAAACCCAGCCGTTTTCCCATACCTGCGGCGGCAATGATGCAAACCAATTCCTTTTCCATCCCATCATTCCTTATCTTATTTCAGTTTGGCAAAGATCATCCGTCCGGCAGAAGTCTGGAGCACGGAGGTGACCGTCACCGGCACGGTGAAGTTCACGCAGCGCTTGCCCCCTTCCACCACCACCATGGTACCGTCGTCCAGGTACCCGATGGCCTGGCCTGGTTCCTTGCCTTCCTTGGCCAGATAGATCTGGAGTTCTTCTCCCGGCAGTACGGACTGCTTCAGGGCATTGGCCAGGTCGTTGATGTTCAGCACCCGGACCCCCTGGATCTCCGCCACCTTGCTCAGGTTGAAGTCGTTGGTGGCCACCATGCCGCCCCGTTCTTTGGCCAGACGGACCAGCTTGGTATCCACTTCCGTAATGTCGTCATAATCCTTGTCGGCGATTTCCACCACCGCGTTTTTGTCCCCCTGGATGGCCCGGACAATGTCCAGCCCTCTCCGGCCCCGGTTCCGTTTCAGGGTATCCCCGGAATCGGCGATCTTCTGGAGCTCTTCCAGGACGAATTTGGGGATCACGATGATCCCTTCCAGGAACCCCAGCCGGATCACATCCAGGATGCGGCCGTCGATCAGAACGCTGGTATCCAACAGTTTATAAGTGCGGGAAGCATTACGGGCACTGGCTTTCCGGGCATTGTCCTTGTTCCGGGCAAACCAGACTCGGTTAAAGAATAAAAGGATATCCTCACGTTTGTTCAACGCCACCTTGGCCCCGATGATGGCCCCCATGATGCTGAAGATCAGGGAGATGTACGGCCCCACAATGGGCAGACGGGAAAAGGCCGTCCCCAAAAGGGTGGCTACCACCAGTCCGGTGATCACCCCGATGGACAGGACAAAAATGTCCCCGGTGGGCAGATCCGCCAGATAGGATGCCAGGATCTCCGAATAATGGAGGGTGGAATGGATCAGGGGCGTGGCGGCAGCCTTGCCGATGTACCCAAAGATCAGGGCCCCGACTACCCCCAGAATCAGGTTCAGAGGCGTCACCCCCAGAAACCCCAGTTTCAGGTAATCCGAAGAAACGAATTCACTGAGAAGAGGCGTGGCGATTTCCATCAGGAAAACCCCCAGGGCAGCAAAGACCAGGATAACGACAAATTTGATGATTTTCTCAACCATAGTTTCACCTCCTTGCGCAACATTTCAAAGTTTATTTTACAATAATACGAAAATAAAGAAAAGAGATTGCAACAGAAATTGGAATAAAGTGTAAAAAAAGGAGGTGTGAAAAATTATTTCACACCTCCCGTCAATGGTCAATTGTCAATGGCCTCATGATGAAATTTGCAGGCAAATTTCCAAGCCAGAAAATCACACAAACTGATCCAGCCATTTTTCACTTTTTTCTTCATCCACGCTTTCCACCAGCATGAACTCACTGAGGAGGATCTGCTTGGCGGTGGTCAGGAGCCTGCGTTCCCCGGCGGACAGCTTCTTTTCCGTTTCCTGTACTGCCAGGGTCCGGACCACGTCCGCCACTTCGAAGATGTCCCCGGTCTTCATTTTATCCACGTACATGTTGTACCGGCGGTTCCAGGTGATCCGCTTCATCTTGTTTTCCGGCCGGGCCTTCAGCACGTCTTCCACCTTGGGAAGGATGGCCTTGTTCACAATGGGACGGAGCCCGATTTTATCCACATTGACTTCCGGGATCAGCACCTTCATATCGCTGAGCAGCATCTTCAGCACAAAATAGTTGACCGGATGACCGTCAATCTGTTTCTGCTCCACATTCTTTATCACAGCCGCCCCATGCATGGGGTACAGCACTTTATCGCCCACTGTAAACATTCTGCTACCTCCTTACGTACAGAGTAGATACAATACCAACAACTGTATTTATTGTAGCACGGATGTTGCAAGAAGTCAAATTTTTAGATTATAACACTTATATTATGGTGATGTCAACGGTTTTTTGTGAAAAAGCAGGTGCCGTTTTCACGGCACCTGCTGCCAATGGTCAATTGTCAATGGCCGAAGGAAGCCAGATGCGCCCCATCTGGCCATGAAGGAGGACGCAGCTGACGCTGCTAACCCACCACCCATGCTGCGCATGGATACCCCCGCCCTTGCAAAGGGCGGATAGCCGCCCGGAGCTTCGGCCGATTGCTTATGCACCAGCGCATCAGCCCGGTGCTCAATAATATATCGTGACTGCTTCAGTGTGCAGCAGGCACCACAGCACCAGCGCGTCAGCCCGGCGTACAATCATATAGCGTGCCTGCTTCAGTGTTCAGCAGACACCACAGCACCAGCGCGTCAGCCCGGCGTACAATCATATATCCGCCCTTTTCAAGGGCGGGGGACCAGCCGCCCGGCTGGTGGTGGGTTAGCAGCCGAAGGCTGCGTTTTCCTTCAAGAAAATTTGCCTGCAAAATTTCCCCTTCTGCCTCTCACATCCCGCTCTCCTCCCGGATCCGCTCCAGCCGGTCATCGGTGGCCGGGTGGTCAGAGAGCATCCTGCCAAAGAATCCCAGTTGGGGATTGTGGTACATGGTATCCAGCTTGGCCAGGCCGCTGTACAGTTCCGGCCCCAGGCCCAGCTGACAGGCGTAGGCGTCGGCGGCGTATTCATCCTGCCGGGAACAGTACCGGTTGAACAGGGTGAGAGGCCACCCCAGCAGCCAGTTCCCCAGCCGGAGGATGAAGTTCATCACGATGCAGAAGAACACCAGGATGAACCCCAGCACAGGGATGAACTGAAGTACCGTCAAAAGGGCCAGGAACAGACTGTAGATCCGGAAACAGGCCCGGTTGGCCGTGGACATGCCCCAGAGCAGCAGCAGCTTCCAGGTGTGTCCCTTCTGCAGGTGGCCCATTTCGTGGGCCAGGATCCCGGACAGCTCCTCCACGGTAAAATACTGGAACATGGGCTCATTGACGATGATGTTGTTGTCCCCCAGGGCACAGGCGTTGAAGGATTTTTCCGGATTCACGTACAGATGGAAAGTCTCCCCTTCCAGTCCGCCCCGGCGGATCACCGGCTCCAGGGCCTGTTCCAGGACCTGCCGGTAAGGGCCCTGGGCGGATTTCCACCCGCTGGTGAAGATCATCACCCGCTGGAAAAAGGGCAGCTGCATCAAAAGCCCCGGCACCAGGATCAGTACCGTCATCAGCCACTGCTGCCAGCCGGGGCTGGCATCCAGGGTCCGGAGGGTCTCCGGCGGCAGGAAGAAAGCCGCCAGGAGCAGGAAAAACGGGCTCCACAAAGACAGGAGCAGGTAGTTCACAAAGAAAGAAACGATCATCAAAAGGGCGCTCACCGTGCTCCCTCCTCTTCACATACAGAAGCGGGCCGCCCGGCGTGCGGCCCCTACGGGTTCGTGGAAGCCGTCAGGCTCCTGACTGCGTTCATCGGCTCCGTAGGGGTTCCACGCCGGGGAACCCGCCTGAAACCGGTCCGTTATGCGTAAACGATTTTATTTATATTCCTCCGCCAGTTTCTTGAACAGAGGCAGGGACTTTTTAATGGTATCATAGCTGATGCAGTAGCTGGCCCGGAAATAGCCCGGGCAGCCGAAATCCGTACCCGGCACCAGGAGCAGGTCGTACTTTTTGGCCCGTTCGCAGAAGGCGTAATCGTCCTCTTCCAGGCATTTGGGGAACAGGTAGAAGGCCCCCTGGGGCTTTTGCACCGTGAACCCGGCTTCTTTCAGCCCCTGGTACAGCAGCTGTCCGTTCCGTTCATAGGGAGCGATATTGGACGGCTTCCCGGCGCACCGGGCCACCACCAGCTGCCACAGGGAAGGGGCGTTCACATGGCATTCCACCCGGGCTGCCCCGGCAATGGCTCCGAACATTTTGGCAAAATCCGCCACTTCACCGGGCACCACAATATAGCCGATCCGTTCCCCGGGCAGGGAGAAGGATTTGCTGTAGGAATAGCACACCAGGGTGTTCTTGTAGTACAGAGGGATGTAAGGCACCTGGATATCCCCGTAGACGATTTCCCGGTAGGGTTCGTCGGCGATGATGAAAATGGGATGGCCATATTCCTTCTCCTTCTTTTCCAGCACCGCTGCCAGGTTCCTGATGGTCTCTTCCGAATACACCACACCGCTGGGGTTGTTGGGAGAGTTGACAATGACCCCTTTGGTGTGGGGCGTCACCAGTTTTTCAAAGGCAGCGAAGTCGATCTGGAAATCTTCCGTCCGGGCGGGCACCACTTTCAGGCTGGCCCCGGTGGATTCCACAAAGCACCGGTATTCCGGGAAGAACGGGGCAAAAGCGATGAATTCATCCCCTTCTTCCGCCAGGGCCTTGAAGCAGATGGTAATGGCCGCAGCAGCGCCCCCTACCATGAACAGGTTGGCCCCGGTGAAATGGGTGCCGAACCGGCGGTTGATGTCCTGGGCCAGGGTTTCCCGGACTTCCGGTTTCCCGGGGGCCACGGTGTAGCTGTGGATGGCCTGGGGCGGCAGTTCGTTCATGATGTCGATGACAGCTTCCTTGATGTAGTCAGGGGCCGGCACATTGGGGTTCCCCAGGCTGAAGTCGCAGATGTTCTCCGCTCCCACTTCTTTGGCCCGTTTCTGGCCGTATTCAAAAATGGTCCGAATGGTGGATTTTTTCGAACCCAGTTCATACATTTTCTCGTTTACCATAAGATCACCTGTGTTTCTATGTAGAGTTGGTACTATTATAACATAAAAAAGGGACCGTTGCGCAAGCAACAGTCCCTCTCCTCTTCTCAGCCCAACAAAGCCTTTACCATGGCATTCACCCGCTGGCCGGTTGCCTGGCCTTTGGTCCGTGCCATGACGGTGCCCATGACCTTGCCCATATCCTTCATGGATTTGGCTCCGGTCTTTTCAATGGCTTCCGCCACAATGGCCTTCAGTTCGTCATCGCTCAGCTGCTGGGGCAGATACTTCTTCAGCACTTCGATTTCCTGCTGATTTTTCTCCACCACATCAGGACGGTTGGCGTCCTTGACCTCTTTGATGGTATCTTCTCTCTGTTTGACTTCCTTCATGATGACAGCCAGTACAGCGTCATCCTTCAGTTCTGTCTTTTCGTCAATTTCCTTGTTCCGAATGGCAGCCCATACCATACGCAAAACGGCCAGCCGAAGCTTGCCGTTTTCCCGGTCTTTCATGGCCTGTTTCATATCGGTTTGCAGAATCTCTCGTAAAGACATCTTCCACGCCCCCAAATCAAATCAAGTCAATGAAGATTATCTGGATTTGCGTTTTCTAGCAGCTTCAGACTTCTTTTTCCGTCTTACGCTGGGTTTTTCATAGTGTTCGCGTTTTCTTACTTCGGACAGGACGCCCGCTTTCTGCGTAGCCCGTTTGAAACGGCGCAGAGCGCTGTCCAAAGATTCGGTTTTGCCAACTCTGATCTCAGTCATCTATATCCCTCCCTCCACGATCTCTTTCGGGAAGTGTAATTTAACATTAACACCTAGCCATTATACCGTAAAAATGCAGTCTCTGTCAACAGAAAATCTGCCTTTTCTCAGCAGGGAGGCCATCCCAGTTCCTTGCCCCCCAGAATGTGGAAATGGAGGTGCGGGACAGTCTGTCCCCCTTCCACGCCGGTGTTCACCACAATCCGGAAGCCTTTTTCGGCAATGCCCAGTTTCTTAACGATCTCAGGCAGTACCTTCTTCACATGGACCAGGATCTCAGGGGATGCGGTGAGGATATTCTCCGTATGTTCCTTGGGAATCACCAGCACATGGACCGGCGCCCCGGGATTCAGATCGTTGATTACGATCACCTGGTCATCTTCGTAAACCCGTTTGCTGGGGATCTCCCCGGAAACGATTTTGCAGAATACGCAGTCAGTCACAGTCTCACCCCCTGTTCATGGAATATCTTATATTATATCACCCTTCAGCCCGTCCTCAAAGAGCTTTTCCAGACGAACAGGAGAAATTTTTCCCTTCATGTTTTCCGGGCTGTCCGCATACACCCGTACATACCCGGGAGTGAGCCCTTCCCACAGGCCGTTCTTTTTGTTCCGGCGCTCCCAGAGCACGGTGCTTTCCCGGCCGATCTGTTCCTGCCGGTAAGCCAGGTTCCCTTCCCGGTCCACTTCTTCCAGCCGGTGGACCCGGTCCTGTTTTTCCTGGTTGGAGATCTGGTCCGGCATCACCGCCGCCGGGGTCCCCTTCCGCTGGGAATAGGGGAAAATATGGATCTTGCTGAACCGGCACTGGCGGATGAAGTCAAGAGAAGCCTGGAAATCCTCTTCTGTTTCGCCGGGGAAGCCCACGATCACGTCCGTAGTAATGGCCACATTGGGCACCAGGTTCCGGATCTTCTCCAGCAGCTGGGCGAATTTGGCCGTGTCATAAGGCCGGTGCATCCGTTTCAGGGTGCTGTCGCAGCCTGCCTGGAGGGGCAGATGGAGATGGGCGCACAGCCGGGGCTCTTGGGCCATCAGTTCCAGCAGGGCGTCTTCCACTTCCACGCTTTCCAGGCTCCCCAGCCGCAGCCGGGGCACCTGGGGCTGCGCAGAAAGAGCCGCCTTCACCGCGTCGGACAGATGGGGTCCCCCGGGGATTTCCTTCCCGTAGCAGCCCAGATGGATGCCGATCAGGACGATTTCCTTGTACTGTTCCGCCGTCAGCTTGGCCACTTCTTCCCGGATGTTTTCCAGGGATCGGGAGCGGAGATGGCCCCGGGCGTAGGGGATGATGCAGTAGGCGCAGTACTGGTCGCATCCTTCCTGGATCTTCAGGAAGGCCCGGTTCCGGCTGGCGTCCACTGCCGCATCCAGTTCTTCGAATTCCCGTCCCACCGGCAGGTCGTGGACTGCGTTGATGGGGGCTTCTTCCGGGCTTTCTCCCAGCCGTTCCCGGACCAGTTCCACCACCTTGCTCCGGTCCTGGTTCCCAATGATCAGGTCCACCCCGTCGATGTGGACCACTTCGTCAGGAGAAGTCTGGGGATAGCAGCCGGTGACCACGATCAGAGGCTTGGGATCCCGCCGGGCCGCCCGGTGGATGATCTTCCGGCTCTTGCTCTGGCCCATGTTGGTCACCACGCAGGTGTTGATGAGGCAGATGTCCGCCGGCTCCTCGAAATCCACGATCTCATAGCCCGCATCCCGGAACAGTTTCTCCATGGAAGCGGTATCCGACTGGTTCACCTTGCATCCCAGTGTATAAAAAGCGATTTTCTTCATACTGTGTTTTTCTTATCCTCCCAAATTCCCTGTTTCGTACATAATGGCCGTAAGGGTGGCCAGAGCCGCCGTTTCCGTCCGCATGATCCGGGGCCCCAGGCTTACCGAATGCCAGCCCAGTTCCTGGGTCAGGGCGAATTCGTCCTTGGAGATGCCCCCTTCCGGACCGATCAGAAAGGCGATGGAGGCTGCTTCCTTATGGGCCGCCAGTACCTCCCGGATGCCCCGGGTGTCTTCCACTTCATAGGCCACGATCTTCAGTTCCGCCGGACACTGGGTCACAATGTCCCGGAACCTGGCCGGCAGGGCCACCTGGGGAATGATGTCCCGTTTGCTCTGCTTGGCCGCCGCTTCGGCGATTTTCTGCCACCGTTCCTGCTTTTTGGCTGCCTTGGCCGGGTCCACCTTCACCACCGAATGGTCCATGATGGCCGGGCGGATCTCCGTGACCCCCAGTTCGATGGCCTTCTGGATCACCCATTCCAGTTTGTCCTGTTTGGGCAGCCCCTGGATCAGGGTCACTTTCACCGAAGGTTCGTGGCTTTTTTCCAGGGTTTCCACCAGAGCCAGGTCCACCCGGTTTTCCCCGAAGCCGGTGATTTTCATCACCGCCGCCACCTGGTCCAGGCTTACGATCTGGAGCTGTTCCCCCAGCTTCATCCGCAGCACATGGGTGATGTGGTGGGCGTCCTGGCCGTCGATGAACATGGTTTCCCCGAAATCCCGGGGTACAAAGAACCGGTACACGTCAGCCTTCCTTTCCCATGGTCACGGCACACCAGCCCGCCTTCCGTTTCACATCCAGGAAGGTGAAGCCGTTTTCTCCGGCCGCTTTTTCCACATCCGGCAGCCGTTCCTCGATGATGCCGCTGGCCAGGAACCGGCCGTTCTGCCGCAGCTTCACCGCCACTTCCGGCAGTACCAGGATGATAATGTCCGCAATGATGTTGGCAATGATCAGATCCGCCTGACCCGGGGTGCCGTCCAGCAGGTTCCCCTGGTTCACGGTGATCCGGCTGCTGAGCCCGTTCTGGGCAATGTTCTCTTTGGCCACTTCCACGGCCTTTTCGTCGATGTCCACCGCATGGATAGTCTTGGCCCCCAGAAGAGCCGCCGCCATGGCCAGGATGCCGCTGCCGGTGCCCACGTCGAACACTTCACAGTCCGGAGTCACCAGATCTTCCAGCCGCTGGATGCACATGCTGGTGGTGGCGTGGGTGCCGGTGCCGAAGGCCATTCCCGGATCCAGGGCGATGACCTTCTCGTCTCCCTGGGGGTCGTAGGTTTCCCAGGACGGTTTGATCACGATCTTCTTCCCCACTTTGGTGGTGTGGAAGTACTGCTTCCAGGTGTTGGCCCAGTCCTTTTCGCTGATCTGCCGGAACAGAGTGGGCCCGAACCGGAACTTCCCGATCCGGCCTTCGATGGCCTGGAGGCCCTGTTCAATGGCATCCAGTTTCTGCTGGAGCTGGTCGTTTTCCGGGTAGTAGGCGGAAACAGTGACCACTTCCGTATTTTCCTGATGGGGGATGTCGCACAGTTCCCAGGTGGCACTTTCCCGCAGCTGATTCAGCAGCAGAGGGTCTTCGATTTCCACCCCGTTCCGGGCCCCCACCTCCCGGAGCAGATCCGCCACAGCTTCCACAGCCTCATGGGTAACTTTTATGCTAACTTGCAGCCAAGATTCCATATGTAACGCTCCTTTGTACAGATATCGTATTATTATACCATATTGTGAGGGGGAGAAAAAGTGGGTAAGTGGTTAGGTGATCACGGGCCCGGAGTATCGTTCATCGTTGTGGAAGGAACCCGCTGCAGCGGGTTCCTCTGAAGGGAAACGCAGCCCATGGGGCTGCTAACCCACCACCCATGCTGCGCATGGATACCCCCGCCCTTGCAAAGGGCGGATATACGCTCGGGCTGACGCCCATTGCGTTTTTACATCAGAACAGATAGTTTCTGTACGGGTTCTATGTTTCAAAACAAGGGGCCTTGCGCCCCGCGTTTTTATCCGCCCTTTGCAAGGGCGGGGAACCGTTGCGCTTGCGCAATGGTGGTGGGTTAGCAGCCTCCGGCTGCGTCTTCCTTCAAAAAAATTTGCCTGCAAATTTTTTCCTTCGGCCGCTGACCATTGACCATTGACCGCTGACAGGCCGCTGCATCCACAGCGTGGATGTTGAAGGAAACCCCATTGTACACCAGCCGGTAGGTCCCCTCCCCACCCGGCAGGGTCAGGGTGGTGGTATATTCCCGGTGCTGGGTCATTTTCTGATCCGGTTCCGGCAGCCGCATGCCACTAGGAGTGATTTCCACCTTCTCCGGCATGCTTTCCACATCGAAGGTGCCGTAGTTGGTCACCTTGCCGTCCAATACCTTGAAGAAGGGGATGGACTTCTTTTCCCGGTACCAGGTCCGGCCGCCATTGTCATGGTCTTCCGCCCCTCTGAATTCCCGGATGGAAGGTTCGTCCACCGTCCCCTTCCCTTCCGGAATGGGGGTGGGTCTGTCCGGCGTGATATTTTGTATATCCATAGTCTTTATTAAGTTTTTTATTTGGTTTATTATTCCAGAGAAGAGTCCATACATGAAAAAATGGCTGCTGCACGTGTCAATACACGTACAGCAGCCATTTTCATCTTTACTTGAACAAATCTTTGATTTTGTTCAGGAAACTTTTTTCTTCCGGATTGATGGTACTTCCGCTGGCATCGCCGAACTTCCGCAGGGCCTCTTTCTGGGCCTCGCTGAGCCCGGTGGGGATCACCACTTTGATCCGGACCATCTGGTCGCCCTTCTGACCCGACCGCAGGGATACGATCCCTTTCCCTTTGAGACGCAGGATCTTGTTGGGCTGGGTCCCTTCCGGGATCTTCACCTTCACCTGGCCGTACAGGGTAGGCACCTCAATCTCTGCCCCCAGGGTAGCCTGGACGATGTTGATGGGCACTTCGCAGGTTACGGTGGTGCCGTCCCGTTCAAAGAACTTGTGGGGCTTCACGTACAGGTATACGTACAGGTCTCCGGGACGTCCGCCCCGGAGCCCGGCTTCCCCTTCGCCGGCCACCCGCAGACGGGACCCATTGTCCACGCCGGCAGGGATCTTCACCGTCAGCATCCGTTTCTTCTTCACCCGGCCTGTGCCATGGCAGTCCTTGCAGGGATTGGTGACAATCTTCCCGGTACCATGACATTTGGGACAGGTCCGGACGTTGACCACCTGGCCAAAGAGAGAATTCTGGGTAACCCGGATCTCCCCTGTACCATGGCAGTCCGGACAGGTTTCCGGCGTGCTGCCGGGAGCCGCCCCGGAACCGTGACAGGTTTCACATTCCTCTTCCCGGTTCAGGCGGATTTTCTTCTCCGTGCCAAAAGCGGCCTCTTCAAAGGTGATCTGCAGGTCCATCCGCAGGTCGGACCCCTGCCGGGGACCATTGTCGGCCCGCCGGCTGGAACCGCCCCGTCCGGCACCTCCAAAGAACATGTTGAAGATGTCGTCCATGCCTTCTCCGCCGCCGAAACCCCCAAAGCCCTGGAACCCGCCGCCGAAGGGGTTGCCGGCACCAGCGCCGGGTCCTCCTCCGTTCTGGAAAGCAGCATGGCCGTACTGGTCATAGGCCGCTCTCTTCTGGGGGTCGCTGAGGACACTGTAGGCTTCGTTGGCCTCTTTGAATTTGTCCGCTGCTTCCGGATTGTCTTTGTTCAGGTCGGGGTGATACTTCCGGGCCAGTTTGTGGTAGGCCTTTTTCAGCTCATCAGCTGTGGCGTTTTTAGAAACGCCCAGCACTTCATAGTAGTCTCTCTTCTCTGCCATCCGTATCTCCCTCTAGGAAAGCTTATTTCTTGTCGTCGTCAACGACTTCCGCATCCACTACATCGTCGTCGGCTTTCTTGCTTTCGGTCCCTCCGTTGGCGCCTGCACCGGCGTTGGTGTTGGCATTGGCACCGGAAGCACCCTGGGCAGCACCCTGGTTCTGCTTGTACAGTTCAGCGCTCAGTTCATACAGAGGTTTCTGCAGGGCTTCGGTATCGGCTTTGATCTTGTCGGTATCGTCGCCTTTCATGGTTTCTTTCAGGGCGGCGATGGCGTCCTGTACCTTCTTGATCAGGTCGTCATGGCCTTTGCCGTTCATATCCTTCACGGTCTTTTCAGCCTGGTAGATCAGGGTATCTGCCTGGTTCTTGGCTTCCACGGCTTCCTTCCGTTTCTTGTCGGCGGCTTCGTTGGCCTGGGCTTCCTTCACCATCTTGTCCACTTCTTCCTTGCTCAGGCTGCCGGAAGAGGTAATGGTGATCTTCTGTTCCTTGCCGGTACCCAGATCCTTGGCGCTTACGTTCACGATACCGTTGGCATCGATGTCGAAAGCCACTTCGATCTGAGGCACTCCCCGGGGAGCTGCCGGAATGCCGGACAGTTCAAAACGGCCCAGGGTCTTGTTGTCCGCAGCCATTTCCCGTTCGCCCTGGAGTACGTGGATATCCACAGAGGGCTGGTTGTCGGTGGCCGTGGAGAAGATCTGTTTCTTGGAAGTAGGAATGGTGGTGTTCCGGTCAATGATCTTGGTCATTACGCCGCCCATGGTTTCGATACCCAGGGACAGAGGCGTTACATCCAGCAGCAGGACGTCTTTCACATCCCCAGCCAGTACACCAGCCTGGATGGCAGCACCCATGGCCACACATTCATCCGGGTTCACCCCGTGAGCCGGTTCCTGGCCCATGGTCCGTTTAATGGCTTCCTGCACCGCAGGGATACGGGAAGAGCCGCCTACCAGCAGGACCTTGTTGATGTCTTTCGGGGTCATGTTGGCATCGCTGAGGGCCTTGTTGACGCACACGAGGGTCCGGTCAACCAGGTCGCTGGTCATTTCATCGAATTTGGCCCGGGTCAGATCCAGGTCCATATGCACAGGGCCGTTGGGGCCTGCGGAAATGAACGGCAGGTTAATGTTGGTGGTCAGCATGTTGGACAGTTCGATCTTGGCTTTTTCAGCAGCTTCACGGATCCGCTGCATGGCCATCTTGTCCCCGGTCAGGTCGATGCCGTTCTGTTTCTTGAATTCATCGCACATCCAGTCCATGATCCGTTTATCGAAGTCATCGCCGCCCAGATGGGTATCCCCGTTGGTGGATTTCACTTCGAACACCCCGTCGCCCAGTTCCAGGATGGACACATCGAAGGTGCCGCCGCCCAGGTCGTAAACCAGGATGGTGTGGTCGTCGGATTTATCGATACCGTAAGCCAGAGCTGCAGCCGTGGGTTCGTTGATGATCCGTTTTACATCCAGCCCGGCGATCCGGCCTGCATCCTTGGTGGCCTGACGCTGGCTGTCGTTGAAGTAAGCCGGTACGGTGATGACGGCTTCGGTGACTTTTTCACCCAGATACCGTTCTGCATCGCCCTTCATCTTTTCCAGGATCATGGCGGAAATCTGTTCCGGCGTATAATCCTTGCCGTCAATGGTCACCGTGTATTTGGTGCCCATGTGCCGTTTGATGGAGCTGATGGTCCGTTCCGGGTTGGATACAGCCTGGCGTTTGGCCAGCTGGCCTACCAGTCTTTCCCCGTTTTTCGTAAAGCCAACCACGGAAGGAGTCAGCCGGCCGCCTTCCTGGGTGGTAATAACCGTAGGTTCGCCGCCTTCCATCACAGCGACTACGGAGTTGGTGGTCCCTAAGTCAATACCAATAATCTTAGACATAATGAATTCCTCCTGTACACTCTGGAATTATCAATCGTTCAAAACGTTGTTTTCAATCGTTGCGGACAACCCGCACCTTGGAATGACGGATTACGTCGTCACCGATCTTGTAGCCCTTTTCCAGGACCAGGTCGATGCTTTCATCCGGCAGATCCGGGTTGCTGCCCTGCATCACGGCTTCATGGATCTGAGGATCGAAAGGCTTGCCTTCCGCCGGGATCTCTTCGATGTGCAGGGTCTGGAGTGCCTTTTCAAACTGCTTGTGGATCATTTCCATGCCTTTTTGGATGGCCGCTCCGTCTTTGCTGGTTTCCAGACTGGCTTCCGCCCGTTCGAAATTGTCCAGCACCTTCAAAAATTCCCGGGCCACCTGTCCGGTTACATACCGGCCCAGACGTTCCCGTTCTTCGTTGTTCCGTTTCCGGAAGTTGTCAAAATCTGCCTGGAGCCGCAGGAGCCGGTTCTGCAGGTCAGCGATCTGCTGTTCCTGTTGGGCGATCTTTTCGTCCCTGGGATCGGGTTCTGCTGCTTTTTCGTCTTTGGTGTCAGCCTGGGCTGCTTCCGCTGCCTTGGCCTGTTCTGCGGTTTCTTCCGCCGCAGTCTGGGCCTGGGCCGCTTCCGCACCCTCCGCTTTCACGGTTTCCGGGTTCTTCTGCTGGTCCTTTTCCATTGGTCCTCCCCTACTTTTCATCCATTTTATTCATGACCACCCGCAGGTAGTTGTGAAGGTAATCCATGACGGAAATCACCTTCCGGTATTCCATACGGGTCGGTCCCAGGACCGCCAGGGTCCCCACCACCTGTCCGTTGAGACGGTAGGTGGCCTGGATCATGCTGCAGTCCTGGATGCCGGAAAATTTGTTCTCGCTGCCGATGGTTACCTTGAGACCGGAGTCCTTGTCGGCCATCAGCATGTCTTTCAGCATCTGCTCTTCCTCCAGCACGCTCAGCAGCTCCCGGATCCGTTCCGGATCCTTGAATTCCGGCTGGCTGAGCAGCTGTTTGGTGCCGCCCAGGTACATCTTGTTCTCCGACTGGCCGCTCCGCATCTGTCTGACCACCTGGATCAGAGAAGCATACAGAGCTTTGTCCCCAGCCAGGGCATCCCGGACGTCTTTCAGGATCTGGTCAGTGATATCGTTCAGCTTCATCCCATGGAGCTTGTTGGTGACTCTCTGGGCCAGGGTGTCCATTTCCAGGCGGCTCATGCCCGCCGGGATCTGGATCACACTGTTGTCCATCCGCCCGTCGTTGGCCACGATGCACAGGATGGCCTGGTGCTCGTTCAGGGGCAGGAAGCGGAGATAGGAAAATACGCTTTCGCTGTCCTTGTTGGCCAGCACCACGGACACGTTCTTGCTCATCCGTGACAGGATCTTGGCGGTGGACTGGAAGATATCGTCGATGCTGTGGACCCGTTCCCGGAACCAGCTGTTGATCAGCGCCACATCGTTGGGCGCCAGGGCATCGGGTTTGGCAATGGAATCCACATAGTACCGATAGGCAGCCGCCGACGGGACACGGCCCGCCGAAGTATGGGGCTGCTCCAGATAACCCAGCAGTTCCAGGTCGGACATTTCGTTCCGGATGGTTGCCGGGCTGATCCCCAGATTGTACTTCCTGGCGATGCTGCGAGATCCTACAGGCTCCGCCGTTTCGATATAGTCTTCAATGATCAGTTGAAGAATTTTTTTCTTGCGGTCACTCAGCACTGTAATCATCTCTCTTCTGGATTGTTAGCACTCTAATAATTGGAGTGCTAACATCTAAGTGTAAAGATACACCTCTTTAGTCAAATTGTCAATACTTTCCCTAAAAATATTTGCCTTTTTACAAAAATTCTTCAAAGGCCAGATTTCCGTACCGCATCCCCTGTTCCGTAAGGCGGATCCGGTCCCCTTTCCGGGTGATCCAGCCCCGGTTCTGGCAATGGGCGAACCCTTCTTTATATATATGGAAGAAATCTTCTCCCGTCCGCAGCCGGAATTCTTCCAGGGACAGTCCCTTGGCGGTGCGCAGGTTCATGAACACCAGCTCTTCCCGCCGTTCCGCAGGGGTCAGTTCTTCCTGTTCCGGGGCTTCTTCCCGGAGATAGGCCATCAGGTTCCGGGGATTGGTCTCCCGTTTCTTTCCGTCGAACCCGCAGGCAGCAGGGCCGAAGGCCAGATAGGGATCGTAGTGCCAGTACACCTGGTTGTGCCGGGATTCCTGACCGGGCCGGGCAAAATTGGAGATTTCGTACCTTTGGTACCCGGCTTTGGGCAGTTCTTCCATGAGCAGGTCGTACATGGCGCCGGTTTCCTCTTCCGAAGGCAGGGCCAGCTGCCCTTCCCGGATCTGTTTGGCCAGAAGGGTCCCCTCTTCCACCGTAAGGCCGTAGACGGACACATGGTCCACCCCGGTTTGCAGCAGCCGTTCCAGGGAATCCCGGACAGATTCCACGGTCTGGCCAGGGTAACCGTAGATCAAATCGCCGCTGATCCGCCGGAACCCGGCCTGCCGGGCCAGGGCAATGGCTTCTTCCGCCTGCTCCGCCGTATGGATCCGGCCCATGGACACCAGTTCAGACGGCTGGAAGGACTGGATTCCCAGGCTCAGCCGGTCGAACCCCAAAAACCGGTAAAACCGGAGCCGTTCCAGGTCCACCGTCCCCGGATTGGCCTCCAGGGTGGCTTCCGCCGGCTGCTGCCAGAAGCCCCGTTCCTTCAGGACGGAAACAATGGCAGCCAGATCATCCAGAGGCAGCACACTGGGGGTGCCCCCGCCGAAATACACCGTAGCCCTGGGCGAAACCGGCAAAGCCGGCGTACAGGCGGAGATTTCCTCCACCAGACGCCGGGCGCAGTCGTTCATGATATGGTCGTTGTAAATCTGATACGAAGCAAAATCGCAGTAGGCGCATTTATGGACACAAAAAGGGATGTGTACATAAACCGCCTGGTACGATTCCCAGGGATGGGACATGGTGTTCTCCTTTGACCGTCTTATTTCCCCTTCTTCACATCTTCCAGCAGGGCCATCTTCATGGCGTAGTACCGGGGACTCATGTCCAGGAAATGCATGTGGGGGTTGCTGAAACGCTGTTCTTCGGGCCAGATTTCGTGGTCCAGCTGCTTCCGCACGTACCGGCGAATTTCTTCCAGGGACGGGGACGGGTGGAGGCGCTTGCCTTTTTCCAGCACCAGTTCCTGGAGTTCCCGAAAGGTACAGTCTTTGAAGGCCATCTTCTTCCAGGGCCGCTGGGTATCCACAAAGGGGAATTCGGCACTTTCCCGGGGATCTTCGTCATGGAGGGTCAGGAGATCCGCAATGGCATGGCCGGTTTTGTCATACACTCTCCAGGCCCGTTTCCGGCCCGGGTTGGTGATCTTTTCAAAGGTTTCGGAGATCTTGATCTTGGGGATGATGGCTTTGTCCTTGTGTACAGCCACCAGCTTGTACACGGCCCCGAAGACCGGGTCGCTTTTGGCGGTGATCAGCCGTTCCCCCACCCCGAAGGAATCCACGCAGCCGCCCTGTTCCAGGATGGAGCTGATGGTGTATTCATCCAGGGAGTTGCTCATGACGATGATGGCATCGGTGAGCCCGGCATCGTCCAGCATCTTCCGGGCCTTTTTGGACAGGTAGGCCAGGTCCCCGGAGTCGATCCGGATCCCTTTCAGCCGTTTGCCCATGGGTTCCAGCACTTTCTTGGCCACCCGGATGGCGTTGGGCACCCCGGAATCCAGTACATCGTAGGTATCCACCAGCAGGATAGCGTTGTCCGGATAGATTTCCGCGAACCGCTTGAAAGCGGTGTATTCGTCGTCATAATACATGACCCAGCTGTGGGCCATGGTGCCGCTTACCGGGATGTTGAACATCTGGCCGGCCAGGACGGTGGCCGTGCTGTCAGCTCCGCCGATATAAGCGGCCCGGGCCCCGTATACGGCGGCGTCCATGTTGTGGGCCCGGCGGGCGCCAAAGTCGGACACTCCCCGGCCCTGGGCGGCTTTCACGATCCGCTGGGCCTTGGTGGCGATCAGAGACTGGTGGTTGATCTCGCACAGGATGGCGGTTTCCACCAGCTGGGCATCCACCAGAGGAGCGTACACCGTCAGCAGGGGTTCATCAGGATAAATCACACTGCCTTCGGGCATGGCATATACATTTCCCCGGAACTGGTAGGTTTCCAGCCACTGGAGGAAGGGTTCGCTGAATACATGGAGGCTTCGGAGATAGGAAATGTCTTCGGTGGAAAAATGCATGTTCTCCAGGTAATCCAGCACCTGTTCCAGACCGGCAAAAATGGCGAAACCGCCTCCGTCCGGATTGTTCCGATAAAATACATCAAAGGACACATAGTCGTCCTTGTCCCGTTTCTTGTCTTCAAAATACCCGTTGGCCATGGTCATTTCATAGAGGTCAAACATCATGGACAGATTTCTTGCATCAAATTGTTTCATGGGTCTCCGCCTTTCCAGGTACTGTATTTGTTACCCATTGTACCACAGTTTGGCCGTTTTCGGAAAATTAAATTTTTACCACATTCCCAGGACCTTCCCCCACAGACAGCCGATGCCACCCCAGATCAGGATGGACAGCAGGCTCAGGACGAAGCCAATCTGCCACCACCGGTTCTGAGTCACATATCCGGCGCCAAAAAAGATGGGAGCCGGGCCGGAGCCGTAATGGGTGAGACATCCGAACAGGCTGCTGAACCAGGCCAGCACATAGGCAGCCATGGTGGACGGTGCCCCGGCACTGGCCATGACGCTGAGGAAGGCGGCATACATGGCGCTTACATGAGCGGTGCTGCTGGCAAAGAGATAGTGGGAGTAAAAATACACCACTGCCAGGATGGCCATGGCCACCAGCCCGTTGTCCCCGGCCACCAGGGCGCCCATTTCCCGGCTGAACCAGGGAATCATCCCTTTGGTGTTCAAAAATCCGGCCATCATCACCAGGATGGCGAACCAGACCAGAGTATCCCAGGCGGCTTTTTCACTTTTGATGTCATCCCAGGTGAGCACATCGGTCAAAAGCAGCAGGCACAGGCCAAAAAGGGCGGTGAGGGTTTCACTGAGACCGATGTACCGGCCCCCGGCCCACAGGCCGATGAGCAGAAGAAAGATCACGGCCATGGCTTTTTCTTCCCGTTTCAGGGGACCCATGGCGTCCAGTTTCTGCCGGGCCAGAGCCGGAGCCTCCGGGGTCTCCTTCAGTTCCGGCGGGTTCATTTTATAGATCACCAGCGGGAACAGCACCAGGGAAATCACTGCCGGCACGCAGGAAGCCGCCAGCCAGCCGCCCCAGGTCATGTTCACGCCCAACAGGTCGCTGGCGAAGCTGACGGCCATGGGGTTGGCGGCCATGGAGGTAAGGAACACGGCGGAAATCACCACGTCGCACTGGAACACCACCGGCACCAGGAAGTTCCCCAGTTTGTTCTGGGTCCCCTGTTTGGGATCGGATCCGAAAGTGGTGTTCAGGGACTGGACGATGGGAGCCAGGATGCCCCCGGCCCGGGCGGTGTTGCTGGGCATGGCCGGGGCAATCACCAGGTCGCTGGCCACCAGGGAATAGGCCAGGAACAGGGGCTTTTTGCCGAACCGTTTCACAAACAGATAGGCGATCCGTTCCCCCAGCCCGGTCTTTACGATGCCCCGGGAAATAAAGAAGGCCACCACCACCAGCCAGATGGTGGGAATGCTGAATCCACTGAGAGCCTCTTTCAGGGTAAGGGTCCGGGTGAGACAAAGGCTCACCATGCCCAAAAGAGCCATGACGCCCATGGGCAGAGGTTTCAGGATCAGCCCCACAATAGTGGCGGCAAAGACGCCGAACACATGCCAGCCGGCCGGGGCCAGGTCTCCCGGAGGAGGCACCAGGAAGGACAGGGCGCCCAGGAACCCGCAGAAAATCAGTTGTTGCCATTTTTTGGACAGGGTCACATTGTCAGCCTTCTTTCACGGATATTTGCTGCTGGAACAGGGACAAAAAGAAGCCGCAGCCAGCAACTGGTTACAGCTTCTTATTGTACATCATTTAAATTGTTTTAAAAAGATAAAAATTTGTGGCTTACTCCCGGATCCGCTCTGCCATCTCTTTCACCCTTTGCTCCAGTCCTTCGTTCAGCAGGATGCTCCCCGGGTCGTTGGCGGTTTCCATCAGGGCGAAATGCGGAGGCAGGATAAAGTGCTTGTTGCAGTTCAGAGCGTCGATCACCTGTTCCGCCACAATGTCTCCCCCGCTGTAGCCGCTGACCACCAGGGCGAAGATCCGCTTTTTGGCAAATTCCCGGTAGTCCGTCCGGAACAGGGCGGTCATCCGGTTGAAGAAGGCCATGATGTTGGCACTTACCGCATCGTTGTAATTGGGACAGGCAAAGACCAGGGTGTCGCTTTCCCGGATGGCCGGGTACCCTTCTTCCACCATGACCCCTCCGTAGAAACAGTCCCCCTGCTCCCCGAAATGGAGACAGGCTTCGTAGCTGCAGCCCCGGCAGTCCACCACGGTGCCGTTCCGGAGGCTCACTTCCCGGATCTGGGCCGCTGGTTCCAGCTGCTTCCGGACAAGGCTCCAGAGCAGCAGGGTATTGGAGGTCTTCCGGCTGCTGGCGTGGAACAGGGCGATTCTGTGCCGTCCCCCTTCCGGCGCCGGAGCTCCGTCAAAGGCCAGGAGCTTGTCCACCAGCTGGGCCACGGCGTTTTCGTAGGCTTCCTGGTTGCCGATGCCCTGAATCTTCGCCCGGATGTTGAAATTGTACAGGGACCCGGTGGCTTCCACCAGAGGCGCTCCGGGAAAGGCGCAGCCGGACCGGTTGGCCATGAAGATCATTTCCCTTCCGGCCTTTTTGGTGAACAGTTCGTCCTCCCCGTCCACCACCACGCTGCCGGTGCAGTTTTCCAGGCAGCGGGGATGGAGGGAAATGTAGGCGATGATCCGGGCAAATCCCAGGCTCATGCCTCCCACTCCCAGGTTCACCGCAAAGAGCAGCTTGTGCGGACCGGGTTCCCGTGGGCCGGTTTCCGGAAACAGCCTGGCAAAATCTGGCAGCCGGTCCACAACCACATGGGGATGGCCTGCCAGAGCCCTTTTCAGGGCCCCGTCCACCCGGCAGGTGGTCCCCTCTTCGTGCCATCCCATTTTGATCACATAGAACATAGAAATCCCTTCCTGCTTCCCCGCCGGTTATTTCATCCGGCACAGATTCAGATAGGCGTGGCGGATCCGGGCGTACAGTTCCGGGCACAGAGCCGCGTCTTCATATTCAAATCCCTGTTCTGTCAGCCGGTTCTTCATGCCCAGGAAGGCCCCCTCTTTCCCGTCCCCCAGGTACAGGGATCCGTAGTGCCAGGCACCCCGGAGGGTCAGCAGGATGGAAATGGCCGCACTGGACAGGGCCGGAGCAATGTAGGGTTTGTACCCCAGTTCCCGGACTGCCAGGTTGCAGGTGACGGTTTTCCGGGTCAGTTCCCGGGAAAGCTCATCATTGTAGTGTTCCAGACTGTCGGCGATCACCAGATCCTGGCCGTGGGGCCCGAAGGCCCGGCCTTCCTTCAGATAATGGGTGAGCCGGGGATCCTTTTCCGCATAGTAGCAGGCCCGGGCGTTCATGACCCCCAGCCCGTATCCCTGGACCTGCCAGGGAGCCAGACCGGAACTTTCCAGGAAGGCCCGGCACAGGTTGTCCACCGGGTCGGAAACGATGCAGGCCAGGCCCTGGTACCCTGCCTTCCGGGCCAAGTCCCCGAAGTGCCGGACCAGTTCGCTGTTGGCCGCCAGCTGGATCATCCGCATATCTCCTTTGGCTCCGATGGGAGGAGTCCCTTTGGTGGCGCAGAAAATGAACACGTCGCAGTCAAAGAGCCTGTCTTCAGTGACGATATCCACGGCCGGCAGCACCTGGTCCCCTTCCGGGAAAGGATACCGGATCTGATTGATTTCGATTTCCAGCCGCTGGAGGTTCTTTTCGTTCAGGTCGCAGAGGCCTATGGAGGCGATCTTGTCGGACCCCAGGAGCCGGAGCCCGATGAGCATGGTCCGTCCCACGTCCCCCAGGGCCAGGATGTGGACCCGGTTCTTTTCCTTGAGAGCCGGACGCCCCAACAGGGACAGGGGCTGGGTGATTCCCGCCTCTTTGGGCAGATCGCTGATGTGAAGCCAGTTGTTTTCCATTTGCAGCACTCCTTTCACCAAAGGCAGCTCATTCGCCGCCCCGGTTCCTGTCATACAGTCCGGTGCCGGATTCACCCCAGCGCAGCCGGACCAGCCGTTCGATGTCGTTTTCGATGAACCGGGTGGGATCCATGTTGGGGTCGAACTTCACCCCGATGTCCATATCCGGGATCCGGAGGACGGAGATCACTTCTCCCAGCCGTTTCAGGGTCAGCCGTTTTTCGTACAGGGCCTGGTATTCGTCCTAGAGGGTCTCCATGATCAGCTTGGCGTTCTGGAGACAGGTAAGGGAATACAGATAGGCCGCGTCCGCATCTCCCTGGCGGATGAATTCCGGCTTCACATAGGGCAGGATCAGGTTCACCGAAGGATTCCTGTCATAGCCGCTGTAGTTGTTGGCATTGTCGATGCTGTCCCCGCCGATGAAGGGGTAGCAGTCCCGCTCGTTGAGCCACAGCTCCAGGGAGGGCAGGAAATAGGCGCACTGGCACCGGTATCCCTGCTGGGCCATAAGATCCATGGCGTAGCCGGTCATGACCCCCACCAGCACCTCCTGGACTTCCACATTGTTCTTTTTCAGGTAGGGGGTGAGCATCCGCATCCGGTGGCCTTTTTCCAGCAGGTCGTCAATAAGGATCACCGGCCGGCGGAAGGACCGGATGGTCTTCACCTGGTTGTCCACAGTGGCGTAGTGATGGGCTTCCGCCAGAGTGAACCCCTTGACGGACCGGTTGAAGTACTTTTCGATGTGGAGGGCCTTGGTCACCGTGTTGGGCACCAGCACATCGCTGAGGGCCTTGCCGAAAGGCACGGACATGTAGGGTCCCCGGCGCTTCTTGGGGTCTTCCAGGGTGGATACCCCGTTGAGCCGGGCCACCTTCTGGATGATCCGGTAGTGCATGGCGCTGGTGTTGAAGGACAGGATCAGCCGGCCGGGATACAGCCGCCGGAGTACGGACAGCAGGTTGTTGTGGGCCTTGTCCAGGGCCTTCTGGACCCGGAGGTTCTTGTTGAAGGGATTCTTGATGGTGGTTTCCACGTCCCGGAACAGCACCACCGGGGATTTGATGTGGGCTGCATAGAGAGGATGGGGTGACCCTTCCGGGGCGATATCCACGAACCCCTGGCGGACCAGGACTCCCACGGCCTTTTCGCTGTAGCCGGAAGGATCCACCGGATGGTAGACCACGTAGGTGAAGTCCCGGTTCAGCAGTTCCGTCATGATTTCCGTCAAAAGGATCTGTCCCGGATGGGAAATGGGGCTTTCCTCACTGACGGAGAACCAGCCCAGAGAGGCGATGCGCCCGGAGGCTTCCTCCCGGATGTGTTCCGCCACCCGGGGATCCTGGAATTCCAGGAGCAGGCTCTGCATGGGCACCTGGTGCACGGCTCCGAAAGCCGCCAGCCGTTCCCCTCCTTCCCCGGTATCCACATACTGGGTGAAGACTCTGGGCCGGCCGTCCTCCGCCTCCCAGGCCAGGTACTTCTGGAGCAGGACGGGATTGGCCCCCACCTGCCGGGCCAGAGCCGGGAGATGGGGCAGCTGGTTCCAGGTCCGGGGCCGGAAATCCCCGATGCCGATTTCCCGGGCTTCCAGCACGTGTTTGTAGGCCGGTTCCCGGAGATACAGATTGTTGGCGTAGATGAAGTTCTGGGCCACCGGGTCGATGAGGGCGGAAATGTCCCGGTTCTGGTCGATGTTCTCCCGGATCCGGGTGGAACTCACGTCCTCGAAGAATTTGTCCAGCCGGAGATGGAGGATCTTTCCCCGGATCTTCTGTTCGGCGATTTTTTCCTTCACTTTTCCCCCGGGGGCGTCGGTGTACCAGTTGGCGTTTTCCCGGGTCTCCCGTTCAAAGATAATGTGGTTCACCGCATGGATGGAATCTTCCGTGGGCTCCAGCCGGTAGGCGGAGGCATTTTCCACCACATCGGAGCCCACCGCCAGATACAGGTCCTTGTGGGCGAAAATGGCCTTCAGTTTCCGGATGTCTTCCGGATTGGCAATGTTCACCGACAGATTTTCGGAAAAAGGATAGATGTTTTCCATATCCGCCACGGACATGTTCATGATCTTCCTGCGCATGAGCCGGGGCTGGGTGTGCTTGGACCAGGAAAATTCGTCCAGGGCCAGGTACACCGTAAAGCCCATGTCCCGGATCCGCCGGGCCACTGCCTTGTGGCCGCTGCTGAAAGGGTCGAAGGTGCCGGGATAGAAGCACACCTTCTGCTCCGGCGGGAAGGCGAACCCGCCCCGGTCCGTTTCCGCCCGGCCCACATACCGGTACAGGTGGTTCAGTACCGCCGCGTTGGTGTAGAAATCCAGCATGGCTTCGGAGTTTTCGTTGAGCAGCACCCAGATTTTCTTGGCGCTGTGGAGGAACAGGAAGTCCTTCCGGTTTTCCGGCATCTTCCCGCTGCCGAACACATAGGCGGCCAGGGCCCGGAAGGCGTCCCGGCTCAGTTCCCGGTTGTAGTGGGCATAGGCCCGGAGGATGGCGTAAAGCAGCTGGAGCTGCCGCCCCTGGTTCCGTTTCGTTTCCTGGGGGAACCGGTCCGCAAAGTCCTGGAAGTTTTCCAGCACCACCCCCATGGTGTTCACCGCCGCCCCGGCCAGCTGGAAGTTGGTGGAATCGATTTCCGCCCGGAGGGAACTGAGGAATTCGTCCAGTTCCTCCGGCAGCAGCTTCAGGATCAGCTTTCCCAGGTATTCCGGCACATATTTGGTGATCTGGAGGTCTCCGATTTCCAGACCGTTGAACAGTTCCACCGCCATTTCGTTCCGCTGGGCCCAGGTCATGGTGTCGGCGATCTTCAGCAGGGCCTCCCCGGCTGCCTGGCGCACTGCCAGGTGCTCGCTGACCTTCACCAGGTTGCACAGGTGCATCCCCAGGTGCATCACATTCCCCCGTTCCTTCTGCCGGAGCAGGTCGTGGCACATGAGATGGATGTTGGCGATTTTGATCAGCCAGTGGATGCCGCTTTTCAGGTCTTCCAGGAACAGGCTGCTTTCCTTTTCCCCAAAGGCCGCCGGTTCTTCCGGCAGGTCCATGGTCCGGAGCAGCCGGGGTATGAATATGTCTTCCCCGTCCTGGCCCCCGAACAGGTGATGGTGCCCGTACAGGGCCCCGATCCGCACAATGGAACTGGGGTCCCGTCCTGCGGTCCGGAGGGCTTTTTCCACCGCCTGGCGGAAGGAATCGGTCAGATCTTCCGGACGGAGGAACAGCAGGGCCTGGAGGAGGATCATCTGCTGTTCCGGAGTGGCGGCGGGCCTTTCGTACCAGGGCTGGAGGATTTCCAGATACAGGGCCGTAGGATGCTCTTCTTCCGCAATATTGGACAGGGCCGTGCCCAGCCGCTGGTACCGGGTGGCCAGCACCGACCGGAGGAAGGGCCCCAGACAGGCCCCGATCCGGTTTTTGTGCTGCTGGGTGTACCGGAGCCCCGGATCGATGATCTGCTCCACGTACTGGCGGAACAGGGTCCGGTTGGTGACCTTTTTCCGGGGCAGCAGCACCCCTTTAGGCAGTTCCTTGGTGTAGCGCTCGTTGAAATTGGCCACGATCCGGCCCATCAGTTCCGCCGCCTGGACCCGGATGTCCTCTTCCCGGTGGCTCAGGAGTTCGTAGAGGAACTGGAGGGTCATCAGCTTCTGCCGTTCCGTCATGTAGGTGGAATATTCCTCGAAGATGCTGATATAAGCCCGGAGGTTCTTCCAGTTGGGTTCGCTGCGGGCGGCTTCGATGAGGTTGCCGAAGTCCCGTTCACTGCGGAAAATGCTCATGAGCCGGATGTTGTGGGCAATGGCGGTGTATTTCAGCTGCCGGACCACTTCCTCCCCTTCCATAAGCACCATTTCCCGGTGGGGCCGGACCTGTTCCCGGAGAGGCTCCTGGGCGAAGTCCTCCGGCAGGTCCAGGGTGACCCCCAGTTCGGCCATGTAGGCTTCGAAATCCGCCAGTTTCCGGTAAACCTTCTGGTACCGCCGGCGCTTGGCCCCGTCCACATCGTCCAGTTTGCTGAGGATTACGTCAAAGGCTTCCTGGAGGGTGTAGAAATGGATGATTTCTTTCCCCTCCTTGTCCCGGTAGCTTTTCACCCGGAAATCAGCATAGATCAGCAGCAGGGATTCCACGGACAGGTTTTCCAGTTCCAGGTCCCATACGGAATGGTTGGCGGCAATGTGGCCCATCTGGGGCAGCCCTTCCCGTTCGCAGAACAGGTCCGTATAGTAGTAATGGAGGTAGGGAACCCGCCGCTCCTCCCCTTTTTTGCAGCCGTATTTGCCTATGTCGTGAAGGGCGGCAGCTCCGGCGATAAGAGCCACGTCCACAGGCACCTGCCGACGGTGGAGCTGCCGGGCCATGAACAGGGCCACATAGGTGACCCCACCAATGTGCCCCAGGGTGTTGAAAGGGGTCACTTCCGTGCCCAGGCGCATGAATTCGTAGAGATACCGGTCCCGGACCAGGGTACGGAACCGGGGATATTCCCGGGTGTACTGTTCCTTCCGGACTTCTCCGGCCGGGAGCAGCACCAGGTTCCGGCAGGGGTCGAAGGGGCAGTGGATGTATTCATAATGGTACAGTCCCCGGAGCACCTGGAGGAACAGCCGCCGGCCGGCTTCATAGCAGACGGCATCAGCAGCAGGTTCCGGCTGGGTGGGTTCCGGGAAAATCTGCCGGAGCAGGTACTGGTAGCAGTCGGTAAGCCAGCCCTGGGACGGCTCGTCCGCCAAAGGGGGCAGGAATCCCCGGAGGATTTCCAGCACGGAGCCGGCGGCAAAGCGGCCGTTTTCCTCAGCCGCCCCGGAAAGAAGCGGACAGGCCTCCTGGAGCCCCCAGGACCGAAGCTGCCGTTCCATCTGGTCGGCGGTCAGCCCCAGGGCCCGGCAGAAGTCCGGCATGAGCAAAGCTCCCTGGAGGGTGTCCCACAAAGCAGCAGGATCTATGGTATGGTTCATAATGGATCTCCCAAAATAAGTCAAAAAATTCCGTTAGCGACAGTTCCATTATACCACGTTCCCTTTCCTTTTCCTGATGCTTCTGTTATACTCTTTTAAGATAACTTTGTGAAATACCAATTCGTTGGTTCACCCAACCATCAGTTATGGATAAGGAGAGTTCCCATGCGTTTGTCCTATATTCCCACCTTTGCCGCTGTGTGCCGGTGGGGCACCTTTTCCCGGGCGGCGGAAAAGCTCCACATTTCTCAGCCGGCAGTTTCCAAGGCCATCAAGGAACTGGAACAGGACTGCGGCGTAGCCCTGTTTGAACGGCAGCACAGCACCATTTCTCTCACCCCGGAGGGCCGGAAGCTGTGGGAAGGCTGCCAGCGCTGGCTGAAAGAAAGCGAGGAGCTGGAAAAACTGGGGACTTCCCTGAAAACCGGCCGGCAGATCCTGCGGATCGGGGTGGTGCCCATGTGCGGGAACACCATTTTCCCCCAGCTCCACCAGCAGTTCCTGGCCCGGCATCCCCATTATCAGATCCGCACTGTAGAGGACACCGCCAGCGTGCTGTACGGGCTCCTGGACCGACAGGAACTGGACCTGATCCTGTGTGTCACCAACCATCTGCCCCTGGCCCCCTACCACTGCAAGGTCATCAAGAAAAGCCGGCTGGAACTGTTTGTGGCCCGGACCCATCCCCTGGCCCGGAAGAAATTTCTCTCCTTCCAGGACCTGGCCGGGGTGCCCCTGGTACTGTTCCCGGACACCTTCGGCCAGACCCGGTACATCCGCCGGCTGTTCGCCCAGGCCCAGACCGACCCCCAGGTTCTCCACCAGACCAGCCAGGTATTCACCATCCTGTCCTACATCCGGTCCGGAGCCGCCGCCGGCTTCCTGCCGGAAGAATTCGCCCGGACAGAAAAAGAACTGGCCGCAGTCCCCCTGGAAGGGGTGCCGGCAGCCAGCATCAATCTGGTATGGCTCCAAGATACCCGGACCCATCCGGGGATCGGAGAGTTTGTGAGGGGGTGTTGCACGTTATGTGCAACACCCCGGCCTCGTGAGCCGCATAGCGGCTCAGTCTCAAGTCTCAAGTCTCGAGCCAAATGAAAAATTTGCAGGCAAATTTTTGAACGTGTAAATCGGTACCGTAGGGGCTGCACGCCGGGCAGCCCGCCAAATCATCGATGATCTGCGCATTTTGCGGGGCGCCGGGCCTGCGCCCCCTACGGTTATACACAATAAGAAGAACCTGGTCGAAGGACAGGTTCTATCCAGTGGCCCGCGACTCATGACTCGAGACTCGCGGCCAAAGGGGCTGTTGCTTATGCAACAGCCCCTCCTTTACTTCTTGTGCGCTTCCACTTTTTCGTCGAACAGGAACTGGAGATTCAGCCAGGCGGCAGCGCTGATTTCTGTGGCTTCTTCCAGTTTGCTGGCCAGTTCCAGGTCCACCGGGATTTCTCCGGCCAGGAGCTGGTCCACGGTTTCCAGGGGTTTCCCCAGTTTGTGGGCAAACTGGGCCGGAGTCATCTGCCAGTCATCCAGAAGGTCTTCCAGATAGGAACCGGGATGGAATGCTGTGCCGTCTTCATAAACAATGGTGTTGGACATGATGGATAAGGCCTCCGAAGTTTTTCTTCCAGTATAGCAAAAGAGGTGTTGCTGGTGCAACACCTCTTTTGTCATCAGAACGCCGGGATAATGGCGCCTTTGTATTTTTCTTCGATGAATTTCTTCACTTCCGGGCTGTTCAGGGCTTTCATCAGCTTCTGGATTTCCGGCCGGTTTTCATCGCCTTTCCGTATGGCCACGATGTTGGCATAAGGAGAATCCTTGGCTTCGATGAACAGGGCATCCTTGGTGGGATTCAGTTTGGCTTCCAGGGCGAAGTTGGAGTTGATCACAGCCAGGTCCACATCATCCAGGGTCCGGGGCAGCATGGCGGCTTCAGCTTCGGTGATCTGGAGGTTCTTGGGGTTGTCCACAATGTCATTGGCGGTAGCCATGACCCCTACCCCGTCCTTCAGTTTCAGCAGGCCGGCCTTTTCCAGGATGGCCAGGGCACGGCCCCCGTTGGTGGGATCGTTGGGGATGGCGATTTTGGCGCCGTCAGGCACGGATTTGATGTCTTTGATCTTCTTGGAGTACACGCCCATGGGTTCGATGTGGACTTTGCCCACGGAAACCAGGGACAGGTTCCGGTCTTTGCAGAATTTTTCCAGGTACGGCAGATGCTGGAAGAAGTTGGCGTCGATTTCCTTGTCGCTAAGGCTCAGGTTGGGCTTCACGTAATCGGTGAATTCCACCACCTGCAGGTCCACCCCTTCTTTGGCCAGCAGGGGTTTCACCTGTTCCAGGATCTCTGCATGGGGAACCGGAGAAGCTCCCACCTTCAGGACTACTTTTTTGTCTCCCCCTGCGGGTTTGCTGCCGGTGGAGCTTCCGCAGCCCCCGGCGATGCCGGCCAGGGCCAGCAGCCCGGCCAGTACCAGTGCCAGTTTTTTCATCATTTTTTCCTCCTTTTTTGCTTTATCAGCTGTCAGCCGATTTTTCCGTTCCGGGGAAAAATCATGCATTCCAGTTCCGTTCCACCCGTTCCGTGGCTTCTTTCCGGATGTCTTCGGGATCCCGCTTTACCCGGGCGATGCCCTGTTCCATGGCGGTCTTGGCCACGGCGGCAGCAATGGCCGGGACGATCCGCCGGTCGAAGGCACCGGGAACCACATAGTCTTCCCGCAGTTCATCGTCAGCGATCAGCCCAGTGATGGCTTTGACGGCAGCCACTTTCATTTCTTCCGTAATGGCGGAGGCCCGGACGGCCAGGGCACCCCGGAAGATTCCCGGGAACACACATACGTTGTTCACCTGGTTGGGAGCATCGCTGCGGCCGGTACCGGCTACGGCAGCGCCGGCAGCCTTGGCTTCTTCGTAGGTGGTTTCAGGCACCGGGTTGGCCAGGGCGAATACCACCGCGTTGTCATTCATGCTCTGGATCACTTCTTTGGTGAACAGCCGGGGAGCGGAAACCCCCAGGAGTACATCGGCTCCCTTTACGGCCCCTTTCAGGTCCCCTTTGTAGTGGTCCTGGTTGGTGACGCTGGCCAGATAGGCAGTGGCCATGTCCATTTCTCCCGGACGGCCTTCGTACACGGCCCCATGGACGTCGATCATGGTCAGATCCTTCACACCCAGGCGTACCAGCAGTTTGCCGATGGCGGAACCGGCAGCCCCGCAGCCGTTGACCACCACTTTCACCTTGTCGATGTCCTTTTTTACGAACCGGAGAGCCCCCAGGATGGCGGCGCAGGCGATAATGGCGGTACCGTGCTGGTCATCGTGGAACACAGGGATCTTGCACCGTTTGATCAGTTCCACTTCGATGGCATAGCATTTGGGGGAAGAGATGTCTTCCAGGTTGATGCCCCCAAAAGACGGCTGGAGTTTTTCCACAATGTTCACGAATTCTTCCGGATCTTTGGTGTCGATGCAAATGGGCACGGAATCCACATCCCCGAATTTCTTGTAAAGGACGGCCTTCCCTTCCATAACGGGCATGGCCGCTTCGGGACCGATATCCCCCAGGCCCAGGACCCGGGTGCCGTCGCTGATTACGGCCACCATATTGCCCCGGCATGTGTATTCAAAGGACAGATCCGGGTTTTCCTTGATTTTCCGGCAGGGTTCAGCCACCCCGGGGGTATAGGCCAGGGACAGATCGTGGCCGTTTTCCAGAGGCACCTTGCAGCGGACCTCCAGTTTCCCATGATTTTTTGCATGGAGTTCCAATGCCTCTTTGTTCAATTCTTCCGTATTTGCCATTTGGTTGGCTCCTTTCCCTATTCTTTTACTTCCTGCACTTCAAATACCGGTTTTTTCCCCTTTTCCAGGGTCAGGATGCCGAAACTGGGCACTCCGTTCCGGGGACGGCTGGGGCTGCCGGGGTTGATCAGCAGGATTCCGTCTTCTTCCCGGTTCACCGGTACATGGATATGGCCGAAGATCACCACATCCGCCTTCTTTTCTTCTCCCCAGTACAGCAGACGGCTCCAGTCATTGTACCGGACATACCGGTGGCCATGGGTCATGGCCAGGGTGAACCCCAGCTGCCGGGTCACCAGTTCCGCCGGGGCCCGGTCTTCATAACTGTCGCAGTTGCCGCACACCGCATACACCGGAATGCCGGTGATTTTCTCGATATAGGGAGCATCCTGGCTGTAGTCACCGGCATGGAGCCACAGGTCCACTTCCCCGGCCTGGTCCAGTACCTGTGCCAGGGCCTGGAAGTCTCCGTGGGTATCGCTGACTACGCCGATCCTCATCGGTTCATTTTTTTCCATTGGTTTACCAGCTTCCGAATGGCCTTGGCCCGATGGCTGATGCCATTCTTTTCTTCCATGGTGGCCTCTCCCAGAGGCTTGTGGAGCTCCGTGGACCAGAACAGGGGATCATAGCCGAAGCCGTTGGTCCCGTGAGGTTCGTGGAGCAGGATCCCGTCACAGATCCCGGCGCTTTCCACCAAGATCTTCCCTTCCGGGTTGGCCATGGCCAGGGCGCAGAAGAACCGGCAGTTCCGCCGGACCTGCATTTTCATATTGGCCAGGAGCAGTTCATTGTTTTCTTCATCGGTGGCGTCTTCGCCGGCATAACGGGCGGAACGGACACCGGGAGCCCCCTTCAGGCTCAGGACTTCCAGGCCGGAATCATCGGCCAGGCAGACCTTGCCCAGGGCCTTGGCATAGTACCGGGCTTTCAGCCGGGCATTAGCCGCAAAAGTCCGTCCGGTTTCTTCCGGTTCGGGCACAGGGGCATAATCGCTGAGGCAGGTAAAGGTGATGCCGAGTTCGTCCATCAACGACTTGAATTCCTCTACTTTGCCCAGATTATGGGTTGCGATTACAACTTCCAACATCGTTTCACCTACCTTTTCTACAACTGTTATTGTACCTGTTGCGGGAGGATAAATCCAGAGGAAAAAAGTTCTATTTGATAAAAAAAGCTGTTGCCTGCGCAACAGCTTTTTAAGTCAGGAGTCTGAAGTCGGAAGCCTCAGGACAGAACCTGGCTTGAGGGCCAGTTTCTTTTGATTGTATAAAACCGTAGGGGCCGCAGGCCCGGCGGCCCGCTCTATGCACGGACTATCGATGATTCAGCGGGCTGCCCGGCGTGCAGCCCCTACGGTTCCGGTTTACACATTTAAAAATTTGCCCGCAAATTTATCATTGGGCTCCAGACTTCCGACTTCTGACTACATCGATTAAGCAGCAATGCTGCTTAATCGATGTAGTTCTTGATCACACAAATCGGCGTCTTCTGGCTGTCATTGCCGAAGGGATTGTTGATCAGGATTTTTTCCACCAGACGGGGATCCACCCCTTTGGTGCAGCCCAGGCAGCAGGACCGTTTCAGGTCGTTGACATCAGCCACGGCGGCGCCGAAGCACCCCAGACCTTCCTTGATGCTTTCAGACACCCGCACCGGGTTCTTGGGCCCCAGGACAATGTGCTTGTCATAGGGAGGCATGGTGCCGGTGATGTCGTCGATGAGCCGGGCCTGTTCCCCGCCCAGCTGGTAGAACACCCCGTTCTTGCCCAGGCATTTGGCGAAGAAACCCACCACCACAGCGAACAGCACCTTCAGGGTGCCGGATTCATTGAGCAGGCTCTGCATGGCGGACCAGTTGCCGATGCTCCCGATGCCCGGGAACAGCTGGCTCAGCACCTTGGCCGCAAAGGAAATCTTCAGGGTTTCCGGACGGATGGCCCGGTTCTGGGTAATGGCCACCACACTTTCGGCCACACAGACCACGTCCCGGGGACCGATCTTGTCCCCGCCGAATTCCCGGACAGCATCCACAATGTTGTCATGGACAGTGAGGATCCGGGTAGGAATTGGAATGATTTCGTATTTCTCAGCCATTGTAGGCACCCCCTGCCAGTTTTTTCAGTTCATCGGCAAATACGGTGAAGAAGAATTTCCGTACGTAATGGGCTTTCCGGCCCACGCCGCACACGAAGACGGCTCCATCCATATCCACCATCCGGGTGATGATTTCCCGCATGTCCTTGCCGTTCCGGGCCCGGATAGTCAGGGTGACGATCAGTTTCCATTCAGACCATTCCTTCAGCACCAGGGCTTCAAAATAATGGTCGCTGCGGCGCCGGTCGCTTTTTTCCACATTGCCTTCGCACCAGGCATCAGGGAACTGTTCCTGGGGCAGGTACGGCCGTACAAAGCAGTCAGTGATGGCGGCGCTTTCAGCGCTCTTGTTCCGCAGAGGCACTTCAAAGGACAGGACGGCTTTGTCGTGGTCCAGACTTTCCAGCTTCAGCGGCGTCTTTTCCTCCATTACCACACGGGTGTCATCCGTGGGTTTCAGGGCAGCGTAGACAATCATTACCAGAAGGCCCAGTACGCACAGCCCCAGAATCAGCAAAATCACATTGATCATGGTTGGATCTCCCTTTCTTGTGCAGCCAGCTGCTGCAGTTTTTCATAGTAATCAGGTGTCAGCCTTGTTACCTTCCCCTCCAGGTTCACAAAGGCATTCTTGGAGGTGCCTTCCGCCAACAGGACCCCGTCCGCTTTCCGGAGGATCCGGTAGCTGAACTGGATCATGACCCGGCTGCAGGCTTTGAGAGTAGTCTGGATCTCATACACATCGTCGAACCGGGCTGACTGCCGGTATTTGCACTGGACTTCCACAATGGGGACCATAAAACCGGCCTCATGGAGTCCGTTCAGGTCGATGCCCGCCTGGCGGAACCAGGCCACACGGCCCATTTCGAACCAGCGGAGATAATTGGTGTGATGGACTACCGCCATCAGATCCGTTTCTGAAAAACGCACTCGATCTGTAATACTAACCACGGCAAAACCTCTTTTCTCCCTCACGGCTGTTCACAAACCAGCCATGGATTGACAGCTTTTTCATTATACCACGTTTTGTCCGGCCCGGCTTTCTGAAAAAATCACCTGGGCAACAAAAAACCTCATACCCCGCTGACGCGAACTATGAGGTAGATTTTAATGGTACGCCCGAGTGGAATCGAACCACCGCACACGGCTCCGGAGGCCGTTGCTCTATCCACTGAGCTACGGGCGTGTTTACCGAACGAATGTAATTATAGCAGAGTGTCCGGAAAGATGCAAGGCTTTTTTTATTTTTTTATGATTCTTTTTGAATGGCACTGGCCAGGTCCCCTACCACTTCCGCCAGATTGTGCCGGCGCAGATCCTGTTCGAACTGGCTCTGGATGTCCTGGAGTTTCCCATCCAGGGCTTTGTGGATGTTCCGTCCCACCGGGCACCGGGGATTGGGACTGTCATGGAAGTTGAACAGTTGGTCCTTGCTGGTTTCCACTGCTTCGTACACGTCATAGAAGGTGATCTGGTCCAGAGGACGGGTCACCTCAATGCCTCCCGGCCCCCGGCGGACAGAGATCAGCCCGGCTTCCTTCAGCTGCTTCATAAGGTTCCGGACGATCACCGGGTTGCAGCCGATGCTGCCGGCCAGGAACTCGCTGGTGATTTTGTAATCCTTTCCAAAATAGGACGCCGCTGCCAGGATATGGATGGCAATGGTGAATTTGGTCGATACCTGCATATGGGTCCGTTCCTTTCCTGTGATTCTGTCCCTATTATAGCAAGCCGGGGACGTACATGCCACAGGCAAAATCCGCTGCTGACAAAGCAAAAGATGCCTATCCCCCGCCTGGGTTATGCGTTAGCCTCCTGTACCCAGGGACTATGCGTTAGCCTTGGGAAAATGTCTCGCCGTATACAACAGATACACCTTCCCCTTCCGGATGGCCGGAAAAATGGAATGGATGTCCCAGTGATACTCCCCGTCGTTGCCCAGGGTCCGAAAACCGCCGGAAATCATCCCTTCCGGGCTTTTCCGGATCCGTTCCATCAAAGAGTGAGGATCGTTGAAGGCCAGGAACCGGTCCCGGTCTGAAGGATGGACCATGGTCTCCACGTACTCCTGGACCAGCTCCCGGACACCGGACCGTTTTGGGAACAAATACTTCCGGAACGGTGAATTCATCACCAGAGGGATGACCATATCATCTTTCGTATCCACCAGGAAAACATGCCGATACAAATACATCATATTCCGGATGACCCAGTCCAGGTCGCCGGCAAGGTCTTTTTCTTTTTGGATGGTGAAATTGGTAAGATGGAGCAGGACCAGGTGATGCTGATCATGGGAAGCCAGGTGGTTGGCCTTCAGCTGCATGTACTGCCCGTTCACCGTATAGGTCAGATCTTTTCCGGTACGGCTGCTGACCACATCCGTCAGGAAGTTCTGGATGTTCTTGCTGATGGGCCCCGCCTGGGCATTGACGAGCACGGCACTCTGCCGCAGGCTGTCCATTCCGGCGGATTGGATGGTGGTCCCATATTCCTCATTGGCAAACAGATAGCGGAAACGGTTCCGGCCCATTTCCGCCACGGCCATGGGCTTGTCCGTCTGGAAATCCACAGGCCCCAGGGCTCCATAATACCGGCGGAGTTCAGGAGTTTCCACCTGCCAGTGGTTTTCCTGATAGGCCTGGCTCAATTCTCCAAAAGACATGGGTCTTCCATAATAATATCCCTGGAGCAGTTCGCAGCCGATGGACCGGGCAAATTCCGCGTGTTCCCGGGTCTCCACCCCTTCCATCAGGGTGTGGATGCCGATTTCTTTGGCCATCCGGATAATGGCCTTGATGATGTTCTGGGATTTTTCCGTAAACTGGGACAAAAAGGCCATGTCGATCTTGATTTCATCGAAGCTGTAGTTTTTCAGGGTATTCAAAGAAGAATAGCCGCTGCCGAAATCATCCATCCACACTTCGTATCCAGCCTGCCGGAACCGCTGGATTTCCTGATGGAGCACGTCTCCTTCATGGACGAAGACGCTCTCAGTGATTTCCACGTAGAGCATGTTCCGGGGCACCTGATACCGTTTCCGGATCTCTTCCACATCTTCGAAAATGGATCCCTGGAAGAAATCCATCCGGGAAAGATTGAAGGAAGCCGGGATCACGACTTTTTCCTCTGCCAATTGCTGCTGATAGAGACGGCAGATTTCTTCCAACACATACAGATCCAGTTTCCGGATCTGCCGGCTTTCTTCCAGGAGAGGAATGAACACCCCGGGAGATATCATCCCTTTTTCCGGATCCATCCACCGGGACAGGGCTTCCACGCTGGCAATGGTCCCGGAAATGGTCCGGGCCACCGGCTGGAAATATACCTGGATCCAGCGTTTTTCCAGAGCCTCCTGGAAATGGTCGATCACATAATTCCGCAGATTTCGTTCTTCTCCCATGGCTTTGGTGTAAAAACACACATGCCGGTCCGGGATCTCCTTGATGCTGTCGCAGGCCAGCTGGGCCATGCCACAGGCGCTTTCCACTGAAACACTGCGGTCTTCCACCGGATAAACGCCGAATTTCACGTCCATCCGGTGGGAATCATGGAATCGGCGGACCCGGCTGGAAATCACAGGAATCTGTTTTTTCAGAGAAGGAAGACTGGTGAGCACCACAAAATGATCATCCATGAACCGGGAAATCAGTTTGTTGGGGAAGCTTTCCCGAAGCACATCCGCCATCTGGACCAGGAACCGGTTGCCTTTTTCGCTTCCGTTGCGCATATTGTACCGGTTGAAATTGTGGACATTCACATACACCAGAGCCAGTTTCTGGGCCCGGGGATCCAGCCTGGCCAGCTCCATGAGCCGGGAAGCCCGCTTCATGAACCGGTTCTTTCCCGGCAGTCCGGTGAGAGAATCCATATCATAGATTTTGTATCTGGTGTCATTGTCCAAGAAAAACACATAAAAGACCGCTCCCACCCCGGGAATGAATACCCGATGGCCGAATTCCTCCACTCTTTGGATGGAACCGTCTTTCCGGTACACCCGATAATTGACGAAATCCAACTTGCTCCGGCTGCCGGCAATCTGCTGCCGGATGTCCCGTTCCACACGTTCCCTGTCCTCAGGATGGACCAGGGTGGCAAAGGATCCTTCTGTCAGTTCCAGGAATTCGTCAAAAGAGGAACATCCCAGCATGGAAATCATTTCGGGATTGGCATAGAGAATTTCTTCCCGCTTATTGTCCCGGTAAATCAAAACACCTCCAGGCAGATGGTCAGGAATCTGCTGGAGGATCAAATCCAAATTCTCTTCCTGTATCATAGGCATCACCCTTCTTCCGGTCCGGTCAACTTCCCGTCCAAGTTTCACCTTTTGTCTTCCGGATTTTTCAATTTATTATGTAAAATTGACAAAAATAACAGTCATACTGTTTCATTATAATTGTTTTTTATATGATTGTCCATTGATGAACGATAAAAAAGGGCGCTGCACATTCTGTGCAACACCCCCTATGGATTTCTCTCAGTTGGACGGCAAGATAACGGGTTATGCGTTAGCCTTGGGAAAATGTCTCGCCGTATACAACAGATACACCTTTCCCTTCCGGATGGCCGGAAAAATGGAATGGATGTCCCAGTGGTACTCCCCGTCGTTGCCAAGGGTCCGGAAACCGCCGGAAATCATCCCTTCCGGGCTTTTCCGGATCCGTCCCATCATGGAATCCAATTCATTGAAAGTCAGGAACCGCTCCTGATCTTCCGGATGGATCATGGTCCGTGTATACTGCTGGACTATATCCTGGATACCTGTCCGTTTCTGGTAAAAATATTTCCGGTAGGGAGAATTCATGACCAGAGGAACGGCCGTATCGTTTTCCATATCCACCAGGGATACATTCTGGTACAGGTACAGCAGGTTCCGGTTGACCCAGTCCAGGCTGTCGCTGGCATTCTGATCTTCCTGGATGGTGAAATTGGTCAGGTACAGAAGTAGCAGGTGATGCTTGTCATGAGAAGCCAGATAACTGGCCTCCAGCCGCATATACCGGCCGTTCACCGTATAGGTCAGCGTCTTTTCGCTGCTGGTATGGATCACATCGTGCAGGAAACTGTGGATGTTTTTGCTGATGGGGCCTGCCAGGGCATTGACGAACACTTCCGTTTGCCGGAGGCTTTCCATGCCCGCAGCCTGGATGGTATTCCGGTATTCCTCATTGGCAAAAAGATACCGGAACCGATTCCCGGCCACCTCCGCCACCGCCATGGGCCTGTCTGTAAGAAAGTCGATGGACCCCAGTTTCCCGTAGTACTGACGCAGTTCAGGAGTTTCCACCTGCCAGCGTTTCTCCCGGTACATCTGCTTCAGTTCTTCAAAGGACATGGGCCGTCCGTAATAATATCCCTGGATCAGTTCGCAGCCAATGGACCGGGCAAATTCCGCCTGTTCCCGGGTCTCCACCCCTTCCATCAGGGTGTGGATGCCGATTTTTTTCGCCATCCGGATAATGGCCTTGATGATGTTCTGGGATTTTTCCGTAAACTGGGACAAAAAGGCCATGTCGATCTTGATTTCATCGAAGCTGTAGTTTTTCAGGGTATTCAAAGAAGAATAGCCGCTGCCGAAATCATCCATCCACACTTCGTATCCAGCCTGCCGGAACCGCTGGATTTCCTGATGGAGCACGTCTCCTTCATGGACGAAGACGCTCTCAGTGATTTCCACGTAGAGCATGTTCCGGGGCACCTGATACCGTTTCCGGATCTCTTCCACATCTTCGAAAATGGATCCCTGGAAGAAATCCATCCGGGAAAGATTGAAGGAAGCCGGGATCACGACTTTTTCCTCTGCCAATTGCTGCTGATAGAGACGGCAGATTTCTTCCAACACATACAGATCCAGTTTCCGGATCTGCCGGCTGTCTTCCAGGATGGGGATGAAAATCCCGGGAGATATCATCCCTTTTTCCGGATCTCTCCACCGGGACAGGGCTTCCACACTGGCAAGGGTCCCGGAAATGGTCCGGACCACCGGCTGGAAATACACCTGGATCCAATGTTTTTCCAAAGCTTCCCGGAAATGGTCGATTACATAATTCCGCAGATCCCGGGCTTCTCCCATGGTTTTGGTATAGAAGCATACATGGCGGTCCGGGATGTCCTTGATGCTGTCACAGGCCATCTGGGCCATGCCGCAGGCGCTTTCCACCGGGATGGTATCGTCTTCCACAGGATAGATGCCGAATTTCACATCCAGCCAGCTGGAATCGTACAAACCGTGGATCTGGCTGGAAATCACAGAAATCCGTTTTTCCAGGGAAGGCAGGGTGGTAAGCACCACGAAATGGTCGTCCATGAACCGGGAAATCAACTTGTTGGGAAAGTTCTCCCGGAGCACTTCGGTCATCCTGACCAGGAACTGATTGCCCTTTTCGCTGCCGTTGCGCAGGTTGTACTGGTTGAAGTTGTGGATATTCACGTAGACCAGGGCCATTTTCGGGGCCTTGGGATCATGGGCGGCCAAAGCCAGTACCATGGAGGCATGCCTTATGAACCGGGTCTTTCCGGGAAGCCCGGTAAGGGAGTCCGTATCGTAGATTTTGTATTTGGTATCGTTGTCCAGGAAAAAGACGTAAAAAACCGCCCCCACTCCGGGAATGAACACCCGATGGCCAAACTCCTCCACCCGACGGACGGATCCATCCTTCCGGATCACCCGGTAATTGACGAAATCCAGCTTGCTCCGGCTGCCGGCAATCTGCTGCCGGATGTCCCGTTCCACCTGTTCCCTGTCTTCCGGATGGACCAGGGTAACAAAAGACCCCCCTGTCAGTTCCAGGAAGTCATCAAAAGAAGAACAGCCAAACATGGACAGAAGCCAGGGATTGGCATAGAGGATTTCTTCCCGCTTGTTGTCCCGGTAAATCAGAACTCCTCCCGGCAGATGGTCCGGCATCTGCTGGAGGAGAAGATCCAGAGTCTGTTCTGTTGTCATGGATATCACCGTTCTTCCGGCACAGGATATTCGCCTTCCGGGAGAACCCAGAAGTATTCAATGGCGCCCAGGGTTTCGTCTCCTTTGAACAGGGGCTCTGTATGAACCATCACCGGAATCCGCCGGCCGGTCCGGTCTTTCAGGAACACGGGCTGCTGCCGTGACTGCCCATCATAGATGGTGGCCAGCATGGGGCAGAAATCATGGCACAGATGAGTCCCCTCCTGGTCGATGTGGTCCAGTTCTCCTTCATAACAGTGACGGCCCACCATTTCCTCCCGGCTGTATCCGGTAATGCGCTCGGCACCCCCACTCCAGAAAAGGATTTTCCGTTCCGTATCCAGCACATACATGCCAAAAGGAGCTTCATCCACCATCTTCTGAAGCAATTCTGTCATTTGAATATCCATGGAATCACCCGCTGTCTCCTGATTGTTCATACTGTTTCCGTAATTTGACAAAACAGATGACTTTTATCCATATTATAAGGGAATTTTACATAAAAGTCCACAATCGAACAGAGAAAAGAAATCAGCACCGAGACTCGCACCCCGCGGTTGGGCGTGCGAATTTTTTCACACCCCTTTTCAGAATTCAGGCGTCAGACCGCAAAAAGAATCCGGTTCGGCTCTCCTTACACCGCTCCACCTCTTCCGGAGTCCCGGCAGCCACGATCCTGCCGCCCTGGCAGCCGCCGCCCGGCCCCATGTCGATAATGTAATCAGCATTCCTGATCACATCAAGGTCATGTTCGATGACCACTACCGTGGCCCCATGGTCGATCAGGGTCTGGAAAACATGTAAAAGCGTCCTTACATCCTGGGGATGAAGGCCGATGGTCGGTTCATCGAAAATGAACACGGAATCACTCTGTCCTTTTCCCATTTCACTGGCAAGCTTCAGCCGCTGGGCTTCCCCACCGGAAAGTCCCGGTGTTTCTTCTCCCAGTGTCAGATACCCCAGACCCAGGTCGTGGAGGACCTGAAGCCTCTGCTGGAGGAGCTTCAATCCCCCCAGTGCCTGCAGCACCTGATCCACGCTCATATTCATGAGTTCTGGCAGGCTGTAGAGGTTTCCGTCCCGGGCTTTGCGGCGGATGTGAAAAGCTTGCTGGCTGTAGCGGGATCCTCTGCAGTCCGGACAGGGAATCTTTACATCCGGCAGGAATTGGACGTCCAGCGAGATTTCCCCTGTGCCATCACAGGTGGGGCAGCGGAGTTTTCCTGTATTATAGGAGAAATCACCGGCTTTGCAGGACTGTTCCTTCGCCTCTGCTGTCCTGGCATATAGTTTTCTCAGCCCGTCGTGGACATTGGCATAAGTTGCCACCGTAGAACGCACATTGATCCCGATCGGTGCCGCATCGATCAGCTTGACCTGCGTGATTCCTTCTGCCTCAATACTTTCAATATGTCCTGGCAGTTTCTGTCCGTTGATTTTTGCCTGGAGCGCCGGTATCAGGCTCTCCAGGATCAGAGTGGTTTTGCCGGAGCCTGAGACACCGGTTACAACAGTGAGCCGTCCCATAGGGATCTTCACCTGCAAAGGATGTACTGTGTGGATTTTTCCTGTTTCCAGATGGATGGTCCCTTTGGCGAACAAAGAATCCTTTTCTGTCACTGGACGGATTCTTGATGTATATTGATCGGAAAGAAAAGGACCTATGACCGATTCAGGATTTTTTGCCACATCGGCGACCTTTCCCTGGGAAATCACCGTACCGCCCTCTGCTCCCGCACCTTTTCCCATCTCGATCAGCCAGTCAGCGTGTTTCAGGACCTGGGTGTCATGGTCAACAATTACGATGGAGTTTCCGTCTGCCAGCAGGTCGTCCATGACCCCTGTAAGGCCCTTGAGGTTAAAAGGATGGAGACCGATAGACGGTTCATCAAGGACATAGAGTACACCTGTGGTACGGTTCCGTACTGCCCTGGCCAGCTGCACCCGCTGCCGTTCTCCTGTGGACAGCGTGGACCCCGCCCTGTCAAGGGAAAGGTATCCCAGACCCAGGTCCATCAGCCGCTTGGAAACATCCAGGAAGGACTCACAGATGCTTTCAGCCATGGGGCGCATTTTTTCGGGCAAAGATGCCGGAACCCCCTGGACCCAGGGAATCAGTTCCGAAAGGGTCATGGCAGCTGCCTGATCCAGCCCGATTCCTCTGAGCCGCGGCGCACGGGCGGCTTCTGACAGTCTGGTGCCATGGCAGTCCGGACAGACATCTTCTTCCAGATATTTTTCCAGCCGTTTCATCCCCTTTTCGTCTTTGACCTTGGCCAGGGAATTTTTCACGGAATTGACTGCACTGTAGTAGGTGAAATCCATCTCTGCCGGCTCCAGAGTATTGGGATTGACATAATGGATATGATGTTTCTTCAGTTCGCCGTGATAGACGATTTCTTTCTCCTCCGGGGTCAGATCACGAAAAGGGACATTTGTCCGGACCCCCATGGTCCGAACAATGTCTTTCATCAGTGACCACATAAGGGTTCCCCAAACCACCACTGCGCCTTCATCGATGGTTTTGGAATCATCCGGTACCAGGGCCGCCTCGTTTACATTTTGGACAATCCCTGTTCCGCCGCAGGCAGGACAGGCGCCTGTACTGTTAAAGGCCAGTTCCTCCGCTCCGGGACCATAGAATTTCTCACCGCATACCGGACAGGTGATTTCCTGCATGGCCGCCACAGCGAAAGAGGGCGGGCAGTAATGGCCATTGGGACAGCGGTGGCTCCCCAGCCGGGAAAACATGAGACGCAGGCTGTTCAACAGTTCAGAAAGGGTCCCAAAAGTACTGCGGATGCCGGGGACACCCGGGCGCTGATGGAGGGCGAGGGCAGCTGGTACATACCGTATCTCCTCTACGTCCGCCCGTTCCGCCTGGGTCATCCGGCGCCGGGTGTAGGTGGAAAGGGATTCCAAATACCGCCGGGATCCTTCCGCATACAGGACCCCCAGGGCCAGGGAGGATTTCCCGGACCCGGACACCCCGGCAATTCCCACGATTTTGTGGAGAGGGATGTCCACGTCGATATTTTTCAGATTATGGACCCTGGCCCCCCGGACCTCTATATGGTCAGGGATGGAAGGGATATGTTTTGTGCTCATGCAGCATTATCTCCTTTGCTTGAAAGCCTTTGCATCTATCATAATACAGATTATTAAAAAAAAAACGTTGAGACAGGGCCTCTGGCACAATGCCGCCGGAGCCGCCCGTTCCTGCAGCTCTCTCCAGGCGCGGGAGATGTACCCAGATACGCGAAAGCAGATGGGTGCATATCCTACGAATTTTGGCCGGGGCACAAGAAGGGCCCAGATGCACGAAAGCGGGAGATGTGGATTGTGGCATAGTACATAGGCGTACATGCCGCGATCCAAATCTCCCGCTGACAAAGCAGATGGGCCCTCATTGTGCCCCGGGGTTATGCGTTAGCCCTTTTATTGCCTAGTCCTGGTTGGGATTCCAACTGCTCCCCGAGTATTCCAAAGGATGGGCGTGGCTGAAGGAAGCACCGCAGCTGGGGCAGCCGGTTTCTCCGCAGTCATTGCAGTACAGGGCACCGCAGTTGCCGCATTCAAAGAGCACCGGGCTCTTTTCTTCCCCATTTTCGCTTTCACAGTACCCGCAGGTGTTGCTGTTGCTGCCGGCTTCCTGTTCCAGGGTCACTTCCACCTGACGGTCCAGTTCTTCCTGGCTGGGCGCTTTTTCCGCATATTCCGGGAAGACAATGGAGTTTTCCTTGAAGATGTGGACAAACACGTCATTGATGAATGCTTCCAGCAGCTGGTAAGTCCGTTTGAAGGTGGCACAGGCATCAGCAGGAGCAGTGAAATGATCGGTGAGAGATTCGATTTCCTTGATGATGTCCCCGGCGGCAGAATGGTCCTTTTCCAGGTTCTGGATCAGGGTAAGGACTTCCAGGTTGGGCTGGGGATAGGACCGCATCAGCGGGAACACCAGCCGTTCTTCCCGGGCAAAATGTTCTTCCAGTTCGGTTTTCAGGGTGCCGTAGAGATGATGGAGCCGGGTAAGCAGTTCCCCGTGGTGGACGAAATGGACAAGAAGGATCTTGTTCAGATCCGTTTCGATTTCTGCCATGTATTTCCGTTCATCCACATGGTGAGTGGCTTCCAGGTCCTGGAGCATGTCAGGGATGGAAAGGTTCTTGAACCGTTCCAGGGATTCCTGCTGGCTGCCGGTTTTGGCGCTGTGGGCGGCAATGAATTCATTCAGGTCCGCCACCACCTTTTCCGCATCCAGATCCGTATTCTTCACGGCTTCTTCCAGAGGGATCCCCCCGCCGCAGCAGTAATCCAGGTGGAGTTCATTGAAAAAGGGAATGGTCTGGGGATAATCCCGTACAACGTCAGCCAAAGTATTCTTCACAGTAATCATGGAACATTCCTCCCAATTTGTTTGGTGTTTGTTTGATGGTCTAAGTATAGTTGATTGGTAGAAATAATTCCGTTGCCATGACAACTGCATAGAGTAACTTATTCATGTGCTTTTTCTTCTGCCTCATCGGCATGAAGATGTCTGTGGATGGGGTCCTCCGAGGGGCCGGCGATATGCAGATGTTCACCATCGCCAGCTTGGTCAACTTTGGACTTCGGGTCAGCCTAGCCATGGCCCTGGCCCCCCGCTTCGGCCTCCCCTTCGTCTGGAACGTCGTCCCCCTGGGCTGGCTGGCCAATTCCCTGCTTTCTGGCTGGGAATATCGGCGAGGAAAGTGGAAGGGAAAGAAAATGGATCCGTCGATCAGATGAATAGCTGGAAGGGATCTGTCCGGTTCCGACAGCGTCTTGCCTCCTTTCTACCCTCCATAGACTATTACGCCCAGAACAGCGGAAGCCAAGATCAGCCCAACGGGTGAAAGCTTCTTTTTCATAGCCCGCTGGTAACCCCTTTTTCCCAAAATCAGGCCAAGAATCACAAAAAGTGCCTGGAACGCCTGTTGGGGCTGCTTCCCTTGGCCGAGGCAATGCTGGAAGGTCATATAGAGGCCAGTCGCCAGCACGATACCCGTCACGCAGGGTTTCATCCCTCGCAAAAGACTCTGGATATATCGGTTGTCCAGCAGGTGATGGAGTATTGCCGTAACCAGAATGATAATCAGGAACGAAGGCAGGACAACGGCGGCTGTCGCGGTGATGGCTCCCAGAAAGCCTCCCTGGCTGCTTCCTACATAAGTCGCCAGATTGACCATAATCGGTCCCGGGGTACTTTCACTGACGGCAATCATATAGGTCAGCATGTCGTCATTCATCCAGCCGTAGGACAGGACGACGTCCCGGATCAGAGGGATCGCACCATATGCACCTCCGAAGGCAAAACATCCGACTTTCAAAAATCCTGCAAATAAATCCAGATAGATCATTTTCCGCCACCACCTTCTTGATGGGATGGCGCCTGCAGCCTGGAAACTGCCAGACTGATTCCTGCTGCCAGGAGCATCAGCCGGATGGAAGAAATCGGTAGACTAAAGATATCGCTGCAGAGCATGGCCAAACAGGAACCCAGGAGGATGCCCCGTGACAGCCACGTCCTGGCGCCTTTTCTCAGCATCATCATGGCTGCCTCCAAAATCAAAAGCCCCACAGCGATTTTGATTCCCTGGAATGCGGCAGCCAGCAGTTTCCACGTAAAGAAATCATACAGGAACAGCGAAGCGGCCAAAATGACCAGAAAAGGAGGGACGACGATGCCAAAAGTAGCTGCAAAAGCTCCCGCCAATCCGGCCTGCTTATATCCGGTAAAGGTGGCACAGTTGATGGCGATGGGACCGGGCGTGGATTCTGCGATTACGGTAATATCCATCAGTTCCTCATGGGTGATCCAGTTCTTTTCTTCCACACAGCTGTGCTCGATCATAGAAATCATGGCATACCCGCCCCCAAAGGTAAACAGTCCGATTTGGGCAAAAGTCAAAAACAAATCCCTGAGCTGATTCTGGTTCATGCTTTTTTCCCCCGATATTCACATTGGCAGGCTTTTTGCTCACGGTCCACCTGCAGAGAATCCCTCCGCATCTGTTCCACCTGCTCCGCCAGGAAGTCGATGGCTTCTTGGTCCGGCAGATAGTGCATATGATAGCCGTACTTTTCTCCATAGACCAAACCTGCTTCCCTCATGATCTTCAGATGCTGGGAAATGGCCGATTCCGAAATCCCGAACTTTTTGGAAAGAGACCGGACGCAGTGCTTCCTTTCCAAAAGTGCCTGATAGATTTTCAGCCGCATGGGTTCTCCCAGTGCCTTCAATATACGGTCAAGTTCCATAATTCCACCTTCTTTGATTTAGTATTTACTTAAATATAACAGAATATTTTAATTTAGTAAATACTGAATCAAATTTTAATTCCTCTTAAAGGCCGTAAGGTACAGGAGATGTGCCCAGATACGCGAAAGCAGCGGATTTTGGCTGGGGCATAGTACATAGACGTACATGCCACAGTCAAAATCCGTTGCTGACAAAGTAGATGGGTGCATGTCCCATGGATTCCGGCCAGGCGCACGAGATGGGTCCAGATGCGCGAAAGGGGAGATTTTGGAGTTGGGCATAATACATGGAAGTATATGCCCGGCTCCAAAATCTCCCCTGACAAAGCAGATGGGCTCATCTCGTGCGCCTGGGTTATGCGTCGGCGATGTCGGCGATAAGCGCCTCCACCTCCCCCTCCTCCGTACTCCAGGAGGTGCAGAAGCGGACTACCAACCGGCCGTCTTCCAGGTTCCCTTCTTTTTCAAAAACATATTTTTGGGCCAATTTTTCCGCCTGTTCCGGAGTGAGGACCACAAACTGCTGGTTAGTGGGACTGACCACGTATTCAGGAATCCCCTTCTGCCGGAAGGCTTCCCGGATCCGAAGGGCAAAGGCATCCGCCCGGGCAGCCAGTTTGAAATACAGGCCATCCCGGAGCAGAGTATAGAACTGAAGGCCCAGAAGCCAGCCTTTAGCCAGGACGGCTCCGCTCTGTTTCATATGGGCCTTGAACCGGCGGACAGCTTCCGGATGAGTAAGGACCAGCGCTTCCCCAAAGAAGGCGCCGCATTTGGTGCCGCCCAGGTAAAAAGCGTCCGTAAGCTGGGCCATATCCGGCAGGGTCAGGTCATTGTCCGGAGCAGCCAATCCATAGGCCAGCCGGGCTCCGTCTACAAAGAGAGCCATCCCATATTTCCGGCAGACTTCTGAAATGGCGGTAAGTTCCGCTTTGGAATACAGGGTGCCGTATTCAGTGGTGAAAGAAATATAGACCATTGAAGGCCGAGTGAGCCATTCCGGTTCACCGGCATCATAATAGGACCGGACTTCCTGTTCAATCTGGGCGGCGGTGATTTTCCCGTCTTTCTGGGGCAAAGCCAGGATCTTGTGGCCGGTATTTTCGATAGAAGCACATTCATGGCCATTGATGTGACCGGTGGAAGCACAGACCACACTGTCACAGGAGCTCAGAAAGGCCGCGATGGTCACCAGGTTCACCTGGGTGGCTCCTGGGAAGAAATACACTTTGCCCTGGGGACACTGGCACAAGTCCAGGATCATTTTTTCTGCCTTGTCACACCATTCATCGGTACCATAACCGCTGAACTGGGTATCGTTGGTACGGACCAGGGCTTCCAGGATGTTGGGATGGGCCCCGTGGTTGTAGTCATTGTTGAATCGGATCATGATAAGTCCTCCCTGAAAAGATAATTTACCCCTTGATTCTATCATAAATCCAGTCCTTTGTCCTAAATCCCTTAAAAGACGTCAGAACCGGCCCTCACGGGCCTCTCAGAAGGCAGACATCAGCTTTGTCCGATGCAGATGCAAGTTTCCAGCCTGTCCATAGCCAACAAGCTGATATCCGAAATCTGTAGGCCTCCGGCCGTGTCTGATGTCTTTTTTCTCCCTCGATTTTTTCCCTGAGCACCAGAGTAGGTCAGATGCGCGAATACGACAAAGTAGATGGGTGCATATCCCGCGAATCTCGGCCGGGACACAAGAAGGGTCCAGATGCGCGAAAGCGAGAGATTTGGATTGTGGCATAGTACATAGGCGTACATGCCGCAATCCAAATCTCCCGCTGACAAAGCAGATGGGCCCTTATTGTGCCCCGATGTTATGCGTTAGCCGCTTACTCCCACTCGATAGTCGCCGGCGGCTTGCTGGTAATATCGTAGACCACACGGTTTACCCCGGGGACTTCGTTTACGATTCTTCTGGAAACGATGTCCAGCACGTAGTAGGGAATGTGGGACCAGTCGGAGGTCATGCCATCGGTGCTGTTGACGGCACGGAGAGCGATGGTGTTGCTGTAGGTCCGGAAGTCACCCATGACACCGACACTGCGGATGTTGGGGAGACAGGCGAAATACTGCCAGATGGACCGGTCCAGACCGGCTTTGGCGATTTCTTCCCGGAAAATGGCATCGGCTTCCCGGACGATGTGGAGCTTTTCTTCGGTGACTTCGCCCAGGACACGGATGGCCAGGCCAGGGCCCGGGAAGGGCTGGCGCCATACCAGTTCAGAGGGAATGCCCAGTTCTTCGCCTACGGCACGGACTTCATCCTTGAACAGTTCCCGGAGGGGTTCGATGAGGCCCAGTTTCATGTCTTTGGGCAGACCGCCTACATTGTGGTGGCTCTTGATGGTGGCAGAGGTACCGGTACCGCCGGATTCCACCACGTCCGGATAAATGGTCCCCTGGACCAGGAAGTCCACGTGACCGATCTTTTTGGATTCTTCTTCAAAGACCCGGATGAATTCTTCCCCGATGATCTTCCGTTTCTTTTCAGGGTCGCTGACACCTTTCAGTTTGCTGAGGAAACGGTCCTGTGCGTTGACCCGGATCAGGTTCATATCAAAATCCCGCTTGAATACCTGTTCCACCTGGTCTCCTTCGTCTTTCCGCAGGAGGCCGTGATCCACGAACACGCAGGTGAGCTGCTTGCCCACAGCCTTGTGGACCAGGACGGCAGCCACGGAGGAATCCACCCCGCCGCTCATGGCGCAGAGTACGTTCTTGTCCCCTACCTTTTCCCGGATTTCCCGGATCTTGTTCTGTGCAAAGGAAGACATGGTCCAATCCCCGGACAGATTGCAGATATTGAACAGGAAGTTGGAGAACATCTGCTTCCCAAAGGGAGTGTGCATCACTTCCGGATGGAACTGGACGCCGTAGAGCTTCTTTTCCTCATTCTGCATGGCAGCAATGGGACATTCTTCCGTCTGAGCAATGACCGTAAAGCCTTCCGGTGCTTTTTCCGCATAGTCCTGATGGCTCATCCAGCATACATTGTTCTTTTCCAGACCGGAGAAGAGACGGGTTTCGTTGTCCAGGGATACAGCGGTCTTGCCGTATTCCCCGCTGCCGGCATGGGCCACTTTGCCGCCCAGAGCCTTGGTCATGAACTGATCCCCATAGCAGATGCCCAGGACAGGGATGCCCATTTCGAAAACGCCCTCATCCACGCTGGGGGTATTTTCTGCATAGACACTGTTGGGACCGCCGGACAGGATGATGGCCTTGGGATTCTTGGCTTTGATCTTGTCCAGGGTATAATTGTAAGGAATGATTTCGCAGTACACACCGCATTCACGAACTCGTCTGGCAATCAGCTGGCTGTACTGTGCGCCGAAGTCAACAACCAGGACAACCTCATGCTGTAAATTATCCATACTCTGCCTCCCTTTGGTAGTTTGTAATATTTAAAACAGTATACTATAAATCGCCGTTTCTTTCAATTCCAAATCCGATTATTTTTCGTTGGACAGGCCTAATTTTTCGAAAATCAGAAAGGCCAGGCTGGCCAGGATGGCCACCACCGTTGCCAGGCCCATGCCTTTCAGCTGGACTGGCCCGATGTGGACCGCTGCCCCGGAAAGACCGCTGATCATGGTCACGGCTGTGAGGATCAGGTTCTTGGGCTGGGTAAAGTCCACTTTCCGTTCCACCATCATCCGGAGGCCGGACGCTGCAATAAAACCGAACAATAAGATGCAGACGCCCCCCATCACCGGGGTGGGGATCCCGTGGATCACCGCAGCGATCTTCCCGATGAAGGAAAACAGGATGGCGAAAATGGCTGCACCGCCGATGACCCAGGTACTGTACACCCCGGTAATGGCCATGACCCCCATGTTTTCCCCGTAGGTAGTATTGGGAGTGGAACCCAGGAGCCCGGAGAGCACGTTGGAAAGACCATCCGCCATAAGGGACCGGTGGAGCCCGGGATCCTTGATCAGGTCACGTCCCACAATGTCGCTGGTGACGAACAGATGCCCCAGATGTTCCGCCAGCACCACAAACAGGGCGGGCAGGATCATCATGATGGCGGACAGATTGAACCGGGGCTGGTAGAAGGTGGGGAAAGAGAACCAGGCGGCGGTTTCCACCGCAGAGAAGTTCACCACACCCATGAACCAGCTGAGAACGTAGCCGGACACCACCCCGATAAGGATGGGGATGATGGCGATGAATCCCCGGCCCAGGACGGTGGCCAGGATGGTCACAATCAGGGTGAACATGGAAATGGTCATGGCCTGGCCGTTGGTCATCCCCTGGACCGGATCCACGAAGCCGCTCATGTTGAGAGCCAGGGGCGCCAGTTCCAGACCGATGATGGCCACAATGGACCCCATGGCCGCGGGCGGGAACAGCACATCGATCCAGTCCGTGCCGATTTTCTTCACCATAAGGCCGATCAGGATGAAGCAGAGGCCGAAGGCAATGAAGCCTCCCTGGGCGTCTCCATAGGTCATCCCCGGGGTGGCGCACACCGCCAGCACAGGGGAAATGAAGGCGAAGCTGGAGCCCAGATAGGCCGGGAGCTTCCATTTGCAGATAGTCAGATACAGCAGGGTGCCCACCCCGTTCATAAACAGGGCGGTGGCAGGGTCCACGTGCAGGAGAAAAGGCACCAGTACGGTGGAACCGAACATGGCAAACAGATGCTGCAGGCTCAGAGGGATGGTTTCCAGGACCGGAAGCTTTTCTTCCACGTGGATGATTCGTCGTTCTTCCATGGATCATGACTCCTTTTTTCTTTTCATTTCTTTTATTTTACCATATCCGGCAGGGAAGGAGGAAGGAATGTTGGTACATTCTGGGGGCCGTCCGGCCTGCGGCCCTCCAGGGTTCATACGGTTTTCCCGGAATCTCCGGAAGCTGAAAAAAGGACTGTTGCTTATGCAACAGTCCTTCAAATTTCAATGGTGCCGGGGACCGGAATCGAACCGGTACGGAGATCACTCTCCGAGGGATTTTAAGTCCCTTGCGTCTGCCAGTTCCGCCACCTCGGCGAAAAAGTTAAATTGGAGGCGACGCCCAGAATCGAACTGGGGATAAAGGTTTTGCAGACCTCTGCCT